>Ga0209541_10014212_pt1 | contig 12035 bp, 8 predicted proteins | sample RifCSPlowO2_01_FD_184027 | JGI IMG/M metagenome (GOLD analysis project Ga0209541, IMG submission 184027) | Groundwater microbial communities from Rifle, Colorado - Rifle CSP2_plank lowO2_0.1 (SPAdes) (version 2) | ecosystem: Environmental > Aquatic > Deep subsurface > Groundwater | place: Rifle...
CTTTTGCGAAAAATCCTTTGCTTCTTATCAAAAAAACCAAAAGCATTTCCGTGATATTGCTGCCAATAAACCAGTTTGTCTGCAAAACCGCCGGGGAAAAACGGACAAAAATCCCAAAAAAAATAAAGTCAAAAATCGTGCTCACAACTCCCAATAACAAACATGTTAAAATCAGGTCTTTCACATTATATTTTTTGGGCTTATTGATATCGCGCCTGTCAATCGTATCGGTTGAAATGGCAACCATCGGAAAATCAGACAAAAGATTCAAAAGCAGAATTTGCAAAGGCAGCATCGGCAGATAATTTATAAAAAGCGAAACGCCGGCCACGGCGAAAAAATTTCCAAAATTAGATGCCAGAGTCGTTTTGATGTATTTAATTGTGTTTTCAAAAATACCGCGCCCCTCCCTTACGCCATCAATTATAACTTTCAAATCTTTTTCTAAAAGGACTATATCGGAGGATTCTCTGGCAACATCTGACGCGCTTTGAACCACTAATGAAACGCCGGCGATTTTTAAAGCCGGCGCGTCATTTATCCCCTCGCCCAAAAATCCGACAGCATATTTTTCTTGAAGAAGCTTGATGATTTTATATTTCTGCTCCGGCGAAACACGCGCAAAAACCGAGTAACGTTCTGTTGCCAAATGCTGCTCTCTTGCATCCATTTCATCAAATTTATCGCCCGTCAAAACTTCGCCGGGCGAGCCGATAAGCCCGACTTGGCGCGCGACACTGCCGGCAACTTCCCGGCTGTCGCCGGTTAAAATTTTAACCGCAATACCCAGCTCTTTTGCTTGTTGTAAAGCCGCTTTTGTTGTTGGTTTTATCGGATCAACAAAGGAAACGGCGCCTGCAAATTCCAGTTCTTTTATAAAAGTCTCCGGCTTATTTTCAAATTTTTCCAAATTTTCCATTGCCATCTTTTTTCGCGCTATCGCCATCACTCGCTTTCCTTCTTCGCCTTGTTTTTTAATCCATTCCAAAATTTCTTTTTTTTCTTTTCCTAAAACAGCCGGGCATAATTTTAAAATAACTTCTGCCGCGCCGCGGACAACAAGTTCGTATCGCTTGCCATGCAAAACCAGAGCCGCGTTTCTGCGCAATGCGGGATTAAAGGGAATATGCTGAATAATTTTATATTCATCCGCCAGCTGTTTTTCGTCTTTTGACAATGCGTCTTTTAGCGCGGCATCAAACGAATCTATATTTTTTTTCAAAAAGTGGCCGGCTAAATTAGCATAAAGCAATAATTCTTTTTGAGAATACGGCGCGAAATCATCAACTGTTAAAATATTTTTTGTTAATGTTCCGGTTTTATCCGCGCATAAAATTTCTATGCCGCCCAAATCTTCAATCGCCGAAAGGCGCCTGACAACGACTTTATTTTTTGCCAAATGGAGAGCGCCGCGCGAAAGAGAAAATGTGGCGACAAGAGGCAGTGCCTCGGGAATTACGCCGACAGCCAAGGCGATTGAAAAAATCGCCAAAGTAATCAGATTCGCTTGCTCGCCTTTGATAAAAATATTGGCAACAAAGACCAGAAAAACAGTTACAAGCACCAAGCGCAAAATAAACTGACTGAACTTATTGATATTTTTTTCAAAATCGCTTTGGTGCCGGACCTCGCCGGCCAAATGCGCTATAGAACCGATCGCCGTCCTTCCTCCAATGTCCAAAACCACGGCTTTTGCCATTCCTCCGACAACCGTTGTGCCGGCAAAAATAATATTTTTTGCTTCATACGGCTCTTTTGCCATCTTTTTTATCGGCTTATCCGTTTTCAATATTGGAACCGATTCCCCGGTAAGGATTGTCTCGTCAACTGCAAATTCTGTTGTTTCTATAAGACGCGCGTCAGCCGGAATTTTGTCGCCTGTTTCCAAAATAATTATATCCCCAGGCGCCAATTCTTCTTTCCGGACAGTGTCCTCTCGGCCGTCGCGCAAAACCTTTGCGTAAGAAACAGCGTATTTTTTTAAAAGTTTTAAAGTTTTTTCCGAACGATATTCCTGATAGAAACCCAAACTGGTATTAATCGCGATGAAAATCAAAATCATCAGACTATCAATTTTTTGTCCCAAAACAAAAGATAAAAATGCCGCGCCGAATAAAAGATAAATAAATGAAGATTTAAATTGGCGCGAAAAAATATTGTACCAGCGCAGTCCTTTGGCAGTTATTTCATTTTTGCCGAATTCTTTCTGCCTTTTTAACGCCTCGCGAAAGCTCAATCCTGATTTGGGCGAAACCGCGAGCTCGTCTAAAATTTCTTCGCTGGTTTTTGTCGTATAATTTAATGCTTCCAGCATACCCCGTTAGAAGCTTTACTGAAAAATAATTTTTTCATAAAAAATTATTTTTCTTGCGTAAAACATCCTATACTCTAAATCAAATTGGTTTTACTAAATACCCGTAGAAACTAATACAAGCTTCTAACGGGGCATACATTATTATGATATCAAAAATAAAACTATAATTATAGGATTAAAAGAAACAACGTGCGCTATTTATTTTAATCTTTACCACTTGCCAAAATTTTAAAAATGTAGTAATATATTTACATAAATTATGGGCGCGTAGCTCAGTTGGTTAGAGCGCAGTCCTGATAAGACTGAGGTCGATGGTTCGACTCCATCTGCGCCCATTTTTGCCGAGGTAGCTCAGCGGTAGAGCGCAGCCCTGAAAAGGCTGGCGTGGGCAGTCCGACTCTGCCCCTCGGCACCAGAGGACTCATTTTGAAATTCAAGGTGGGCCCTCTGGTTTTATCGGGGAGTAGCTCAGTTGGCTAGAGCATCGCGTTTGGGACGCGAGGGCCGCAGGTTCAAGTCCTGTCTCCCCGAACTAAAAAATTCGCCGATATCGCGGCGAATTTTTTAGTTCGGGAGTGAGCGACGCAACTGCTTGCGTCGCGAAAGGACTTGAAGGCCGGAGCGATATTCGCCGAGCGATGGGGCGAGGCGAATCGCGAGGAGCGGCCTGCGACCGACGAGGCGGAAGCCGAGGAGAGTTGTAGGCAAGTCCTGTCTCCCCGACCTTAAAAACAGCGTTTAACGCTGTTTTTAAAAATGTTATGATGCTATAATATTTATGAAGGAGGTGAAAACTAAGCCCGTTAGAAGTTTGGCATAAGTTTACGCGGGGTTTGAATAAATTACAATAAATAAAAATTATCAAAAGATGTCTTGTCTCAAGAAAAATAATTTCACAAAATTATTTTTCAGCAAAACTTCTAATGGGGTATGATGTATTATATGTGGAACAATTTTGGCAACGGAATGATGTTTTTCGGATTTTTAACTTATATTCTTTTTACAGTCCTGATAGTTTTGGGCATTGTCGCTTTGCTGAAATATATAAACAAGAAGAAATAGGCAGCTCATTTTTTTCTTAAAGAAAAAATCACAAAAAGAATAAAGGCTATGCCAGCCATTATCCAGCCGAAGTGGAATGCCGCGGCCGGATTATATTTATCCCAAAGATAGCCGGCAAAAACAGCGGCCGGCAATGTGGTAATCGCGACAGCCGTATTATACAAGCCGTATGCCAGCCCATGATGGGCCGGCGCTACTATTTCGGCGGTAAGCGCCCGGCCGGAGCCTTCGGTGGCGGCATAAAAAATTCCGTATAAAAGAAACAGCGGCCAGACCTGCCAGGATTGGCTGGCAAAAGCAAACCCCAGATAAGCTAAAATATAAACCAGCCAGCCGAATAAAATCATTATTCTTTTGCCGATTTTATCGGATAAAATGCCTAAGGGATAGCTCAAAAGCGCGTAAAAAAGATAAAATAAGGCGTAGACAATCGGAATATTTATAATTTTTAAGCCCAAATTTTGCGCCCGCAAAAGCAAAAAGGCGTCAGTTGAATTTCCCAAAGAAAAAATTATCATTACAAAAAGCAAAAAATAAAATTTTTTTTCCAAAGCCGAGAGAGGCTTTTTGCCAATCGCCACATCAGCGGTTGGTTTTAATTTTGGAGTCTCGCGGACAAAAAATATGATGATTAAAAGGGCTATTGCGCCGGGTATGGCGGTGAGCAGAAAAATTTTCTTAAAACTTTCCGCGCCCTGGCCGAAAATTCCCAAAAGAAAAAATACAACGAGCGGCCCGGCCACAGAGCCCAAGGTATCCAGCATCCGGTGCAAGCCAAAAGAACGGCCGAACTTTTTTACATCAGAAGATTCCGCAACCAGCGCATCGCGCGGCGCGTCTTTAATCCCCTTGCCCATTGCGTCGCTAAACCGCAAGCCGACAACATGCGCCCCAATATTTATCACTCCCAAAAGAGGCCGCGAAATTACAGAAATCAGATAGCCGGTAAAAACTACCCATTTTCTATGCTTTAATTTGTCAGAAATATATCCGGATAAAATTTTAAAAATACTAGAAACAGAAACCACCAAGCCGCTTACAAATCCAACAAATTCTTTGCTCAAACCCAAACCCGTTGCCAGAAAAATCGGCAATATCGGCGTAATCATTTCTTGCGACAAGCCGCTGAAAAATGAAACCAGCCCCAAAGAAATTATATTTTTTTTGTAATTTTGTTGTTTATTGGGCATACAGCAATGAAAAAATTTAGGCGGACATATTACTATAATTATATTGCTTTTTACGGAGGTTGACAAAATTGATAGTTCGGCATAAAATAAAGCGGGAAATACCGGAGGAAGCTAATGAAGCTATGTCGGTATTTTTTCGATAGAATCAGCTTTTTTACAGCAATTATCCTTCTTTTTTCAGGCAATGCCGACGCCCACCGTCTTTACGGGGAAAAATTTTGCAAAGAGCCCGGTTTTCATTGCATCAAAGTTAAAGGCGTTGTCAAAAACGGAGTCGCCCTGAAATCCGATACTTGGAAATCGCTTTGGCCAAACAGCCGCGAACGCGACATCGTAAAAAGAGTAAACCGCTTGCACAATTGGCTCTTCCCCGGGACAACCCTGGCCGTGCCAAATGATATGAAGGGAAAAACGCATCTGGATTTCTCGCCGTATCCGAGGCGGGCGGAAATGTTGCCTGAAAAATTTTTCAAATTCCTAAATATCCCGATGACGCAATGGTTCTCAATACCGTACAAAACTGGTCCCGCTCCAATGAAAAAATTTGTTGTCTGGGATCCAGGACTTCTCGCTTGGGCGGCATACGAAAAACGCATTCTTGTAAACTGGGGACCGGGACTTGGCGGAAAGGATTATTGCCCGGATATTGATAGAAAGTGCCGGACTCCCTCGGGAATCTTTGAAGCCATAGCCAAAAAAGGCTACAGCTATCACTCCAATCTGTATCCGCCCGGCTGTAAAGACGAGGAATGTTCCTGGATGCCCTACGCCATCAAAGTGCGGAAAGACGGTTTGAGCATGCACGGCGCGAAATATTTTATCGGCCATCACGCGAGCCACGGATGCGTCCGTCTTTTCACGGCTGACGCCAAATGGCTGAATAAAAAATTTATTGACATTAAAACAAAAGAAAAAAATGGCACAAAAATAATTTTTCTGCCCTATCCTAAAAAATAATCATAGTCCCTCAATGGGACTTTTTTTATTTCAACAAAAATGTTAATCTAAAAAATAAGGATGCCTATCATGAAAACGCTGAAAATTCTAATTGCTCTTTTAGTTTTCTTCGCTGGCGCAAATTCTTTTGCCGCCAAAAACACGAAAAAAACCCCATTTGTTCCTTATCAAAAACTATACGCGCATACGCTTTGCAAAAGCTCCGATTTCCGCTGCGTTGCCGTGCAGAAAAATATTTCTTGGGAACAGTTTTGGCCCGACAAAACCGAACGCGAACTGATTATGAGGCTGAATCGTCAAAATGGTAAGATTCTAAAGAGCCAGATGACGGTCGCCATTCCTCAAGATATGTCCGGCAAAACCCTGATGAATTTTTCGCCCTATCCCAAAAAGATGGAATCGATGGGTGAAAAACTTGTCGTTTTTGACCCGGCGCTTTTGGCCTGGGGAGCTTATGACAAAGACGGGAATCTGATCCGCTGGGGACCGGCTTTGGGCGGCCAAGATTACTGCCGCGACATCCGCCGCGCCTGCCGGACGGTGGTCGGCGAATTTCGCGTCGGCCTCAAGGGCAATGCCAATTCGCGCTCCGGCGCCTATCCCATTGGCTGCGGCGGTAAAGCAAAACCCTGCGCGCCAATGCCATGGATTATGTATTTTTACAAGCATCTCTATGGCATTCACGGCTCAACACAGATGATCGGCTATAACGCCAGCCACGGATGCGTCCGCACCTTTATTGAAGATGCCGAATGGCTCAATAAAAACTTCGTTGACCTTGGCACTATAGTCATTGTCAAGCCCTATCCCTATCCGCTTAAAAAGTGGATGAAAAAATAATCATTCAACCGCCCCAAAAGGCGGTTTTAAAAAATTCTATTTTATGATAAAATAAATTTATATGCGGATAAAAATAATTGCCATTTGTTTTATTGTTATTCTTGCTATTTTAGGCGCCGGCGCCGGCGTTATTTCTTTTTTGCAGAATAAACAGCAATCCGCCCCCCTGCCGGCTAAACAAAAAATAGAAGCCAACATTACCATCACGAGTCCCGCCGTCAATGAAACGGTTGATTTTCCTTTTACAATCAAAGGCCAGGCGCGCGTTTTTGAAAACGCGCTGAATATTCGTTTAAAAGACTATGAGGGCAATATCTTGTTTGAAACCAACACAATATCTGACGCGCCGGATATCGGCCAATTCGGCCCGTACGAAGAAGAAATAAATTATTTGGAAAAATTGCCCGAAGGCGAAGGAGTTGTTTTGGGAGCCTTTGATTATTCGGCAAAAGACGGATCGGAAATTGATTTGGTTTCCGTACCGATAAAATTAAATATTGGCAAAACTTCCAAATCAAAACTATATTTCAACAACAATAAATTGGATCCGAAAATTTCCTGCAATAAAGTTTTTGCGACAGAAAGAATAATCGCCGCAACCAGCACGCCGGCAGCCGCGTCTGTCCGGCTTTTGCTTGGCGGAACAACAAAAAACGAATACGCGGAAGGATATTTTACAAATATCAATATGGGCGTTAAATTGCAAAAATTAACCATAGAAAATAATACGGCTTATGCTGATTTTGACAGCCAGCTGGAATCATCGGTCGGCGGATCCTGCCGGGTAACCGCTATCAGGGCGCAAATTACAGAAACCTTAAAACAATTTCCAACCGTGAAAAAAGTGATGATTTCCATCAACGGCCGGACCGAAGATATCTTGCAGCCATAAAATGGCAAAGGGAGGCTTTGACAATTTTGTCAAAGCCTCCCTTTGTTGCATACTCTTGAAAAAATTTACTTTTTATACTAAGCTGTGATTAGCCTCACGGCTTTTTTGTTCTTTGAAAAAGGAGAAAACGATGAGCAAACTGCCGGAAAAAGTAAAAGACGCTTTTATTGTTGCGGAGCTGAAAGACAGGCTCATTCATCAGGGCAAAGTCAGGGACACTTACAAAATTAATGACGAGGCATTGCTCGTGGTTGCCACTGACCGAATTTCCATTTTTGATTTTGTCTTAGCCGCGCAGATTCCGCATAAAGGCGAAGTGCTTACCGCGCTCACGCATTTCTGGCTGATGCAAGTTTTAGACGACTTGCCGCATCATTTGTTCGCGTCAAAAAATTATCCTAACAGAAATCTGGCTTATGAATTGGCGCAAAAAAATCCGTTAATTCCGTTGAAACGCAGTTTGGCGGTTTGTAGAACTTTCATTCCGCCGTACGAAATGATTTATCGCTGGCACTTAGGCGGTTCGGCTTACAAAGATTACGAAAAAACCGGCAAGGTTGGCGGAGTAACATTTGCGCGAGGCATTCAAAAATGGGACAGGCTGGCAAAACCGGTTTTTACGCCTTCAACAAAATCCGCATCCGGCCATGATGTCAATATTACGGCCAAAGAGTTTTTGGCGCATATGTCCAGAGCCGGCTATGATGCAATGCGGCTTTTTGAACTGGCGTACAACCGCGCGTATATTTACGCGGCCTCGCGAGGCATCTTAATTCTGGATACGAAATTTGAAGGACTCCATATGATTGCCGACGAAGTTCTGACGCCGGATTCCAGCCGATTTACCACGCCGGATTCTTGGCGCAAAGCAATGGCGGAAAAAAAAGAGCCGACTTTCTACGACAAAGAACCGATTCGCGAATGGGGAAAAACTATTCCAACGCCATTTATGGAAAATGGCCAGCCGGTTATAGGCATCAATAATTTGGATCCGGAAAATCAGGAACACATAGATTTTGTCCATAGCATTGCCGTGCCGGCGCATATAATAATAGAAGCTTCGCGAAGATATCAAAACATTTTTGAACGACTGGTTGGAATGCCCTTGAAGGATTATCAGAAAAAACATCTGCTGTAGAAAGGAGGCGGGCGATGTGCGGAATCGTAGTGGCGCATAGTTTGCATGATTGCTACGGAATGATGAGTTCATTGCAGCCAAGGGGACGGGATGCCGCAGGGATGGTGCTTGTCGGAGACAGGCGGATTGATTGCATAACTTGGCTGGGATTGGTAAAAGATTTTTCCTTGCGCAATCTTTACAGAATTTTCCATGTGGAAAGATACCACACTTTTCTGGGCCACACCCGCTACGGGACAAAAGGACGGAAGGACCAGTTGCTTCGGGACGCGCATCCGCAAACAATCGGCGGCTCCGTCCATGATTATGGCCATCACTGCATAATACTGGATTGCGATATGGCCATCGTTCACAATGGACAAGTTGACGACGAATACTTTGCGGAAATTAATAAAAGCAAGCTTCCTTCGGATTGCAGCGATACCCTGAAACTGCTTCATTATTATAAAGAAAGAAACGAATACGAAATAATGCAAAAAATTCCGGGCGCCTATACCTTGGCGATAGCCGATAAAAGACGGCCCGAAGTTATCGTAATGCGGGATAGAACAGGAATCAAACCCAGCGCGCTTGGAAAAAAAGACGGAAAATATTGCATTGCCTCCGAAGATATCGCCCTTTCAGACAAGGGGGCGGAATTTAAGGAATATCTGGAACCCGGGTGCATTTATTATATGCTTCCTTCGGATAGCAAACCCAGAAGCCAGCGGGTTGTAAAACCGCAAATCGCCTATTGTTTTTTTGAATGGAATTATATTGCCCAAAAAGAAACGGTTCTAAATAGAATCAGTGTTAAGGCTCTGCGCCAAACTTTGGGAGAAATATTAGCGCGAGAAAGCAGGATTCCTGAAACGGACTATATCGCTTACATGCCGGAATGCCCCGAAGCCGCGGCCGAAGCTTATTCAAGAATTTCCGGTATCCCGCTGCGTGAAATACTGTATAAAATAAGGAATGAGCGGGCGTTCCAGGGCTCCACATCAGAGGAAAGGGAGCATTCCATTTCCACGAATCTATTTTTGAATTTGGAAGCGATAAATAAAATTCGAGGAAAAACAATTACATTGATTGACGACAGCATTGTCCGCGGAAATAATGCCTGCCGAGCGCGCAAGCTCCTGTATGAAGAGGCGCAAGTGGCAAACTGCCATCTCTTGAATTATACTCCGCCTATCGGCCTCGTTGGTTCTGATAATATTCCGCGCGGCTGCATGTTCGGTGTTGATATGCCGCCAAATGAATCGCCAAATCATCAATTCATTGCCAGAGGAAAAAATTTAGAAGAAATCGGCACGGCCATCGGCATGCCGGTTCATTACATTTCAGTTCACGGAATGCTCCGCGGTTTTAAATCTCTTGGAATGCCGCGGGAGCATCTTTGTACTTATTGCATCGGAGGAAAACATCCGTTCAAAACCACCTAAAAGGTGGTTTTTTTAAAATGAAAAAAGGCGCAAGTCGCCTCGTACCTAATTTAATTTATTTTATGTTATACTTGATAAAAGGACTTGCCTGATTATAATATAAATGAAGTAGCCTTAAAGTAATAAAAAATAATTAAATAATATGCCTGCCTATAAAAAACTTTCAAAGGAACAGATTGTAAAAACCTATAAAACAATAGAGGAATTTTATAATAAATTTTTGAAAAAAAATTGGGGTTAAGTTGCCCAAACTTACACAAAATAGAAAATTTACAAAAGATGCGCTGGTATTAGTATATTTAGCGCAAGGGTACCCGAAAACAAAAAAAGTATCAAAGGAAGAATTAACACATTTTATCAGAGATTTTTATCCAAACACTAACGATGTACAGCAGGGCAGACACCTGGGCGCCCAAAGCGGATGGTGGATAGTGGCTGGGGGCAGAGACAATATCGTCATCGATCTGCCAAGAGGCTACTACCAACTTTACACTCTAGAAAAACCCTACCCGGCGTTTACGCAAGGACACAGAATAACAAATACCGGTAACTGGGATAAAATAAAAGCTCAGTACGGTTATCGTTGCGCTACCTGCGGTTCAGAAGAGGGGCAGCCGCATCTGCATTGGAGCGCTACAAAGACAATATTGCAAAAAGCGCATATGAATCCATTTAAACCATTAAAAGCGGGAAATATTATCCCTCAATGTCAAAAATGCAACAGAGGAGACAGAAACAGATGGATTTATGACGATAAAGGCAGAGTTATAAAACTAGCCGACCATACTGTTATCAACAGCTGCCCAAAAGAAGTAAAAGAAAAAGTTTATAAAATCCTTTATAACGAATTTAGAGGTATCAATCCAAATGAAAAATAATTACATAAACAATCTGATATTAGGAGATGTTACAGACGTTTTGAGCAGAATTGAGGACAACTCAATTGATATTATATTAACCGACCCTCCATACTTTTTAGACAAACTGGACAATAATTGGGATTATAAAAATGTAAATTCTGGAAAAAATCAGAAAGTAATTAAATCTCTGCCAGCAGGAATGAAATTTGATAGAAATCAAGGCATAGAATTTTATAATTGGTATTTAGGAGTATCAAAAACGTTGCTAAGAGTATTAAAGCCCGGGGGATATTTTTTTTCATTTTCGAGCCCGAGGCTTTACCATAGAATGGCAAGCGCGGTAGACGATGCCGGTTTCTTAATTAAAGACTGTTTTTTATGGTTATATACGCAAAATCAAGCAAAGGCAATGAGTTTAAATCATTTCATAAAAAAAATGGACGTAAGCAAAGAAGAAAGAGAGGATATAAAAAATAAATTAAAAGGATGGAAAACGCCTCAATTGAAGTCTTGTTTTGAACCTATTGTTATGGCCCAAAAACAACCCAACGGAACATTACTAAAAAATATGTTAGATTATGAAGTCGGGCTAATGAATACGGAAGTCAAAATCGGAGAGAATATGTTCCCGGCTAATATATTAACTGTTGATAATATAAATAAATATTTGGATAAATATTTTTTAATATCAAAACCGAGCAAAAAAGAAAAGGGAAATTATAATGATCACAAAACAGTTAAGCCTCTGGGGTTATGCGAACATATTATTAAATTAACAGCTTTTTCAAAAGATGCCATTGTTTTAGATCCATTTTTAGGAAGCGGCACAACGGCAGTGGCGGCCAAAAAATTAGGCTTAAATTATATTGGTATTGATATAAATCCAGAGTACGTCAAGATAGCGGAAAGAAGGGTTGCAGAAATAGGAGCAAACCAAAAAACGAGAAAGGCGAATATACTAGAACGAACAATAGATGCCAAAATTGTGCATCAAAAAATGCAAGCTTCATTTATTTAAAATATCGTCATATCCATTTAAATCGCCCTAAAGGCGATTTTTAATTTTGTTTTTTTATTGAATTTACACTAAAATAAAATTGTATGAAAACCGCGCTAATTTCTGTCTACAACAAAACTGGCATCATAGAATTCGCCCAAGAGCTGATTGATTTGGGATGGAATATTTTGGCATCCGATGGAACGGCAAAAATTTTAAAAGAGGCTGGATTTTCCGTTTTAAATGTCAGTGATTTGGTTGGCGCGCCGATTTTGGGGCATCGGGTCGTCACTTTGTCGCGTGAAATCCATGCCGGACTTTTGGCAAAAGACGAAGACGCGGTTGAATTAAATAATCTGGG
>Ga0209541_10014214_pt1 | contig 12030 bp, 17 predicted proteins | sample RifCSPlowO2_01_FD_184027 | JGI IMG/M metagenome (GOLD analysis project Ga0209541, IMG submission 184027) | Groundwater microbial communities from Rifle, Colorado - Rifle CSP2_plank lowO2_0.1 (SPAdes) (version 2) | ecosystem: Environmental > Aquatic > Deep subsurface > Groundwater | place...
CTCATGGGGTATCCTCTGCATCGCTGTTTGCTGGCTCGGCATGAGGAATGCCCCGCATACAAGGGTCAATATTGATATCCTCTCTGCGCATATAGTCTTCATCAAGATTGAATCGCGTGCGGATCGCTTCCTGATGGAACCGGAGAGCGTTGTCCAGGTACTTCCTGCGGAGCAGCCCGTTCTGCCAGAAGTAAAAATCTCTGATCGACCGGGTATGGTAGAGCACCGTGCCCTCCCACTGCCTTACCTGCGCAGGAACAGCCTGCAGCAATGATGTGTCAGGATCCTGATTCATGGTCTCACTCAGAAACTGCAGCGACTGCCGGTAGTTCTGCTCCTGCTCGTCCAGGGGCAGGCAAGGCTGGGGAACCAGCAGAAGATAGTCAGGCAGCAGGGATTTCTTTCCCTTTTCTTCCCCGGGCTGCAGGATATCCCACAGCGCAGAATAAGAGGAATGCACATCCTGGCGATCGTGGCGGTCTCCCTCGTTCCTCCGGTTCATCTGGTACGCAGCCGCAAAAAGGGCAACCGCATACAGCGCATGCACATATCCGTTGATCATGGTCCGCTCACTGGAGAGCCGCTGGTGCAGCCGATGGACCTCGTCAAGGTACGCCACCCACTTCGGGCGGAACTCCATCACATGGGCAGCCACCTCCTGGGAAACAGGCTCTTTCTCGATGGCAGTAAGGCCGTCTACCGCCCGGAAGGGGTTGATGACATAGCTCCCCCGATTGCCATCAGTGCGGTCAAAGACCCGATCAAACTCCTGGAATCGCTCATAATCCAGAAGGATGGCAGCCTGCTCTGCCAGCACGGGCTGTAGGCCATCCCGCAGCTTCCGCTGCATCCGGCGCCGCTCCTGCGCGACGTACCGCTCCAGACCAAGGTTGCTCTCTCCCATAATGCTCTCTCCCATGACCTTCAAGGATTATCCGCCGTGCGGCGCCTCCCCCGTATCAGCCTGGCCTTGCCATGCTCAACCAGCACCTCAGCAGGCCGCTCTCTTCCATTGAAGTCAGAGCTCATCGCATAGCCATAGGCTCCTGCATTCCTGATCTCCAGGATGTCGCCTGCCCGGCACGCCGAAATCATCCGGTCCCTGCAGAATACATCCCCCGATTCGCAGATATTGCCAGCCACAGTGGCCTTCTGATTCCTGCCGCGCGGATTGCTGATATTGACGATCTGATGGTATGACCCGTACAGGAACGGCCGTGCAAACTGGCTGAATCCGGAATCAACGCACACAAATGTGTGGAAGGGAGTTCTTTTGATCTCGGTGACTGTCGTGAGGAACCGCCCGGACTCGGCAACCAGGTATCTTCCCGGCTCAAACACTAATCTGAGCATTCTCCCGTACTGTCGGCAGAACCGGGCAAATGTGCGGGCGATCTGCCTGCCGAGCTGCCGCATCGGCAGCGGCTTTTCATCTGGCCGGTAGGGAATGCCGAACCCTCCCCCAAAATCAACAAACTCCAGTTCCGGGAATTCCCGCGCAGTCCGCAGCAGCGCGCGTATCGCCTTCATGAATATCATCGGCGACAAGATTCCTGAGCCAATATGCTGCTGTATCCCCACAATATGCACATTATGCCGCTGCGCAACCCGCAGTATCTCGGAGACCTGCGTATGGTATATGCCAAATTTGCTTTCCGGCCCGCCGGTAATCACATGCTGGTGCATCCCTGCCCCGATCCCCTGGTTTATCCGGACAGAAACACTGCCGCCGGGATTGAGCCTTCCGTAGCGCTCGAGCTGCCCCAGCGAATCAATGGTGATCATAAAATGATGCTGGACAGCAAAGCGCAGCTCATCATCAGTCACATTGCTGCAGGTATACAAAACATCAGAAAAGCCTGCACGCATAGCCAGTTCTGCCTCTGCCCTGCTCACCACCTCGATCCCAGCACCGAGCCTGCGTAATATGCGCAGGATATGGATATTTGAGTTTGCCTTGCATGCGTAATGTATGCGGAGATCAGGGTAAGCGATTGAGCGAACTAAGGTTTGATACTGCCGCCGGATAACCCCTGCATCGTACACATACAGCGGCGATCCGTACCTTTGCACAAGCGCTCTCATCGGGCATCCCTCACCATGACTGTATTGCCTGCCGCATACGGCGCTCCAATTTCTGGGTACGGCGGCATGCGCAGATGGTCTCCCATGATAGTCTCCTCTGAAAATATCCGCGGACGCTCCTCGCCCAGCCGAAACACCCAGATCCTGCTCCGGAGACGGTAGGTAAACGGATTCATCAGCTCCAGTGTCCGCCAGGCCGCAAGCTGGCCGTCTGATCCCTGTTCAGCATCATAATGAACCATTGTCCTCAAATGATGCCCGTATGTTGCAAGATGCTGTATCCCTGCTGCAACCTGTGTTTCGCGTCCCTCTGCACGTACCCGCAACGGCCCCAGCCATCTCCCGAGCATGGCAGTATTGATCTGATACTGGTTTTTTAAGCCTTGCTGCACGAATCCATTGCCCAATAATTCCTCGGGCAGGAGCGCCTCATTCCCCGCTAGCGTAAACTGGTTGCTCCCGTACCGCGAGCGTACCCATGCATCTGCCTCCAGGGGGCTGAACCCAGCAGGAAACTGCCTGCTCAGCAGCAGGAGCACCTCATCTAATGAAGTCTCCCCATCCCCGTATCGCATCGGCTGATGCTTATGTTCCCATAGCAGGTCGCTCATGGCAACCACAAAGCTTAAATACTATAATAACTTAATGTTATTATAATAACAATTTAAGAGAAAAATGTTATGGCAACCATAGCGCATATTGTCGGGAAGATTATCGAGCAGAAGCCCTTCATCCAGGAGGCGCTCGGCAAGGGGATCATCAATAATGCCGCCCTGGCAGAGCAGCTGCAGCCGGAGATAGAGCGAGAGCTGAAGAAGAAGGTCGCGTTCTCTGCGGTGAGCATGGCCATCCGCCGGCTGGCAGAGAAGCTGGAAACGACCTTCATGGTCCGGGCAAAATTCGACCAGAGCTCCGACATCACCATCCAGTCAGACCTCGTGGAGATCACCGTCTACAAGGCAGGAGAGGTGCAGGAGTACATCAAGGGGATCTATGCCGTTGTGGACATCAAAAAAGGCGATTTCCTGACCATCACCCAGGGGCTGCACGAGATTATGTTCATCACGAACAAGCGGCACGAAAAGAAGATACTGGACCTGCTGCCCAAAACCGCCATCAAGAAGATCATCCGCAATCTCAGCAGCCTGACCGTCAATATCCCCCTTACCGCAATAGAGACCATGGGGTTCTTTTACTTAATCACCCGGGCATTGAACTGGGAGAACATCAACATCATCGACATCGTCTCCACCCTGACCGAGATGACCTTTATCGTGAGGGAAGAGGACACGGCGCGGGCGTTCACTGCGCTGAAGCGGATGATCAGGGGGCCGTGAGGGCATCCTCATTTTTCTTTTCCTAAGAACCGGTTGATGGCGACAACAATATCCCGGTCAAATCGTATCAGCCCGACAGTCTCATAATATACCTCGCCAAACACTCTCCCGGGAAACATCTTGCGTATATATTTGGGAAGGGTGGTCCTTATTCTTCCCTCTAACCTATTTCGAAATGCTTCCCAGGCATCATCGTTGATCTCTACTTCCAGCCGCTCATCGATATGCGCGAGCGTCTCATACTCCCGCATCCGCATGACCCATTCCCGGTTTGGTATGTACAAACCAGGATGGAGAGCATTGCTTTGCTGAACCCCAAAAGAGAGCGCAACGCCATTGCCATTCTGCCACCAGTGGCGATCAGCCTCGTATGCAGAGGCGTCGGTGATGACCTGCAGCCTGCCGTACTGCGGCAGCCACCAGTCTATTCCTCCCTCAAAATCCTCCTGCAATGTAAAATCATCATCAATGACCAGGATATCTGTGTCCTTATGGCGGGCCAATTCCTCTGGCTTCCGCTTCCTGTTCCAGACAGCCTCAGCCAGCCCGCCGATCAGCACGCCGCTGGCATTCCTTTCCTGCAGCATCCGGTTGCCTGCCTCTAACCCGGCAAGCCCTTTCGCCATGTATTCCGGTACCTTTGGATCGCGGAGCGCCTGCTCTAAGGTAAAGAGCTGCTGCAGGCCGGCTTTGAGTGCGTGGGTATGATAGATCCTTTGCTCTGGCCGCTGGTACATTCCGAGTCCAATCATATGATATTCCCCCCTGCTCACCGCTCGCGATCAAAGATGTTGCCGTCCCTGATACTGTTTAGCCTGTCCTGCGCCTCATCCATCCTGATGTTCCCTTTGATCCTGAAATCTGCTTCCGGCCAGGAATACGTCTTTCCTTCGTATGTGAACGATGTTGCGTACTCCAGCCCTTGCGTTATCTTCGCCGGAGAGATGCCGTTCTGCAGCATCGCCAAGCCCAGCCGGTATTTCTCTATGCCCTTGCCAAACAGTTTCCTTTCCTTATACACAAATCTCTCTAAAAACTGCAGGTCATCCTCGCCCAGCTGAAAATTGTCCTGGGTGATCGAACCGTAATACAGATTGTACAATGATCCAATCATCCTTCCCATGATCTCATTTGGTGTTGCGATGCTCTGGAATTGCTCTGTTGATGCGCGTATCCTCAGCTGTATGAGGTTCTTCATCATTTCGCGGTTCATCAGTCGCATCTCCTCGACGAATTCATCTGCCAACAAGTGAGTGCCCTGCTTATCAGCTAGCGCTCCTGCTTCCAATCTCTTGGTGTATATCGCACTGACCTTCTCCCGCAAATCCGCCATCTCCTTTGCTACTGTTGCATGCACTTCCAGATCAGGCAACCCCTTTAGCCCGCTGACCATCCGTACCATCAGGCCCCACTCTGGAGTATCCAGATCAGCACCGGCAATCATGCTCTTGTATCCCTGCCATACCATGATGTCCTGGTAAAAATCCTGCAGCTTTTGATAGAGCAGCTGGTGCTCTTCCTCGAGCGCAGTTACCTGATTGTCTGGAATAGCAGCAAGCTCTGCAAGCATATCACCTGTCTTCTCATCATCAGCCACTGCAAAGCGGTAATCACCATCCCATCCCAGATACCGAAAAGCAGCAGGCGCAGCCTCGGTTAAGAACTGCTTGAATAAGCCAAAATCGCCCGTTTCCAGTTTTTTGGTGCAGTACCGGTCGATTTCAGAAAGAAGAGGGCCGGTATACTCGTCTCTCGATAATATTCCTGGCCTCTGCCACTGATCATAAAGCGCATGCCAGAGCTCATGCGGCAGCGCTCGTGTTGCTGCCCTCATGTCCTCCAAAGGGAGCAAGACAACATCATCCACACCGAAAAATGCCGCTTTCCGCATATCATCCCTGCGCACGGTCCTTAATTGCACTTTAAGGGAATCACCACCATTATAATCCTGCTGCACCTCCTCTGCCACCCACCAGTCCATCTTTCTGAGCTCTTTTTCCACCATCTGCTCGAAGGAAGCGGAATCTGCTGCTACGGTAGTTTGTTCCGGCGCATGCTGGGCAAAGGCAGGCATATCGCTACCCAAACCAACTATTCCTGCAGCTGCTAATCCCATAAAACGGTTTCTCAGCCCCATACTCGCTTACAATGTGTTATCATATTTAAACCTTTCTATATTAACTACTTAATAGTAATTATAAATAGAGTTACTCTGACCGAAGCATTTAAATACATACACAAAATATAGTGTACATACAATTATGAGGGAGAAATCATGCCCACCTTTACCATCTCCGTGCCCGAAGCCCTGAAGAAGAAGCTAGACGCCCATCCGGAAATCAACTGGGCTGAGTACATTAGGCAGCGGTTTGAGGTCACTGTTCAGGCGCTGCGGAAATTTGAGGAGCTCAAGCACGCGGGGAGGCTCTGATGGCCTCGGTGACCTTATCAGTATCGGAAGACTTCAAGAAGCAACTCAGGCGGTTTCCCTGGGTAAACTGGAGCGAGATTGCCCGGGAAGAAGCCCTCAAAAAGCTGATATCTGAGGAATACGCCAAAACCGGCAGCTTGACTGATGATGAATGGGAATTCTGTGAACAAATAGACTGGCATCCGGTTGATGAGTTGCCGATAAAAGAAGAAATGAAAAGAGAGATCGAGAAAAGGAAAAAAGAAAAGCCGATAAAGCTGAGATCCCTATCTGAGATATTCAGGAATATCAGGTAAGCCCATGTATTCCGCCGAGATACAGCCTTCATGCCAGAAGGATATTGAGAAGCTTTGCAAGAAAAATCATGCTCTCCAGGATGCCTTAGGGGGCAAGATGCATGAGATCATCCAGTATCCGCACCATTACAAGCCGCTTAGGCATCCCCTTGCCGGGCAGCGCCGGGTGCACATCCTCAAGAGCTTTGTGCTGAAATTTGAAATTGATGAGCACACGCAAACCGTCCGGTTCATCTTCTTCGGCCGCCATGATGACGCATACATCCACCAGCGATGATTTTAACCATTCTCCAATGCTCAAAAAACTTAATATAGCCTCCGTTCCTATAATCCCTATCCATGCAGTTTAAGATAGAGAAAAAGGAGAATCCTAATATTGGCAAGTATAGCCCGCAGGAGATGGACCTCTCCTACCAGTTCGCCGAAAAGGCGTATAAGGAGTTCCAGGACTTCCTCAAGTGCATCGTCCTCTTTGGCAGCAAGGCGCGGAAAGCCATGGGAGCAGGTCCGCAGCCAGTGACCGATATCGATGTCCTGATAATCATCGACGACACCGCCCTCTACCTCAGCGAGGAGGTGGTGCAGACCTATCGCGTGATCACCGAGAAGCTTGCTGCCGAGACCTCGGACCGGCTCCATATCACCACTCTCCAATTCACCCACTTCTGGGACCTCATCAGGAACGGGGATCCGATCGCCATCAACATGCTGCGCGACGGCATCCCCCTGCTCGACACTTCATTCTTCGAGCCCCTGCAGGTCCTCCTCAAGCAGGGCAGGATCCGCCCCACAGCGGAATCCGTCTGGAGCTATTTCGGCAGGACCTCTCCTACATTGTTCAACGCCAAATGGCATCTCCTCCAGGCAGGCCTGGACCTCTATTGGGCGGTGATTGACGCTGCCCATGCAGCCCTCATGTACGCCGGCGAGATCCCTCCCTCCCCTGCCCATGTCGCAGACCTGATGCAGGACAAGCTGGTCAACCACGGGCTGCTGGAGAAGAGATATCCGCAGATCATGCGCAGGTTCTACGAGCTCTCCAGGAAAATCGTCCACCGCGAGCTGCAGGAGCTTTCCGGGAGGGAATTCGATGCCTACTTCAAGGAAGCGGAGGAGTTCGTCAGCAGGATGCGGAAGATGCTGATCAAGTGATCATTTTCCCATCTTCCAGAGGACTTGGAAATAATTGAGGAAGCCCCGTGCTATCTCCCGATGGTGGATGACGAACAGTGAGGGATACGCATTGAGGATGCCCATGCCGACATAATCCCCATACACCTCAATCCAGGTCGGGGACAATATCTCCGGCCGCACATAGCGTATCTGAGTCAGCGGGATCCGGGCCCTAGATCTGCCCAACTGCTCTATCTCCTTGTTCATCACAAATCTGCACTGTATCCCTTTGCGCGCCCGCCGCTCCTGAAAATCCAGCCAGTATCCCTCTAATGTCTTGGTCATGGGCATGTGCGAAAGGATGATATACAATGTATCTCCTTTTCCTAACACTGACAATACTCTTTCCCGGGCGCTCTTAATGCCTTTTATGCCCTCATACACAGCATACTGGGGGATCCGCTCCCCGGACTGCTGCATCAGCCGCAGCTGGGGGATGGCTGCATCGAGCATCTGCACCCTTTCTTCAATCTGCCTTTTCTCCTCCTGCAGGAATTCCCTGATGCTGCTGGGATCCTCTGCACGCCAGTGTTTCTTGTTCTTGATGAGGGTATAGGAAACCAATCCCTTCTTCAGGAGCCGCTCCAGGCTTTCATAGACCTTGGAAGTGTTGATTCCCGTCCGCTTGATGAGCGCTGAGGTCGTGGTCAGCCCAATCTCTGAGAGCGCAAGGTAGACTTTTGTCTCGTTCTTCTTGAGGCCGATCTCAGCCAGCAGCGGTCCGCTCTCCATATCATGGGTATGCCTGTTCGCCTATATAAATCTTTCTTCCCTCAAGGGGAAAGCGAAATATTATATCCCTGCGGTATAATCATCTTCAAGTGATAAAATGGTGCATCCAGCATATGGGGGACATGAACAGGGTAAAATAAGGATGACTGCAGATGAATTAGTCATTCGAATGATAAATGGAGAGCGTGACTTTCGCCGGATAGCCCTTCAAGATGGCAGGGAAAGACAAGACCTTACCATTCATCCGAGTTATGCAAAATTAGACAAATATCTTCATTCTTTACATCCGGGTAAAGCGCCAGATTTTTGCGGTCCACAGCCCCCTCAAGAGACATTTAACTTTTCACGAGCCCAGTTAGATGGCCTATACGCACCGGGATTATTCCTTCCCTACATCATCGCACAAGGCTGCTCATTTAGGGGGGCTGTCTTGGATGGCGCAACGCTATCCCATGCCCATTTGCGGGGTGCGGGGCTGGAAGGGGCAAGTCTTTGTCACGCCAATCTATACCAAGCGGATCTTCATGCCGCCTTCTTGGATGATGCTGTTTTGGATGAAGCGGATTTAGATCGTGTGGAAATCCATGGCGCTAACCTGCTCTTTGCGAGCCTTCGTTGGGCTAGCCTAAGATACGCCTGTGCGAGCACCCTGGAAGCCTCTGGAGCGGATTTTACCGGAGCAGATTTGACCGGGATAAACCTGGAATACTCGGTGCTTGAGGGGGCGAATTTTAGCAATGCGGATATGTCCCGCGCTAAAATGCTCGGTCTCAACACTGCTGGGGCTGATTTTCGTGGAATAAAAAATCTCGATAAGGCATTTATCATTGATGGGGGCTCTTTGGATGGCGCAAAGCTGGATGAACAGGGAAGAAGAGACATGGCAGCTGCATTGCAGCAGCACGGATACTGCCCGATGAGTCATCCTAATCAGGCTCCAACAGGGGTAATGGCTAAAGCCGGTGAGCAAACATGAGCGAAGCAATGTCATTGCTGGAACAGATCACGGTATATGGGGCATCTGGAACAGTCTTATATATGGGGTATGGCCTCGTACAACGGGCCATCAATGATAAAAATCTGCGAAAACGGGAATCGGCGGAAAAGGCTGCTATACGGCGAAGGCCGAAATTGCAAGCATTATTCAATAGGCAGAAGAAGCTAGGCAGGCAAAGAAGTCGTTATTACAGTGTTTTGGATGCTATTTACGAAGTAACTCATCCAAGATACCATTATGGTATACCCTTGGACCAGATTATCCCTCTTGAAGATGTCCGAAGAAAAAGGAAGGAAGCGCAAGGGGAAATAAAGCGATTAGACCACCAAGTAAGTAAGGTAGAAGCTGAAATGAAGGGGACATATAGGGCAGACCCTGAATTGATGGCGCTCAGGAGAGATGTGCTGAGAGAAAAGAAGAGATGGTCAATCTTCCCTTTTTCATTATTGTCCGTTCCAGACGCGCAACTTGCGTTTAGATTACCGACTTACACTAATCTAAGAGGGGAAGAATTTTATATGGATGATGTAGGATAATCCGTATCATATTGGCCAGGACAGGTTCACCGCCCGCATCTCCTGCAATAAGCCATGATCAGTTTTCCGCACGAAGATCACGCAGCCTCAGGGAATTCGATGCCTACTTCAAGGAAGCGGAGGAGTTCGTCAGCAGGATGCGGAAGATGCTGATAAAATAAATTATTACCTCGATTAAGAAGCTTATTCTTTAAAGGATTTTATCGTCAATCATGTTTATATAGCCTTTCTCCATCCCGTTGTTATGAAGAAATATGAATGCTTACGATGTGGGCATACATGGAAAGCAAAAGACCACCAGAGAACATGCCCGAAATGCAATACATTATACTGGTTTCAGAGAGGGCATTTCAGCTATGGAGAGATAGAAGCGAGATTATAGGGCATCAAGAAACAGCAGCATCTTAAATCAGGGACTAACTGTACAACTAACAAAATAGCATCACGCAGCAACCGCCGATAAATCAACCTCAATGTCCTGGGGGGCCTTCTCCTTCCGTTTGCTGACATTAAAGAATGCGTATCCTACAACCTTGTTTGTTTCCTCATCCCGCCGTTCAAATGTATCGTTGCCCAACTCTTCGTAATAGGACGGCTTTGGGCTCCCAAACCGGAATTCAAGGAAATCCCCTTCAGCGTCAAAATGGATATACATCTTTTTCATCGGATATTCCTCATATAAAAGGCAGTAATGACAAAGCCCTCTCCGTTTAAATACTTTACGGAGACGCAGAGGTACCGCTTTCTGTCTTTATTAAACCAGTAATACCCTGCGACAGATAATGGATCATACGCGCTTGGTTTTATCCTGATGGGCTTCTGGAGGGTTTCTTTTATCTCTTCGATATTGGTAACCGTAGGATGCTCATGGGAAATATGTTTCCATTGTGTTCGTGTTAATCTAATCTTTCTACCAGTCTTATCCCCAATCTCGAATACCGTATCCATCTTCTCTACCGCTCCGCAAATCTCGCCCGTGCGATCTCCCGCGCCCGGAACATCCCCTTCTGCTCGTCTTCAGCCCGCTGGAGATAGCCGGCATCATCCGCATCGATGATCTTCTCCTCGACAGTGTCGTCGCGGATCAGCCAGTCATCCTCATCCACGAACCAGGCGTATCTCTTCGCATGGATATCATCAAACAGCGGCTCATAGCCAAGATACTTCTTTCCCTTGCTCTCCCGCACCCAGTTCCGCTTCCATCTCTTCTCTTCCTGCAGTTCCTGCTCGCTGCGGAAAAGGCGCAGCGTGTTCCTGCTGTCCTTACGCTGCTGCAGGAGCTTTCCCGCATCCTCGCTGCCCTTGTCCCCCAGGATGTATACGCCTTCCTGTACATCCAGGCCATTCAAGACAAATGCCTGCGCCTGCGCTGCGGGGATGGCGATGAGCGCTACCATGAAAAGGATGCACATCCTCATCCCAGTTTCCTCCGGAACTCTTCCAGCCGCTCTCCCTGGATCAGGGGCCCATGCCCGGGAATCACCACATCGGCGGTCTCCAGTATCTTCCGCGCCGATTCCCGCTCCTCGTCATTTTTGCATCCCTTCTCCAGCATATCATACCGGATGGCGTCACCGGCAATCACATAGGTCGGCTTGCCCTCCACCACGACCGCAATATGGTTCGGCGTGTGGCCTTTGGCGTCTATCAGCCTGATCCCCGGTATCTGTATCCGGTCCAGGCTCGCGTACTCATCGACCCGCTGCCCATGCCAGATGCATCCGAATGCAATGATCTGCGCATGGCGGAATAGGTAATTGTTGGAGATATGGTCATAATGCTCGTGCGTATTGATCACATAGCCGATGTCCTGCGGCTGCAGCCTGTTTCGGTCCAGCTGCCCGAGTATCTCGCCCTCACATCCGAAATTGCCGGGATCCACGATCACGTTCCTTTCCCCCTTGATGAGGACCACCGCGCTGCAGATCGGATACACGGAATCAACTACCCCGGAGATATCGCTGGCAACCGCACCATGCGTCCCTTCCTTCAGCACGATCACTTCAGTCATAGTCTCCGCACCTCGTCCAAAAACAGGGCCAGCCTCCTGCTGTTCCTTGCCATCCGCCGGTTCGCCTCATCTACCAGGCGTGCAAGGTACTGCCCGCTCACCAGCCACTTCTTTTTGTCCGCGACAATCGTCTCTAAAAATTCCGTGCTGGCGATCTCCACCACGATCCGCCGGGAGGCAGAGATGATGCCCGCACGCTTCACGCATAATCTGCTTGCCTTTAAAAGCCTTTCCGCAGCAGCCATATTCCTGCAGGCGACATGCAGGATAAATCCCTCCTGCTTGAGCCAGACCGGATGCTCGGGAAGCGCGATCTTCAGGGCATCCCGCACATCGAGCGGAGCATGCGACACCAGGAGCCAGGGCGTGTCCTTCTTCCCCTCGCTCTTCCGTTCCAGGAGGATGATCCTCCCCGCGCAGGAGCTGGTGGTG
>Ga0209541_10014215_pt1 | contig 12030 bp, 17 predicted proteins | sample RifCSPlowO2_01_FD_184027 | JGI IMG/M metagenome (GOLD analysis project Ga0209541, IMG submission 184027) | Groundwater microbial communities from Rifle, Colorado - Rifle CSP2_plank lowO2_0.1 (SPAdes) (version 2) | ecosystem: Environmental > Aquatic > Deep subsurface > Groundwater | place...
TTTAATGCTTAAACCCTATCAAATTCCAACTAATTTGGGTGTCTTTTTATATGATAGATCCATTAGCCCTTCGGTGTCATTTTAGATGATAGATTGCGTCTATTTGACAAAACTATACCAAAATATATACTTTAGTATATGAATCCCGTTAGAGGTATAATCATTTAAACTATATCTCTACGTGGAACATAAATAAAGTCTAAATCGTTAATAACCATAATTTAAGGGACGGAAACACTATGTGTTTCCTACCTCTAACGGGATGAATACAACAATGCTCATAAAAACAGACAAAGTGCTTAAAACAAAGGCTCAAAAACTTGCAAAAGAGATGGGGCTCCCGCTTGGCACCCTAGTAAACAACTATCTAAAAACTTTTGTGATTGATCGAGAAGTGACTTTTTCTGCGCCAATGCCTAACAAAAAAACAATTCGTGCCATTGAAGCGTCTCGAAAAGAAATGCGAGAGGGTAAAACAGCGGGTCCTTTTTCTTCTGTAAAGGAAATGATGAGAAGCCTCAATTCATAAATATGAAATTAAACTATTCTGGCTCTTTTAAGAAAGATTTCAAAAAACTCTCTAAAAAATTACAAGATCAGTTCAAGAACAGAGTTGAAATTTTTAAAATAAATCAATTTAATCCACTGCTCAATAATCACTCACTTCATCACCCATACGAGGGGTGTCGAAGTATAAATATCAGTGGTGATTTTCGTGCTTTGTATGAAATAAGTGGTGACATTATAACTTTTGTTCGCATTAGTACACATAGCGAGCTTTTTAAATAAAATGGAAAATTTTTTAAACCCCGAAGTTATCATACGCGCATTTGGCTATATTGGCATATTCGCTATTATTTTTGCAGAATCTGGAATATTTTTTGCTTTTTTTCTTCCTGGCGACACCCTTCTCTTCACTGCTGGATTTTTAGCATCACAGGGATATTTAAACATTGCACTCGTAATGTTTTTAGTTTTTGTGGCAAGTTTCACTGGGCTTTTGGTTGGTTATTTTATTGGGAAAAAAATTGGAGAAAAAATATTTTACAAAAAAGGTTCTTGGCTTTTTGATCCAAAAAACTTAAAGCGGACAAGATTATTTTATGAAAAATATGGCGACAAAACCATGGTGTTATCCCGCTTTGTTCCAATAATTAGAACATTTGCGCCACTTTTGGCTGGAGTAGGAAATATGAATTTCCGCACCTTTGTAAAAAGTAGTCTGCTTGGCTCCGCTCTATGGGTACTAATAGTTATACCAACTGGATACTTTATTGGAAATAAAATTCCATCCATACACGAATATGTGATGCCCGTTGTAACAATACTTTTTACTTTGACTTTTTTGCCAATAATTTGGCATTTCCTTAAGCAAGGAAAAAAGTATTTTAAAAAGTAGATTACTTACAACTTGGATTTATAGATAAAACATATTTATCAATCACATTAATTGCACTTACAGTGCTAAATCCAGCAAAGCCGGAAATATCTTTTGTGCTAATTGAATTTTTATAATCTTCTAAATATTTTCTAGATACGGGCATATAGGACCAGTGCCATTTTTCTTCATTATAACCATCGAGACGACTTGCATCCTTGGTAGAATATATTTGACAAAAACCATATTCTCTTGCATGCAGAGTGAGCCAGTCATAAACTTTCTTGCCAATCGGTGTCAAAAAATATGAATCATTAACGCTGTTTATATCTATATCAGTACCCCAATGATGCCTAGATGTTCCTGGCATCGAACTATAGGATAAAATGGCAAGAGCCTTATCTTTAGAGGTTAGCTTTGATTTAGCTAGATTACGGCCATCAACAAGAGTTTTTCCATTCCATTTTGCCTCCCAAATATTTTTTTGATCTCCAAATGTACGAGTGGCTGATACAATAAAAAGCTTGACGCTATCATTCTGCGCTGAAGTATACATTTTTTGAAATGATAAATATGCTTCCTTATTCATATACATACCTGTTTTATTAGTATATTTTTTAGAAATTTTTGTAAAAAGAGAGTTATAGACTGGGTTTATTTGCCCTAAAAGTAATTTTTTAGAAACAACTTTCTCAGAACTTAAAGTTGAGGCTCCAAAAACACCTCCGTATAAGACAGAAAAAATAATGAGTATAAAAAATAAAAAGATAATTTTTTTCATAATTTAAAAACAATCCCCCATTCTTTTAAGTAAGAACAGGGGAATTTTATGGATCATAAATTATATAAGCATCGCCCTCTACATGAATTTCTTCCGGCATTGGAATAGGGAGATGTATCGGGTTTTTAGGTTCTTCCTTTGAAAAAAGAACCTTGAAAGAGCTGAGCTGGCCAGGGAGAGAATGTTCTCTTTCTCCTTTGGTTGCCATTTCAACTAAAGCTTTTGATGCTTCATCTAAGACATGTTGGTTAAACATCATTGAGTTTGGCATAGCTATGTTTTTTAATCCAAATTAATAATACAACAATATACAAAAAATTACAAGATATTTCTTAATTCTTCAACTCGTTCAATATCCGTCATAAAACTTACTGTTTCATTGGTCTCTGAATCAAACTCTTTAAAAGGGTTACCTCGAAAAAGAAAACTTCCTCTAACCGAAACACCAAAATCTATTATCACCGGCCCACCATCTTCATCAAAAAGAATATTTTTGGGTTTTAAATCTCGATGATATATTTTATTTTTATTTAAAATACCAACCATTTCTGATAATTTTTCTATAAAACTTTCTTTGTTAAAATTTTTTGGGAAATATTCTGGGTGATTTATCGCTTCTTCTAGGTTTTTAGACTTAATTATTTCCATTGCTAAAAATTGTTTGCCATTCTTGGTTATTGCCGCAAAAATAACATCAGGTGTTTTTACGCCAAGCACATGAACTTTGTCTTGAATTTTTGCCTCCTTAATAACATTATTTAGGTGTGTTGGCAAAATATCTTTTGGGTTAATAACTATTTCTTTAATGCAAAATTTTCCTGTTTTATCTGGAAAAACCTGCGCGGTGTCACCTTCACCAAGTATATGCTCTCTGTCTTCCATAAATTCTGGAATTGATTCTAGCATTTTAGCTAAATGATCTTCTCCTTCCTTATTTTCAAATAATTTTAAACGGGACAAAAAACTTTCATTTAAATTAATGAATTTTTTCTCTTTTTGTGCACAAAAAAATCTATTTATGGGCATTTAATTAAATTTAGCACAATAAATATCTTTTTAAAATTCTAATGTGACTGGGCAATGATCTGAGCCATAAATATCTGTGAGAATTTTAGAGTCTTTGGTTTTTACTAAAACTTCAGGCGTTACAAAAAAAGAATCTATTCGCCAACCAACATTCCTATCTCGGGCGCGAGTTTTTTGATCCCAAAAAGTATAAATATCTTTTTTGTTTGAATAAAAATACCTAAAGGCGTCAGTGTAGCCATGACGAATAACTTCATCAAGCCACGCGCGCTCCTCAGGTAAAAATCCTGTATTATTTTCATTCTCTTTTGGACGAGCTAGATCTATAGCCTCATGGGCAGTATTTATATCTCCACAAAAAATAACTTTCTTGTGTTTTTGACGTAATTTTTCAATAAACTTTAAAAAAGCATCATAAAATTCTAATTTATATTCAAGTCGCCCCTCTCTGCCACCTTGAGGAAAATAAACATTAATAAGTAACAAGTCTCTAGTGTTCATAAAGTTTTTAAAGTAAACACCAATAATCCTACCCTCATCATCAAATTTTTTAACTCCCATGCCATGAATTATCTCATCAGGTTTTTGTTTACTATAAATAGCCACCCCGCTATAACCTTTTTTTATTTTTGAAAATTCAAAATAGGAATTATAATCGGCATAATTCAAAAGCTCTTTTGATAATTGCTCAGGCTCAGACTTTGTTTCTTGTAAACATAAAATATCTGGCTTGATTTTCTTCATAAAAATATCAAAATTACCATTTTTATATGTGGAGCGTATTCCATTTAAATTCCATGATGCAATTTTCATCCCGTTAGAGACAGTCCCGTTAGAAGCCGAGAGGTGCTAGCCGAGCGCCAGCTTCTAACGGGACGAAGTCTATTTAAATTGTAATTAGTTAATATAAAACTTATCAAAAATATTTCTTCTACAATTCCCATCTTTAACACCATGGTCTCTAACGGAATTCATCCTTCAATTTTAACACACGAACTTGACGATAAGAAGTTGTTTATATACAATAAAAAGTCTGTTCATTTAAATAAATATTAACCATTAAAAACAGTTACGCCATGCTAACAACATCAAAACAAATGGAGCAATCTCCACAGTCTAAGGTAATCTTAGGCAAAACCATTATTGAATTTAAAGATCCACCAACCGAAATGGGGGGTAAAAAAGTTTGGGAAACAACAATAAAAAGGGCAAGGGTAAGTAATGGGGAAAATCTTACTATTACAAAAGGGGGAGAAAAGAAGAAAACTCTTATTGTTTTTGATAGATTTAAAGGCATCGTTAATACTCAAAAAAACAAACCTGAAATTATTCACAACGGCTCAATCGTTTCAGTTGAAAATGACAATGAACGATGTGGGCAATTCAAAATTCGCCTAACTGAAATTCAAAAAATTTAAACGTTAACTGTTTCAATGGTAAGCCCGTCTCAAAAAATGAGACGGGCTTTTTTCTTTAGGGCACTCGCCTTTACATAATCCTTCGGCGTAGCTAGACCAAAATATTAAAAACGAAAGCACCTTTTATTTTTTACTATGAAATTTTTTATGGACTTCGTGGAGGGCTTTGTCTGTGATGTGTGTATAGATTTGAGTGGTGGCAATATTAGCATGGCCAAGCATCATTTGCACAGAACGAATATCTGCGCCATTGCTTAGTAAATCTGTAGCAAAAGAGTGTCTAATAATGTGCGGAGTAACTTTTTTCGATATTCCTGCTTTTATGGCATAACCTTTGACTGTTCTCTCTATTGACCTTGGAGTCAAGCGGAGTTTTTTTGCATTCTTGGCTGTTCGTCCCAATTGAATAAAAAGTGCTTCGTCCATATCGCGTCTATTTATTAAATATTTTTTTATTGAATCTTTGGCAGAAAAGGAAAGAAAAACTACTCGAACCTTTTCACCTTTTCCACGCACAGATAATTCATCTTTTTTTAAATCTATATCTCTATTAAGAGAAGCTAGTTCAGAAACACGAAGCCCTGTAGAAAATAATAGTTCAAGTATTGCTCTATCTCGACTTGCCTTAAGGGCATTCCCATCGGGGGAGGAAAGTAATCTTTCGAGCTCGTTGCTTGAAATAAGATCAAGGTGGCGTTCCTTAATCTTGGCGAGCTCTATACGATCAGGGGAAAGGGAAGTGACTTCACGCTTCATTAAATATTTCAAAAAAGCACGAAGAGCAATCAAATAATAATTTTGAGTATTTTTTTTAAGACTTCCAGCTTCTTGCCCGCGAGCAAATGCGCCTTTCTGCCGATTAAGGAAAAGTCTAAATTCACGAATTGTGTCGTCAGTAATGTTTTTTACGGAATTTACTTTTGAAAAATTAAAAAAACGAGTTAGGTATCTGTCGTAATTCTCAATAGTTTTAAGACTATGTCCTCGCTCTATTTCAAGATGTTCAAGAAATTCCCGCTTTAATTTGTTTAGATCCAAAACCATTGTTATATTCTATCACTTTCTAAATGTCGCACAATATTTTTAGCTATTTAGGGCCTACCTCGTACTATCTTTGCTCTGATATAGGGTCGCACAATAAATAAAATAATAACTTGTAAAAAAAAGAGGATTTATGCTATAGTTAAAAGACTATGTTAGCAACAAAGAAAAAACAGGCGGTCATCAAAAAACATCAAGTTCATACAAAAGATACTGGTTCTCCAGAGGTTCAAGCAGCTGTTTTAACTGAAAAGATTGAGGAATTAACCAAACACCTTCGAAAACACAAAAAAGATCTTCACTCCAAAAGAGGGCTTATAAAGATGGTGGCAGATAGAAGGAAACATCTAAAATATCTTGAAAAAATAAGTAAAAAACGAAGCGACGCTCTCTTAAAGAAGTTAAAATTAGACTAAACAGAACCTCCGTAAGGGGGTTTTGTTTTACTTATATTCATATTTACTATAAACTATAAACTAATTACTATTTACTAAAATATTTATGAGTATAATTAAACATAAGGAGCAGAGAGTAGCAGTTTTCATTGATACGCAAAATCTCTATCATAGCGCAAAGAATCTTTATAAAAGAAAGGTTAATTTCGGCGCAATATTAAAAGATGTTGTAGCAGGACGAAGCTTGGTCCGTGCTATTGCCTATGTCATAGCCACCGAAGGAGGTGAGGAAAAAAACTTTTTTGATGCACTCAACAAAGCGGGTATTGAAACTAAAGTTAAAGATCTTCAAGTTTTTTATGGTGGAGCAAAAAAGGGGGACTGGGATGTCGGACTTGCTATGGATGCTGTAAAAATGGCAACCAAACTTGATTCTGTGGTTATTATTTCTGGCGACGGAGACTATGTGCCTCTCGTTGAATATTTACAAAATGCTGGAATTCAAGTAGAAGTAGCGACTTTCGGGCGAACAGCTTCGGCTAAACTAAAAGAAGCCGTAGACGACTTCAACGACCTTGACGAAAATCCTCGAAAATATCTATTGGGGCAGAGATAATTTACTTGTATTGACATTGTCATTACGTGGGTATACACTTAAAAGATGAATCCCGCTAGAAGTTAACTTTCGGGATTATTAAAAATGGTTAATTAAAGTTATCTATAATATTATTTAAAAATAATATTATATTAGTATAACTTCTAACGGGATGAATACAACTATGCAAATAAGAATAGACGCGCCAACCAAAGCTAAAGCCCAGAAAGCTTTTAAAGATATGGGTATCGATATGTCTTCTGGTGTAAAAATGTTTTTAAATCAGGTAGCCATCGATCAGTGTATGCCTTTTACCCCTAGCACTAGCAAAACTCGAGCAACAAGAAAAGCTTGGGACAAAGAAGTGGCTTGGGTATTAAAGTATGGTAAGGGATATAATAATGCCGAAGAGATGCATAAAGCAATAATGGCAAAATAAAATGTATACGCCTTTCCCGTCTAAAAAATACGAGAAATCTTTTAAGAAATTAAAGCGTTCCGGAAAATTTAATGGGAAAGAATTAAATGAAGTGATTGACATTTTGTGTCTAGGGAAAAAACTTCATTCCGTCTACCAAGATCATCCTCTTGCGGGAGAGTATGCAGGATATCGGGAGTGTCATATTCGTGGAAATATTTTATTGATTTATAGAATTGAAAATCAAAAGCTTATTCTAATTTTATTGGATATTGGTACCCATTCAGAACTTTTCGGGTGACACAAAACTACTTTTTTATAAAAAAATACTTGGCGAAAAGTTTTTTAAGTTTTTCTGCCTTGCGAGTATTGCGTGAAATCACGAGTTTATTTTTACCGGGCTTTTTTACTATTTCAATCAATTTATCTTTTATATCCTCATTGAATACTTTTGTGGTTTTATATAAATCATCTATTTCTTGAGAAACTTTAGCGTCGAGCCATGCTTCGATGATAAAATCTCCAATAGTTGTCACATAATAATTCTGTTTTTCAAAAATTATTTCATTAGCCATATAATATTGACTCTTTTTTCCATCAAACTCTTTTACAACATGGGCATCTAGTGGGTCTTTTGCCCCGTTTAGGAGTAATATTTGACGCCCAGTCTTCAAAATAGAATCATAAACATTTCTTTCGGACTCATACCGAGCCAAGAAAAACCATTCGTGAAGATTATAAATGAAAAATGGGTTTTCTGTGGGTACAACATCCGCGAGCACAAAAAATAAATGCCCCCAAAACATATCTGTAATTTCAAAACTTTTAAATTTGTAAGAGATCTTGTCGCCATCAGCCAACATTAGAAAATCATCCCCCGGATTTGTCGTTTTAACATACCGATAACGAGCAAGATCAAAAAACTCTGCCATTTTACTCACCCAAACATGCGAGAGGGAGACTTTTTTATTGTAAATAATAATTACTTCTTTTTTCTTAAGTTTCTTTAATTCTTGATACACCGCCTGCTTACTTGTTCCAGTGCGCTGTTTTTTGATTTCTTCAATGAGTTCAATTGTACCAAGGGGCCCTTTCTGTAAAGCAGAAAATATTAAATTTTCTATTGATCTTTGTAATCCAATCATGTTGTGAGTATGACAAAATACCCCACCAAAGTCAACAAGAGCTTTACTTTTTTGCTAAAAAAGCCATGTTTTTAGACATTTTTTAAAATTTATTGCATAATGCGCTTGGAAAAAACAAATGTTCTTTAACAATTTAAAAACAAATCAAATGAAAACATTAGTAAACATTTTCGAAAAGGAAGTGGAAAAGTTCTTTTTAGTTCTTTGGATACTATTCCAAAAAACTCAGGGCCAAAATCTTATTTTAGTTCCACAATTTATTCTCGGATACTCAACTCGTGAGATGGAAAACAGGATTCCTTGGGGCCTGCGAGCAGCGTCCGACTGGGAAATAAAACAGGAGAACGAGGAAAGACAAAAAAGAAAACGGAGTCGATTGAGAAAATTCATTGAGGAAAATTCAAGACAAGCATCTCATCCTATTTCTCTTGAGAACATTGACCCCAAGCTTCTTGAAAAAATTGAAAAGTTTTTTCAACGAGAAGAAAGGGCTGAAAAAATACGGCTTTCAATAGTTCAAGTAGACAAAGCACTTCTTTTGAAAAAAAGAATGGGTTTTGGCACAGAAGAAGAGGAAATGATTTTGATCACAGCCTCTCACGAAGACAAAAGTGTCGCGAATTGGGGGGCTGATCATAGTTTTTCTCTCCCTGATTTTGAGCGTGTGACTCTTGCGTGTGACTCTAATTTTATTGATCTTGAAGTAACACTATCTCGCAACATAATGGAGAAAACAATCAAGGAAAAAATAAGATTGTGAATAGTTTTGCAACACAAAGCCGCCCAACCCTTTAAAAAAGCTTGGCGGCTTTTTTTATTCTAATTTTTGGGGTAAAATGGAATCATTAAAAGCTAGCGAGGAGCTGGTTGGAAAGCGGGTAGAGTTGTTTGTAGCCAAAAGCTTAAACAATCCTAGGGCTTTCTCGCGAGCTCTCCATTTTATATGAAAACAAAAGAATATTCTGTTGATATTGGGGGTAAGAAATTAACCGCTATTTTCTCCGACCTTGCCGAGCAAGCGCACGGATCGGTAATGCTTAAATACGGTGAAAGCGTAGTATTGGCTACCGCCTGCATGAGCAAAGACAAACATGAAGGGCTTGGGTTTTTTAATCTTACTGTGGATTACACAGAAAAGTTTTATGCCGCCGGTAAAATCTTGGGCTCACAATATATTAGACGCGAGGGAAGACCATCTACTGAAGCGGTACTTGCGAGCCGTGTTATAGACCGTACTATTCGTCCACTTTTTGACCAAAACATGTGCCACGCTGTGCAAGTGATAGTTATGGTGCTTGCTTGTGACGACAATGACCCAGCAATGCTCGCAGTAAATGCGGCATCACTGGCACTCATTGTCTCAAACATATCTTGGCGTGGACCTATCGGCTGTGTACGAATAGGTAAGTATGATAATAATGATTTAAAAATAAATGCAACTCAAAATTTACGCGCTGAAGAATATCCATATCAATTTGACCTAACTGTTTGTGGAAGGGAGGGAACTATAAATATGATAGAGGCGGCAGCCAGACAAGTGGGTGAAGATGAGCTGGAAGAAGCGTTGAAAGTTGCGAGCGCTGAAATTACAAAACTAGAAGAATTCCAAAAAAATATTGTCAAAGAAATTGGAAAAGAAAAAAGAATTATAGAGAAAGAAACTATCAGTGAACAATCTATAAAACTTTTCAACGAAAACATTTTACCAAAAATGGAATCAGCTATTTTTGCTGGCCCTGGCAAAAAAGAAATTGATGAACTTCATACCACTTGGAATGATTTAGTACACGATACTTATCCCGATAGAGAAGACTTTCAGTTAGAGGATGATCTTTTTGATGATACGGAAAATGAAATGTTGCACAAAAAGGCCATCGAAGAAAACAAGCGTGCTGATGGAAGAAAAATGGACGAGGTACGCGAACTACAAGCACAAGCAGGGGGAATTTCAACAATATTACATGGCAGTGGAATTTTTTACCGTGGAGGAACACATGTCTTTTCAGCACTGACGCTCGGCGGGCCCGAAGATAAACAAACAGTAAACGGAATGGATAATTCTTCAGAAAGAAGATTTATGCATCATTACAACTTTCCACCATTTTCGTCTGGAGAAACTGGTCGCTATGGAAATACAAACCGTCGTGAGATAGGACATGGCGCTCTAGCAGAAAAAGCTCTTGCCATGGTGTTACCAAATAAAGACATCTTCCCTTATACCATTCGTATTGTATCCGAATCAATGGCATCTAACGGTTCAACATCTCAAGCTTCTATTTGTGCTTCTACGCTAGCGCTAATGGACGGTGGAGTGCCGATAATTGCACCAGTGGCAGGTATTGCTATGGGGCTCATGTATGAAAGTGATGATAAATATAAAATTCTCACAGACATCCAAGGCCCGGAAGATCATCATGGTGATATGGATTTCAAAGTTGCGGGCACCAGAGATGGCATAACCGCAATACAACTAGATGTAAAAGTAGATGGCGTACCAATAAAAATACTCGCTGAAGCAATGAGACAATCCAAACAAGCTCGTCTCACAATACTGGATGCAATAGAAAAAGAAATCGCAAAACCTAGGTCTGATATTTCTCCAAACGCACCAAAGATATTAATGATGAAAGTAAAAGTTGATCAGATAGGTCTTGTTATAGGTGGTGGTGGAAAAACAATAAAAGCAATCAAAGAAAAAACTGGTGCAGAAATCTCAATAGAAGACGACGGAAGTGTATATGTAACAGGAAAAGGCGATTCAGCCATAAGAGCGCTAAAAATAATAGAAGAGCTAACCCATGAATTTAAGGTTGGAGAAATGCTCAAAGGTGAAGTTGTAAATATTAGAGACTTTGGAGCATTTGTGCGATTAAATGAGAATCAAGATGGAATGGTGCACATATCAGAAATAACCCCTTCCCGCGTAGAGAGAGTAACTGATATACTTAAAGAAGGCATGATAGTGCCTGTTAAAATATTAAAAGTAGAAGATGGTAAAATAAGCCTATCAATAAAAGCAGCTGATCCAGATTTTTTCAAAAAATTAAATGACATCATTAGAAAATAAAAAAGAAGAACGAGATGTTGCTAAAGAGGCAATGGTACATACTTATAATGCTGACTTGGCAGAAGAAATAAAAAACAAACAAGGCCAAGCATTAAAGGCTGTGCTTGAAAATGAACGTGCGGGAGAAGAACAGTCACCAAGTGTTTTTAAAAACATGATTTTTATAATTTTAGGTGTTCTATTTTTTCTAGGTGCATTTGTATTGCTTTTTTTAGGACTACAGTCTAAAGATGTGCCAACTTTCCCCGTACCCACAAACGACAGCGCCACAACTAATGAATTTAATTCACAAAAAGAAATGGATATTACAAAAATGAATTCCGCTGATCTTATTTTGGCAGTTCAAAACGAATTATCCGACTCACTGCAAAGCGATATGACAAAAAATGTCTACTTTATTAGAATGAAAAGCATTACAGATGATGCGGGAAATGTTACTATCGAAAAACAAAAAGTTCCAATAAAAGATGTTTTATATTTATTAAATGTAAAAGCTCCGGAATTATTTTTGAAAGCCATAGGTTCTGATTTTTATTTCGGGGCATATGGATGTGGACAAGATAGCGCTTGTGAAAAAAAAGGTGGTAACCAATCTTTCTTGGTATTACAAACTGATTTTCCAAACAATGCCTATAGGGGGGCTATGGATTGGGAGGGTCAAATGCTTTTGTATGGATATCAATTTTTGAATCTTCCTATCTCTCTAACTAACTCTGAATTATTTAGTAAGCCATTTGAAAATATTGTGGTAAAAAATCTACAGGCA
>Ga0209541_10014219_pt1 | contig 12028 bp, 8 predicted proteins | sample RifCSPlowO2_01_FD_184027 | JGI IMG/M metagenome (GOLD analysis project Ga0209541, IMG submission 184027) | Groundwater microbial communities from Rifle, Colorado - Rifle CSP2_plank lowO2_0.1 (SPAdes) (version 2) | ecosystem: Environmental > Aquatic > Deep subsurface > Groundwater | place: Rifle...
CTCGGCTTCAGGCGGAATTTTTATTTTTCTCACATGCTGAACTGCATTTACGATTGCCGCTATTGTTTTCTTCAGGGGATGTACCGGTCGGCCCATTACGTTCTGTTCGTCAATTACGAGGATTTTGAATCCGCGATCGAACGCACGCTTGAGGAATCCGGCGGGGAACCGGCGTGTTTTTTTTCGGGCTACGATTGCGATAGTCTTGCGTTCGATTCGGTGACTCGCTTTACGGATTCGTTCCTCGCTTTTTTTAAACGGCACCAAAACGCGTGGCTTGAACTTCGGACGAAAAGTGTCGCTATCGAGACGTTGCTTCGCCAAGACCCGATGGACCATTGCATCGTCGCGTTCAGCTTGTCCCCGGATTCCGTCAGCGCGGCACTGGAGCACGGGGCGCCCTCTACCGCTAGGCGGCTTCACGCGATGAAACGTCTCGAAACTCGGGGTTGGAAGCTCGGACTGCGCTTTGATCCGTTGATTTATACGGAAGATTACGAACGTCAGTACGCCGGTTTGTTTGAAAAGGCATTTAACCTCTTGGATGTCAACCGAATTCATTCGGTTACGATCGGCGCGTTCCGGCTTCCCAAAGAAATGTATGAGCGGATGTATCGGTTGTATCCGGAGGAAAAATTATTTTCCGGTCCGCTTGATTTAAACCACGGAACGATTACGTACCCAAAGCAGATGGAAGATGACATCACCCATTTTTGCGCCGAAGCGGTCCTTGCGCACGTTCCCAGAGAGAAAATTTTTTCATGCACGCTCTCTTAAAAAGTGTGACAGTTTCTTTCCTTGTGTTAAAATAACGCCCGTGATGCAAGCCGAATTCGTCCGGTCCTCCGTAGGCAAAAAAGTGCTGATGGCCGTCACGGGCCTTCTCCTGCTCGGTTTTGTCATCGGGCACGCGATCGGAAACCTCTTCATTTTCCTAGGCCCCGATGCCCTCAACAGTTACGCTGAGAAACTGAGGCACTTGGGCGCGCTTCTTTGGGTGGTTCGGACGGTGCTTTTGGCGGCCGTGCTTCTCCATATTTGGGCGTCCATTGTGGTTACCCTCGAAAACAAAAACGCCCGCCCGATCGAGTACGAACTTAAGAAAACAATTCGCACCACTTGGCCCAAAAAAACCATGATGCTTTCCGGTCTCTTGCTCGCGGCGTTTATTGTGTTTCACCTTCTTCACTTTACGTTTCGCGTGACCCATCCGGATATTTCCCATTTGGAGGACGTACTGGGCAGACCCGATGTGTACTCGATGGTCGTGCTGAGCTTCCAAAACGTTTATCTTTCTTTATTCTACGTTGCTGCGATGGCGTTCCTTTGCCTGCATCTTGCCCACGGGGCCTCGAGTTGGCTTCAGACCTTGGGCTGGAACAATGAACGCACGCTCCCATTCTTTGAATGGGCTGGAACGTGGATCGCGGCGGCTCTCTTTGTCGGTTACGCCTCCGTTCCATTATCGATTTGTCTGGGTCTGATTACCTTAACCCGCGGAGCCGTTTCGTGAAACTCGATCCCCGTATTCCGGAAGGGCCGCTTGAGTCCAAGTGGGAGCGGTGCAAGTCAGAACTTAAGTTAGTCAGCCCCGCCAATAAACGAAAATATAAAATCTTGGTCGTTGGCACCGGTTTGGCAGGCGCATCGGCAGCGGCGTCACTTGCGGAACTCGGGTTTTCGGTGGAGTGTTTCTGTTTTCAGGACAGCGCCCGCCGCGCTCACAGCATTGCCGCACAAGGCGGAATCAATGCCGCGAAAAATTACCAAAACGACGGCGACAGCGTTCACCGCCTCTTCTACGACACGATCAAAGGCGGGGATTTCAGGTCGCGCGAAGCCAATGTCCACCGGCTTGCCGAAATCAGCAGCGCCATCATCGACCAGTGCGTTGCGCAGGGCGTGCCCTTTGCGCGTGAGTACAGCGGTTATTTGGCAAATCGCTCCTTTGGAGGAGCCCAAGTGTCCCGCACGTTTTACGCCCGAGGCCAAACGGGTCAGCAGCTTTTGCTCGGTGCTTATCAGGCGCTCTCGCGCCAAGTGGATGCGGGCAGCGTGATCCTCCACACGAGAAGTGAAATGCTTGACCTCGTGGTCGTGGACGGCGAAGCCCGCGGGATTATCGTTCGCGACTTGATCGGCGGGAAAGTGAATGCCTTTATCGGAGACGCGGTGGTCTTGGCAACCGGCGGCTATGCCAACGTGTTTTATTTATCGACGAATGCGAAAGGGTGCAACGTGACCGCGACGTGGCGTGCGGCGAAGCGCGGGGCTTTATTTGCGAACCCGTGTTTTACTCAAATTCATCCGACGTGCATTCCGGTCAGCGGGGATCACCAGTCGAAGTTGACGCTAATGAGCGAGTCGCTCCGGAACGACGGAAGAATCTGGGTTCCCAAAGCAAAGGGCGACGGCCGCCCCGGGAAACATATTCCCGCTGACGAACGCGATTATTTTCTCGAGCGCAAATATCCGAGTTTTGGGAATCTCACCCCCCGCGACGTTGCTTCTCGAAGTGTGAAAGAAGTTTGTGATGAGGGCCGCGGAGTCGGCAAAACGGGCCAAGGCGTGTATCTTGATTTTTCAGATTCGATGGGACGCTTGGGCAAAAACGTGATCGAGGAACGATACGGGAATCTCTTTCAGATGTACGAGAAGATCACGGGAGAAAACCCACTCGAGACGCCGATGCGGATTTATCCCGCGCCCCACTACACGATGGGCGGAGCGTGGGTTGACTATCACTTGATGAGCAATCTGGCGGGCCTGTTTGTGATCGGCGAGGCCAACTTTTCGGACCACGGCGCCAACCGGCTTGGCGCAAGTGCGTTGATGCAAGGATTGGCGGACGGTTATTTCATTCTCCCCTACACAATTTCCGATTATCTTGCTCGGACGAAACCCGGGACGGTGACTTCGGATCATCCTGAATGCAAACGGCTTGAGGAAGAAGCCGCGAAGCGCCTCAAAAAATTGCTTTCGATCCGGGGCAGACGAACGGTGGACGACATTCACCGTGAACTGGGCACTCTATTGTGGAATCATTGCGGGATGTCCCGAAGCGAACAAGGGCTCCGGACGGCGTTGGAAAAGATCCCCGAACTTCGGGAAACGTTTTGGCGGGATGTCACTATCCTGGGCGATCGCGAGGAATTGAATCAAGCGCTTGAGCGAGCCGGCCGCGTCGCCGATTTTCTGGAGTTTTCTGAACTCATGTGCCGCGATGCACTCGAGCGCAAAGAGTCCTGCGGCGCCCATTTTCGGGTTGAGCATCAAACGGAAAGCGGAGAAGCCCTTCGGGACGACCGGCACTTCAAACACGTTTCCGCTTGGGAATTCAAGGGAGAGAATCAAACGCCGGAACTACACCAAGAGCCGCTTGAATTTTCAAATGTTGAACTGGTTCAAAGGAACTACGCGTGATGAACCTAACGCTTCGGGTGTGGCGGCAGAAAAACAAGAACGTCAACGGGAAACTCATTTCTTATGAGGTGAAACAGGTCAGCCCGGACATGTCTTTCCTCGAAGTGCTTGATCTCCTGAATGAAAATCTTGTGAAAAAAGGGGAAGAGCCGGTCGCGTTTGACCACGATTGCCGCGAAGGAATCTGCGGCGCTTGTTCACTCGTGATCAACGGAATTCCCCACGGCCCGGATCGGGGAACTACCGCCTGTCAGCTTCACATGAGGAAGTTCCGGGACGGCGACACGATTTGTGTGGAACCGTGGCGGGCAAAGCCGTTTCCGGTGGTGAAAGACTTAGTGGTGGACCGGAGCGCGCTGGACCGGATCATTCAATCGGGAGGATTTATTTCAGCTTCTACCGGCGGAGTGCCCAATGCGAATTCGATCTTGGTTGCGAAAGAAGATGCCGACCGAGCCATGGATGCCGCGGCGTGCATCGGATGCGGTGCCTGCGTTGCCGCGTGTCCGAATGCGTCTGCGATGCTGTTTGTGGCGTCCAAGGTGTCCCATCTTGCTCTCCTGCCGCAGGGAAAAGTGGAGCGCGCGCGCAGAGTGAAAAAGATGATCAAGCAAATGGACTCGGAGCAGTTCGGCAATTGCACCAATCACTTTGAGTGCGAAGCGGCGTGCCCCAAAAAGATCAGCGTCTCCTTCATCGCGCACATGAACCGCGAATACTTAAACGCCCACCTTCAACCGTAGCCCGTCTTTAGGTTCTCTGTTCTTAGATAGATTCGACGCGGAGCTGTTTCTCCGCGTCTACGACGTCTCGATTGATCAATCGGCGGGCACGAAGGGCCGAGTCGCGCAGGCGGTTTGAGACGTGCGGTGCGGCGGCAAGGTCTCTTAAGATTTGGATGATCATGCGGAAATGGCGTACCAGCTCGCCTTCGTCCACTTGAGTCAGGCGGAACAGCCGGTCGAAGCTTTCTCCCTGAGTCCACGCTTCGACGGTTGCGGCCAAATGAAAATGCGGGAGCTTCGTGTAGGGAAAGACGTGAAACTTCCGTTCCTTTTTGTGAATCAGCCGGATGTAGTGTTCTACTCCCTTGAGCAGTTCGTGATGTCCGTAACTGAGTTTGGGCAGCCGGTCTCCCTTCCGGGGTTCAAAGACGAGACTCGACAACACGACGTTTAGCTGTGCTTCGTTGAGTCCGTCCAACACGCCGTCGCCCTGCATTTCCGTCAGAAGCAGTTCGTACCCAAAAAGACGAGCCGCAAATTCTCCTTTTTCGGTCAACGCATTTTTGGTTAAGAGCCCAAGCTCTTCCAGCATCGCCAGTTTTCGCTCGATGTGTTCACGCCCGCCGCGTCTGCGTTTTTCGGAAGATTGGTAGTAGTGAAAGGTGCGCGGATAAATCTCAGAAAGTTTTGGTCCTAATTGCTGATGCAACTGAAGCAGTGTTGCATAGGCCGTGTTGAATTGACTTTGGATCGGTTCAGGTTTCCCGTAGATGATGTGCTCTACGTCGTGAAGCGGGATGTCGTGCGGATTGATTCTGACGAACACGAATCCGCGCTCATCCATGCCCCGTCGGCCGGCACGGCCAGCCATCTGGTAGAAGTCGCGCGTCGTCAAATGCCGGAATCCCGTCCCGTAGAATTTTTCGAGCTCGTCGAAAATGACGGAACGCGCGGGCATATTGATCCCAAGCGCAAAGGTTTCGGTGGTGAAAATCACTTTGATCAAGCGGCTCGTAAACAACTGCTCCACGACTTCCTTTAACGTAGGCAGCATTCCGGCGTGGTGATACGCAACCCCGCGTTCCACGAGGGGTTTTAGTTCCACGGCCGAAGATTCGTTTACGAGGTCGTATCGCTTGAGGAGGTCTTGGTACAGCGCCGAGATTTTTTCGCGCTCCGAGGCCGTGAGGAAATCGAACCCGCTTGATTCGTTGGCCAGCGTCTCCGTCCGCCGCCTTCCAAACGCAAAGTAAAGGATCGGAAGTTTCTCGCCGTCGATGAGATGCCGCAAGAGTGGATCGAGACGATTGGGTTTGGCGCGCAGCGGTCTTGCGCTCCGCCCGCGGTCGTGCCAGTTCGTGCGCCAACTCGGCCGGCCCAAATACCCTCTGCCCCGAAGGTCCTTGGTGTTCCTCAAAATTTCTCCCTGGCATTGGAACCAAAATTCGAGCGGCACGGGCCGATGCGATTCTTCAATCACCGCAATCGGCCGGTGGTGAATGGATCGAATCCAATCGGCAAGCTCATTCACATTCGGTACCGTAGCGCTTAATGCCAGAATGCAGGTTTTAAGAGGTGTAAACAAAATGGCTTCTTCCCAAACGGTTCCTCGTTCCGGGTCGTCCAGATAGTGAATTTCATCAAAGATGACCCAGCCCACGTTTTGAATCCGCCCCCCGCTTTCAAAAAGCGAGTTTCGGTAGATTTCAGTGGTCATGATCAAGATGGCTGCATCCGGGTTGATGGAGACGTCTCCCGTCAAGATTCCGACGCGTTCTCCGTACCGGGCTCTAAAGTCGCGGTACTTCTGATTGCTTAGGGCTTTAATGGGGGCCGTGTAAATGACCGACTCGCCCCGTGAAAGGGCTTGTTCGATCGTGGCCTCGGCGATGACCGTTTTTCCGGCACCTGTCGGAGCAGACACCAAGACCGAGTGGTTTTTCTTGACCCACTCAATGGCATTTTTTTGGAACGGATCTAATTCAAACGTCATCAGAAACCCTTTTTGCTCTCTGTTTTGAGTGATGGTATCATTATCGTCACTGGATTACGAGCCCGCACTGGATGTCAAAATCCAGGCGGACGGTACTTGCGCTACGAAGCGCAAGTGCGAGCCCGCACTGGATGCCGCCTCGGACGGAACCTCCAAGTTCCGCCGAGCAGTACTGGAGGCATCGGCCTCCAGTGCCAAAATCCAGGCGGACGGTACTTGCGCCACCAAGCGCAAGTGCGAGCCCGCACTGTAAGGAACATGGGTTCGCAGAGAAGGGAAGAGAATGAAAGCTGCAACCGAAATTAGAATGGGGAATATCATTCGGCTGGATGGAAAAGCGTGCAAGGTCCTCAGTCACGAGATTCGCGGCACCGGAAAATTCGGGAAAACGGTCCACCTCAAAGTGAAAAGCATGGAAGACGGCCGCACGCACGAAAAATCGTTTCGGGCCGAGGACAAGGCCGAAGACATCGAAGTCCGCCGTGTGAAGATGGAATACTCCTATCAGGACGGCGATCAGTTCGTGTTCATGAACATGGAGAATTTTGAACAGTTTTTCCTGTCGGCAAAGTCGGTGGGCGCTGAGCGGGCATTTCTTAAGGAAAACTCCGAGATTGATATTCTCTTTGAAGGGGACAAGGCCCTCGCGATCGATTTTCCGAAAGTGGCAGAGCTCAAGGTCACAAACACGGCACCGCCCGTTAAAGGATCGAGAGACTCGACGTATAAAGAAGCGGAGCTTGAAAATGGTTTAAAGCTTTTGGTCCCCCAGTTTATTAAGGAAGGGGATGTGATTCGGGTCGATATCGAGGAACTTTCGTATCGGGACCGCGTGACGACCAAGACACTCGGCGGCGACCATCCGGAAAAAGAAAAGGAATCTCTTTAAAAAGCGGGAAAGACAATCAGTGCTTGTTCGGCAAACCGGATGAGGACGGTCGGCCAAATCCCGATGGCGAGGGTTCCGGCAAGCGTAATGCAGATGGCAATCCGAGTGGGCATTGGGTTTTCGATTCGTTCGGCCGAGTCCGCCGGTGTTAAATACATGGCTTTGACCACTTTGAAATAATAGTAAGCGGCTACGGCGGAGTTGAGTGCAATGGCGATCGCAAGAGCGAACGCATGTTCCTTGACGGCTGAAGCAAAGATGAAAATTTTCCCGATGAATCCGGCCAACGGCGGAATTCCTGCCAGAGACAGCAAAAAGATCGTAAGCGACAATGCCAAGAACGGATTCCGTTTCGCCAAACCGTTGTACGCGCCGATGTCATTTGTTCTGAGCTGCCGCTCAATGGCTAGGACTGCAAAAAAAGCGCCGAGGTTCGTAAACAAGTAAGCGATGACGTACACCAAAATAGCTTGAAGTCCCAAAGAACTCGGCGCGGCAAGTCCAACCAGAATATATCCTGCCTGGGCAATGCTGGAATATGCCAGCAGCCGTTTGATGTCGTGCTGCGAAACCGCCAAAACGTTTCCGATCGTCATCGTCAGAATAGCCAGGAAGCTGAATAAAGTTGCCCATTGGGCCATAAAAAAGGGAAATGCCGTGAGGAAGACACGTGCCAATACCGCAAAGCCGAGTGCTTTTGGAGCAATGGTCAGAAAAGCGGTGATGGGGGTAGGTGCTCCCTGGTACACGTCCGGCGCCCAGAAGTGAAATGGAACCACCGAGATTTTAAATCCAATTCCGGCAAGCACGAACAGCATGCCGATCAGAGCCAGCGTTTGACTTGCCGCGTCTAGCTTTGCGATGTGTGCCCCAATAATGGAAAGCTCAATGGAACCGGTGATGCCGAAGAGAAGCGACATCCCAAAGAGCATGAGCGCTGTCGACACGGCGCCAAAGAGCACGTATTTCAACGCCGCTTCGCTCGCGCGTTGATCAAATTTTTGAAAACCCACCAAGAGGTACGACGTAAGCGATACCGATTCGATCGCAAGAAAAATCATGAGCAGGTTGACACTTGCCCCCATGACGGTGAGTAACAGCGCGAGCGCCACGAGCAGCATGTAAAATTCGCCTCGAATACGGCCCGGGATTTGCTCATAAGCGAGACTTGCGATGACCGTGAGTCCGATCGTGCCGTAAATGAGGCCCTTAAAGAAGTGGGTCACAGGGTCCCATACAAAGGATCCGAAAAAAAGACGCACGGAAGCGCCTGCCGGCGGGCCGAACCACCAAGCTAGAGCCAAAGCAGCCAACGTGAAATAGGCCACCCATTTTTTATCGGAGAATGCAAAGTCCAGGGCCATCGCGATAAAAAACGAGACCACCAAAATCAATTCCGATCCGAAAAAGGGAATGCTTAACAGGGCGCTCACGCCAGAGTTCCTCCCACCGACTTCACAAGCGCTTCAAGGGTCGGCGCGATGTATTGAAGAACGATTTTGGGATAAACCCCCACGAGCAAAATCAAAATCATGAGCGGTACGAGCGTAAAAATTTCTCTTGCGCTGATATCTTTAAGGTGCGCCCATTTGGGGTTGAGACTTCCGAGCAGCACACGCTGGATCATGTACAACAAATACGCCGCTGCAAGCAGAATTCCTACGCACGCAGCGGCCGTCATCCATCGGTACACCGGAAAACTTCCGAGAAGCACCATGAATTCGCTCACGAAACCGGCAAGACCCGGGAGTCCGAGCGAAGCGAGCGAACAGAAAATCAGTATTCCGCCGTACACGGGGAGTTTTACCCACAAACCGCCGAAAGAATTCAAATCTCGGATGTGTGCACGGTCGTACAACACGCCGACCAGTAAGAAGAGCGCCCCTGTAATTAAACCGTGAGTAAACATTTGAAGGAGCGCTCCCTGAAATCCCGTGAGCGTAAAAACCGCAAGTCCCAAGAGGACAAAGCCCATGTGGCTTACGCTCGAATAAGCGACCATTTTTTTAAAGTCGGTTTGGGCAAACGCAACAAACCCTCCGTAAATAATGCCGATCACGGCAAGGATACCCATGGCGGGACCGAACCAGCGGGCTGCTTGGGGCAGAATGGGATAACTGATTCTAAAGAAGCCGTAGGTTCCCATTTTGAGCAGAATCGCCGCTAAAATGACGCTGATCGGGGTCGGGGCTTCGACGTGCGCATCCGGCAGCCACGTATGAAACGGCCAGATCGGAACTTTAATGGCAAATCCCAGGAACAACGCGAGGAACACCATTTGTTGGAAGTGAAGCGCAAATTGGTTTTGCCCAAGCGCCAGCATGTTAAAGGTGTGCGGCGTGCTCGCAAAATAAAGAGCGAGAATACCGATCAGCATGAACATACTCCCCGCCAAGGTATACAGGAAAAATTTAATCGCCGCGTACTCTTTTCTAGGGCCTCCCCAAATTCCGATCAGGAAGTACATGGGAACAAGCACCACTTCCCAGAAAATGTAGAAGAGAAATAAGTCTAGGGAAACGAACGTGCCGATCATTCCAGTTTCTAAAAGGAGGTAAAGCGCAAAATATTCTTTCACGCGCTCTCGGATGCCGAATGAAGCAACGCAGGCGAGAAACGACAAAAGCCCGGTGGTGACGAGCATGATCAAACTGATGCCGTCGAGACCGAGGTGATAGTACACTCCAAGCTGCGGAATCCACAGTGCGCGTTCCGCAAACTGCATCCCGGTTTGCGAAAGATCGAACTTTGCGAGGACCGCAATCACCAGTAAGAGCTCGCACGCGGTGGTGAACGTTGCCAAGTTTCGGATGAGCTTATGCTGGTCACGTCCTATGAGCATGATGACGATCATTCCGACGATCGGAGTAAAAACAAGCCAACTCAATAATCCCATGTGGTTAACCTCCTCATGACACGGTGTACAAAATAACGAGAACTCCCAAAAGTAAAATTAGTAAATAGTGGTGGATCACTCCTGTCTGAAGCAGTCTTACGATGCCGCTTGTGGTTCTCACCGCCCAACCCGTGAAGTTGACAAGTCCGTCGATCATATATTGATCAATCCAGTTTTTGACGCGGCTTAGAGCAACCGTTTTAAAACCGACTTGGTTGACGCATCCGTCCACCACTCGTTCGTCAAACCGGAACAAAATTCCGGCAAGCGATTTGAATCCTCGGATGAAACTGGCGTCGTACAGTTCGTCGAACCAAAGTTTGTTTTGAGAGGCGGAATAAAAAAGCCAAGATTTTTCAGCCAATTTTTTGGGGAGTTCGGGCTGGACGATGTAAAAGATAAGTGCGATCAAGAGACCCAGAAAACACATGGCGGTAGAAACGGCGACAACGAAGGAGTTGACGTGATGAATTTCACCGTGTCCACCCAAAATGAAGGATTGAAACCAGTGATCCATCACGGGAGAGCCGGGAAGACCGATGACGGCAGAGCCGACGGCCAGGATGATGAGCGGGATCGTCATCGAGACGGGCGACTCGTGAGCGTGAAATTTCCCGCGCGTTTTTCCGAAAAAGGCGAGGAAGAGCAGCCGGAACATATAAAAGGAAGTCATCGCCGCCGTGAGGGACAACACCCAGAAAATGATGAGGTGTTGATGATTGAAAGCGCTTAAGAGAATCTCGTCTTTACTCCAGAATCCCGACAACGGGGCGAATCCCGTGATCGCAAGCGTTGCCACCAGGAACGTCCAGAAGGTGATCGGCATGGACTTTCGGAGCCCCCCCATTTCGCGCAGGTCTTGAACGTCGGAACAACCGTGAATGACACTGCCGGCTCCCAAGAAGAGAAGCGCTTTGAAAAAAGCGTGGGTCATCAGATGAAAACTTCCGGCCGCAAGTCCGCCGACCCCCAGCGCGGCTACCATATATCCCAGTTGACTGATGGTGGAATATGCGAGCACTTTCTTGATGTCGAATTGAGTCAACGCAAAATAAGCGGCGCCGAGAGCAGTGGTCGTGCCGATCACGGCAACCACTTGAGACGTAATTTCGAACGCGTGAAACAAAGGAAAGAGCCGCGCCACCAAATAAATTCCTGCCGCGACCATGGTGGCGGCATGGATGAGCGCACTGACCGGAGTGGGACCTTCCATCGCGTCCGGGAGCCACACGTGGAGCGGGAATTGAGCTGATTTTCCGATGGCGCCCGAGAAGAGCAGAAGGGCGCTTACAGGGAGTATCCAAGATCCCGCGTAGGCGTGCGCAAGCTCGGGCTGAATATCTACGAACCGGACCGTGCCAGTGGCATAAAAGAACGTGGCAATTCCAAGGAAGAAGCCAATGTCTCCGATCCGGTTCGTGATAAAGGCCTTTCGGCCGGCTTGAGCGGCTGACCGTTTTTCAAACCAAAACCCGATGAGAAAATAAGAACACAATCCTACCAGTTCCCAAAAGAGGTACATTTGAACGAGCGTTGTGGAAAGAACAAGACCGAGCATCGAGAAAAGAAAGAGCGAAAGATAGGCGAAAAACTTAGGGTATCTCGGGTCCTTGTGCATGTAGCCGGTTGAATAAATGACGATGAGCGATCCTACGAAGGTCACCACAAAAAGCATCATGGCGCTCAAGGGGTCGATTAAGACACCGAATTCGATGGGCACGCGGTTGACCACGAGCCAGGTGGCGTTGGCGTAGAGTGTATTTCCGCCGATTACATTTGCGATTTCAAAACCGGCAAGCAAGCAGGAAGCCAAGCTTGCACCGACGGCCACCCACGCACTTTTTCGCTTGAGCGCTCCTCCAAAAAATACAATGGTGACGAACGCAAGGAGCGGCAATATGGGAATCAACACGGCGCGAATTACCATTTCAGGAGCTCCACCTCATCGGTATAAATCGTTTTTTGATTTCGATAAAGAACCAACACGATGGCCAAGCCGACCGCAGCGGTGGCGGCGGCGAGAACAATCGTGAAGATCACGAACACCTGCGCAACGGTGGCCGAAACGTCCAGCATCCGCGCGAAGGAAATAAAATTGATGT
>Ga0209541_10014220_pt1 | contig 12027 bp, 9 predicted proteins | sample RifCSPlowO2_01_FD_184027 | JGI IMG/M metagenome (GOLD analysis project Ga0209541, IMG submission 184027) | Groundwater microbial communities from Rifle, Colorado - Rifle CSP2_plank lowO2_0.1 (SPAdes) (version 2) | ecosystem: Environmental > Aquatic > Deep subsurface > Groundwater | place: Rifle...
GGCCGCCGTTCCGCTCGCCTTCCGTCCGAAGACAGAAGGAGAGACGTTTTTGCCTTGACCTCCAGGCATCGGCCATTACAGCCACTAAGGAGTGTTCTTTAATTTCTAGCAGAACACACAAACTGCCGACCGGACCCCGGATCTGTAGCCTAAGCTACTTCTCCGGGTCCGGGATCACCGACCCGACCGCGAACGCCTCGTTGTGCGAGGCGACGACGATGTACCCCAGGCGGGGGTCGAACGTCGCCACCGCGGGCGTGGGGTGGGCGCAGTGCACCAGCATCGCGTACCCCCAGACGGGGCCGCGACCGTTCAGCAACACCGGCTTTTCGCCGGGCAGCTGGCTGGCCACGTCGCTCACCGCACTCGAGAACTCCTCCGGGTTGGTGACACCACCGGGGATCTCGAACTTCACGAGGCGGACGTTTCCGGTGTCGGTGACCGTGATCGTGGGGCGAGCCATGGTTTTCTCCTTTAGGGAGACCGGGGTCATGGACTTTTCCCCGGGGGTGACGCAGGTTTACTGTGGCCTGCTGTGTCTTCATTTTCCCCGCCTGATGCCCGGCAGGTGAAGAATCACTGTCACCCAGGTTGGTGATAGGGCATCATTCAAGCGAGGAATATTCCTGTCGCCTTAATGATACCAATCATCTTTGTCCCGATTTTATATATTGGTGTAAAGAACACTTAAATTGATTAAAAAAAGTTCTTTGTGAGAGAACTAGTTGTCTAAAAGCTTTATAAATATTTTTGTACTCCAGTAAAAATGTCTCTCTCACTTTTACTGAACAAAATAGTATACCATATTTTTGTGCTTTTGTCAATAGATCAGAGTCTTTTTAATCCAATTACTTGGCTTATTTAAGCCTAATTTGTTACTTTTGTTACTTGTATTAAAAATAAAAAACTGAACTCTTTGTTAAAAGTTCAGCGCTTTATGTGACTTGGGCTATTTTTTCATTTTCTTTGCCGCTTTTTTCATCTTTCTAGAAGTTTCGTCAACGGCCTTGTCTACTGCTTCTTTCGCGGCCTTGCTGACACTCGCAGCACCACGATCCATCCAAGCATTGGTTTTCTTTTGAATAAATCTCTTAGCCAAACCACCGGCACCCTCCGTAACCATACTTAGCAATCCGCTCATATGTTCCACTTTACCACGGATATAGCTAATGGCTTCAGACAAAGTTTGTAAACGAACCCGGAATTCCTCAATAATCTGGTTGGCATTTTTTAAAATGCGGACAACGTAGTACAACATCCAACAAAGAAACACCGTCGCCCATAGGACGCAAAAAGAAATGACAACGTATAAAATATCTTGTGAAGTTTCAAACATACCCTTCCTTTGTATCATCCTCGCCAAGCACGGAGGCGGTGATGAAAAAATGATTTAGTTAATGGTATTATACCACACTAAATATTTGATGCAAATAGTTGTGTTGTAGGGCAAAAATATAATTACAATTTTGGCCGAAATGTATAAGGGATTAAACTATCTTCTGTATATTTAGAGACCTCTTCAAAGCTAGGCCCCTCTACAATATATCCTAATTGTTCTTCGATTATTTTTCTATTTGGTTCTTTGGCGATAGCTCGAGCTGAAGTGAAGGCCCGGCAACTCATTCTAATAGCAGCTCCTTTGTATTTTTGATCGGACCGCATACCGCTTAGAAAACTTATAAGGAGGCTAGAACCCGTACCTTTTATCTCCCCAGTTGTGGCTGTATCATCGATATAAATACTACCGTCCTCCTGTGGTAGAGCAACCAGATAACCGTAGGTATGTTTCTTACCACTATTATCAAAACCTTCTTGAATATACGCAAGTGGCGCCGTGTTATAATGCTCGCTATGAAGCGAGGAAGCAAAAACATTCTTAGACATTGGGATAACGCCAGTTATATAAGCTTCACCTCCCGACCTGGAAAATGCGACGTCTTCCACACAGGCTATGCGCAGAGCATCAATAGGTCTAGCCGGGCGTACAAAAGTAGAAACTGGTTTAGAACTTTGATCCACATCCTGGGAATAATCCCCTAAAAAGACGGCGTCTTCTTGATGTTTATCTAGGCCAAAATTGTCTGAGTAGGCAATCGGCGTCTCCCAGGCCCCCCGATTTTTAACTTGTTCAGGGATATCTTTTAAATAACTAAAATTTTTACCGATTATCAGCCTACGACGATAATCAGCCTCTACCATAGCCATTCTTTTAAAACTTTCTTGTAAAAATCCAAATATGACCATCGGGTTGAACATAGCTTGCGCTCCTCCAGGCACTTCCACGCTATCTAGCGTAATACCGGGCCTCACATTGTCTAATTTCCTTAAAAACTCTTTAGTACCTCCGGGATAATTAATTTGTTTTAACGTTTCTCCGATTTTTCCATTATTTATTCGTAAACCCTGATAAAAATCCCATCTTTCTTGTGGTGTATTAAATACATCAACCTCTTGTATTAGAGTTGACTGGGCAACCAGGTGGTCTACATCCCATTTTTCTGGCCTTTCTTCTTTTGATCTATATAATACAAACTGTGCACAATTGGGGTTCGTCATAAAATGGCCTTTTTTGCCCGAACCAAAGGCGTCGCAAGTACCGGTAGCAGTTCCGGCTGTAGCCACTCGCGGGTCACTGGGTTTTAAAATTTCTGCCCGGTAATAACACAAAGAGAGTATATTCTTTGCGCCCATCATTATCTCTTCTAAACAATTCTTAATCCTTTTTTTTGTCTCTGCTCCACCATTTAACGCATTTTGAAAACAAATTTTACGCAACTCATCTTCTCCAGAGAGAGCATGGCCTGTTATTTGTTTGGTCAGGTGTAGAACATTAACTTTAAAACCGGTTTTATACAAACTCTCCCAAAACCAACGTATTGTCTCCTGTTGTTGAGCCACCACGGCTTCATCGCCCACCTTTATATCTAAGTTCGAATAAAATTCTCCGGCCTCATCCTCTACTAATCTTTCGTTTTTTTGGATAGCCTTTAATATTTCTTCTAGTTTAAGCTTTAAAGATCTTAGAGATTCGTCTAAAGAAGACTTACCACTGGCGTCAGTTTTTTCAATACGTTTTTCTAAACCCTCTATATCTTTTTTTATCTTTTTTTCACGCTGTTTTAATTCGCTATTAAGATGTGACTTTTTATAATCAAAAGCCTTGTCAGCTAATTTTTTCCCTTTTCCCAGAAGAAAATTCCATGATTCCTTAAGATTATTTTTGTTGCAAATAAATTCAACCCATAGATTAATTCCTACAGCTCTATCTACCACACCATGCATTGCTTGGACCTTTTTTTCACCAGCCAAATCCATTATCTGATCGACATAACCCAGGGCAGACGGAATTATCTCTGACCCATTATCTGATTGCTGTAGCTGTCTTAAAATTTTATTTAAAAGCAATTCTTGCTCCTCGAGGTTTTGACTATCGTACCATTCGACAACAATTGGTTTAAAAACATTGACCCGATCATACGTGCCTTCTACTATGGCGTCTCTAGATTCTTTTGCCGACCAGCCTACTAAATAGTCCGGATGCATCTCTCTTAAAATTAAGCTGACAAACAAATTTTGTTCACCAGCACCAGAAGTACTACTAAAAAAAGCTCCCGGCTCACTAATAAAGTTTTTTAAAGCCTCTAAATCTATAGCGGGATTACTAAACAACTCTAATACATAGGAACGCAAAGATTCTTTTTCAGGCGGTATTGAGGAAACAGCTTCCTTCAACTCCGGCATTTGTACTAGCCGGATTTCATTTTTAATCCGTAATAAATTAACTGAATTAGGATCAGATAAACATGGGCTTTTATTTTCATAGAGACTCTCCGTTTCAAGTTTTTTCCAAACCTCAGCGTTAATACGAAACATTATATCTCTAAAAATATCAGCTTGCATCCCGGTACCCATACCTGCATGATGTAACATACTAGTCACAACATCTCGGCGTGACCGCCCATCTTCACTCTCTACCTCTTTTACGCAATTTATGAAAGAAGGCACATACATTAAAGAATCGTGCTTACGGCTATCTTTTAAATAATCCCAAATCAATTGGTCTTTGCCGGAAGAATTGCCCAAATAATACATTAGTACATCAAAACCATCCACCACAACACTGTCTCCTTTTTGCCTATATAACTGTAAAACAACTTCTCTGATTTTTTTCACCTCTTCTGTGTCTGGTTTATGTAACTCACCCTTCTCGTTGAAGAAAAAATCTTTAACCACGCCCCATTCATCTGGATCTATATTTTGCTGATTTGTAACATGCAAGCCTATTTCCTTAGCGATTTTTTTTAAACCTTGAACTATTTCCTCTAATCTCTCTTTTTCTGCTTTTTCTTTTATAAAAGATATGGCATTCTGGTCTAACTTACCTTGTCTAACTCTATCAAAAACTTTACCCGTAATGTCTAATTTAACTTCGATACCTATACTTTCTAATGTTTGTCTCAAACGAACAACTTCAGCCAGACTATCCTGATCTATTAATTTTATGAGCGAGGCATTCAATAATGGCCCCAGGCGATAAAAGAATTCGTCCTTATTAAATTCTCCCGTCTTAAAGCCAGGACTCGCCGAAGCTATTAACCAAACTATGTGACTTGCATCACCGCCCCACGGGTTTTTATTGTCCAATATTTTTTCTTTGATTAGAGTTTCACAAAAATATAAAAAAACATCAAACAGAGGACTTTTTATTAGCTCCGGACGAAGATTGGAAATTAAAGACCACAATCTACCTTTATAGTGTAAGTCCTCGAGCTTCAGATCCTTCCTTAATATATCAGCTAACAGACTTAAATCTTTCTCAAAAAAAATATCAATGAAATTTTTAACTTCTGTTTCGAAAGAAATAAACCAATCCAAACTCTGCTGGTCTGGGTCTTCATCCCCTTCATAAAAAAGATGATACTCTTCAGTATCTAAATCACCCTTCAGCTTTCTTAGCACTAGCCCCAGTTTATTGGATAATTTTTCTTTTGAGTTTTTACCTAATAACTCCAAAGATTGGTGGAGCCTACTATTTGCTACCTTTAATTTGTCTGGGACGCTAGCTAAATCTGAGTCTAGGATCCATTGGAGATCCGCGTTAATTTCTTCCACGTCTTTCGCGCTCTCTAATTCTTCCCCCAACCCCTCTTGTATAAAACTCCAATTTTCTTGCGGGCCTTTGTATGGACGCATATAAAAATACCGTTATTTATTTTCTCACCTCTGCCCCTAATTGACTGACTAGATTGTTTATCACTTTTTCATGAGCCGAGGTAATTTCTTCGGCAGTTAACGTGTGGTCGTTGCTTCCATAAAGAATATGGTAAGCTAAACTTTTTTTATCACTGGCGATCTTGTCGCCAGAGTAGCTGTCGAAAAGTTCAACTTGCTTAACCAAAGGGTACGAAGACAAAATTACTTTCTTAATTTCCTCATGAGTTATCTGTTTAGGAATCACAAAAGCAAAATCCCGAACGACTTCTGGGTAAACCGGAACGGTCTGGTATTTAGCTTCATTACGCACTGCACCTAATTCTACTAAGCGGTTTAAAACCAAGTCCACAGCGGCCACTCTTCCCTCGATACCGAGACGGGCGAGAACGGCGGGATGGACTTCGTAAATAGCTCCGACCAATTCATCGGCATAATAAATCGAAGCAGACCGAGTGGAATGTTGCCAGGGTTTCAAAACTTCTGGCTTGCGATAAACAAATTCAGTTTTAAACTCTTGGGCTACCACCTCCACAACCTGTTTAGCAACACTAAAAAGATTCTGACTCTTTTTCATGGCAACAACGCTCGTTAACCAGGTATCTTGGCGCGGCAAGAGCTCATCGCTAGTGGCTTTAACTCGCGGACCCGATTCATTTAAAAGAAAAGTTTGCCCGACTTCAAAAATCCTGACCGTAGAAAAATTTTCAATGTTCTTTCTAATATTTTCTAAGAGATTGTTTATGAGAGTCCGGCGGAGATAGGGTTTTTCTTTGGACAATGGATTATCCATTTCAATATATTTTTCCACTTCTCCACCTAAAGTTTTTATTTGGTCAGCACTAACAAAGGAATAATTATATACCTCGCTATAGGCTAATTCTTTTACCAAAACATTCCTTAAACGATGCCCTAGCTCGCGCAATTCGTTAGTTTCCGGTGGGTCAATCGGAAAGAGTGGCATTGTGGTTCGAATATTGCCATAGCCGTAAACCCGCGCCACTTCTTCGACGATGTCTTCGGGAATAGAAATGTCTTTGGTTGCCCGCCACGTCGGGACTTTGACGGCGAGGAGGTCTTTTTTCTCTTTTACTTCAAAACCAAGACGGGTTAAGATACTGACCACTTCTTTTTTATCTACCTCGAGACCAATTTTCTTAAATAAGAAACTCCAACTTAATTCAATTGGTCCCTGGTTTAGTCCAAAACTCTTTACATCAGGGACATTACTTACCACCCGGGCTCCGGGGCAAAATTCGAGAGTTAAAGCAACAGCTTTTTTCAAAGCAATTTTAGTCAAATTAGGATCTAAACTTTTCTCAAAACGAGCAGAGGAATCAGTGCGCAGACCTAAATTTAAGGCCGCCTTGCGGATAATAATCGGATCAAAATTAGCTGATTCAAACACAACTGTTTCGGTTCCTTCCTTGACCCCGCTATTTAAACCACCCATAACACCGGCTAATGCTATTCCCTTCTCGGCATTACCGATGACGAGCATGGAGTGGTCTAATTTATGTTTAGTTCCATCAAGAGTTATGAAATCCTCACCGTCCTTGGCGCGACGGACAATGATATCTAATTCTTTTTCCTTATTACCAGTTAAAAATTGACCATCAAAAGCGTGCATCGGCTGGCCAATGTCATACATGATGTAATTAGTAATATCTACAATATTGTTAATCGGACGAACTCCAACTGACTGAAGAAAATTTTGAAGCCAGGCCGGTGAGGGGCCAACTTTTACGCCCACTACCGCCACAGCCATATAGCGGGGGCATAACGACTGATCTTCGACGTTTACTTTTATCTTTAATTCTTTCCCCACTTTTATCTCTGGCACCTCATATGGCTTTAAATCTTTTTTGTACAAAGCGGCGACTTCGCGGGCTAAACCATAATGACCCCACAAGTCCGGTCGGTGGGTCATGGATTTGTTGTCAATATCTAACACCGCGTCATTTAAACCCAGAACCTCTGCCAGTGGTTTGCCGACGTTTTTAACAGAAACCAAATCCTTTAAATCAATAATTTCTCTCTCGTCATGAAGAGGAAATTTTTCTCCCAAACCAATCTCGGTCGACTGACAAATCATACCTTGCGATTCTACACCGCGAATTTTTGCTGGTTTTAATTCAATTAGATCACCTTCGCCATGCCAGCGAACCCGGGCGCCGATTTTACCCATGGCCACAAACATGTTCTCGGCCAGGTTACTACCACCGCAGACCACTGACAGGGTCTCGCTACCGATACTGACCTTACAGACTTTTAATTTATCGGCATCGGGATGCTTATCGACGGATAAAATTTTACCAACCACAATACCATCTAGTGTAGAGGCTGGGTGTTTAACCCCCTCAACTTCAACTGTACTCATGGTCAACTTACTGGCCACTTCTTCTGGCGTTACGGCATCGGTGAGTTTAACGTATTGTTTTAACCAATTAAAAGATACTAACATAGTCAAAAAACTAGAATTGTTTTAGAAATCGTAAATCACCGTTCTGTAAGTGGCGGATATCCTCAATGCCATACTTTTGCATAACTAAACGAGTGAGACCGAGGCCAAAGGCAAAGCCGGTCCAGACTTTCGGGTCAAGGCCGCCAGCCTCGATGACCTTCGGATGGATCAAACCACAAGGCAAGGTTTCAATCCAGCCCGAATGCTTACAAGCACCACAACCAGTTCCGCCGCAGACCAAACATTTTATATCTAGTTCAAAACCGGGTTCGACAAACTGGAAATGTCCGGGTCGAAGACGGACTTCAACGTCACGTTTTAAAACCCCTTTAAGGAGGGTTTTCATAACTGCCACCAAATGAGCAATACTAATATCTTTGTCTACCACGACTCCTTCCAACTGGTAAAAGGTATGCTCGTGAGCGGCGTCAGTGGCTTCGTTGCGAAAACAACGACCAGGAACAACCGCCCGAAGTGGGGCACCATATTTTTCCATGGCCCTAACCTGGACGGGCGAAGTTTGGGTACGCATGACCCAATCCGGATGATTTTTAATGTAAAAAGTATCTTGGGTGTCGCGGGCAGGATCGTGGCGGCCGATATTTAAAGCTTCAAAATTATAATGGTCGCTTTCCAATTCTGGTCCGTCTAGGACCATAAAACCCATGGAGGTAAATAGATCCTCTAATTCTTTTTGGACAATGGTATTAGGGTGTAAGTGACCAGAATCTTTTGGTGGCAAAGACGGTTCGGTGATGTCCACTTGTTCAGCTTCAATCTGCTCGCTCCATTCGCCTTGGGACAACTCTTGTTTTTTGGCGCTATATATCTCTTCTAATTCGGTTTTAACCTGATTAGCTAATTGTCCAACTTCTTTCCGAGCTTCGTCCCCTAAATCTTTTAGATTTTTTAAGATTTGGTTCAGTTCGCCGGATTTACGCGAAAAAAATCTTTGGTAAAGATCATCCAGCTTCAAAGTGTCCTTCACTTCTTTGACGCCCTGTAAAAATTCTTGGCGTAATTTTTCAATGTCCTCACGCATATTTATTTTTTAAAAAATATTTTGGAAAAAATTAGCGATCGCTCCGCCAAATGATCTAATATCTTTAACTGTTACCACGAGTACCAAAAGCATGAGGAGCATAAAACCAACAGCATGAGCAATCTGCTCCCACTTTTCCGACACCGGTCGGCGTATAACTTTGCTAATACCAAGGAATAACAGACGACCACCATCTAAAGCGGGAAAAGGTATGATATTTAAAACCGCAAGGTTCAAAGACAACAAAGCAGTAAATTGTATTAAGTAAGCAATACCCATTCGCGCTGCTTCGCCGGTCATAACCGCGATGCCGACAGGGCCAGCCACAGCTTCAGCCGCTCCACCGCCGGTAAACAAGCCTTTAATGAGTAAACCGAAACCGATTACAATCGCTTTAATGTACCAACCGGTATAAATAATACCCTGAGCGATAGCGAAGTACCAGGGATATTTAACCGTTCCGATTTCGGCTAAGGCTACACCGATTCCTCCGCGTCCAGTTTCCGAACGCAGTTCAGGGGTAACCGTTGTAGTAATGATTTCCTCACCGCGTTTAAGAGAAACTGGCACTGCTTCACCTTGGTGATTGTTAATATATTCTTGCATGCCCGTTAATCGTGGGGCGTCCAATTCCCCAACTTTTTGTAAAACATCTCCTGGCAGGATTCCCGCTTCTGCGGCCGGCGATTCCGGTCGAACTTGAATAATTTCCAAACGGCGATTTTGTACTCGAGACTCGTCTTTAATGCCGTCCACAGCTTGCGGCAACCCAATCATGAGGCCAATGGACAGTAAAACAGCCGCGAGGACAATATTCATGATAACACCGGCGGATAAGGTAATGGCCTTTTTCCAAGCTTTTTGGGCACCGAAACTATCACTACCAGTTTCGTCGTGATTCTCGCCTTTAATACTAACAAACCCACCCAAAGGTAATAGGTTTAAAGAATACAACGTTGTCGGGGCAGCTTCACGTTTAAACTTTCGTCCGACAATTTTCCATTTTTTCGTCACCGGGTCTTTATACCAGCCAAACAATCTAGGGGGGAAACCAAAACCAAATTCGTATACTTTCATCCCACTTTTCCGAGCAGCAATAAAATGGCCCCACTCGTGGGACAAAACTAGAACGGCCAAAACGGCGATAAAAACGATTAACGTGAACATAGATAATTATTTTTATTTGCTAGTATTATTTACACGGATTGTCAAAAACTGGTGAGAACGGACTAAATTTTATTCTTTTTTTGCTGTCTATGTCTTCTAACCAGACTCCCCGAGGACTTTCCAGGGCGACGACGGCATACCTTGCACCTTTAAATTCATACTGACGTCCGAGTCTAATACATTTTTCTGACACTTTTTCCTCAAACCTTTCCCGATTCTTGAAATCTAATGACCTTGTTTGGGTTATTCTTTCTGCTTGTCTTAAATCTTTATTATATACGCCAACGACACCTTCTCTGCGTCTTGAGTCACTCATAGCTTATTTCATTCTTGATTATTCTTTACAACTATTATATACTAAACAGTATAAAAAGCAATATTTAAGCTTAATTATTTAACTCATTCCCTATGTTAGGATTATACATCCTTTTAGGCATAATCGTGGTCTTGGCCGTTTGGCTCATTGCCACGTACAATGGTTTAATCCGCTCGCGCAATCGAGTGGACGAAGCCTTTAGCGACATCGACGTCCAGTTAAAACGCCGTTATGATTTAATTCCCAACCTCATGGAGACAGTCAAAGGTTACATGGGTCATGAGCGAGGCACTCTGGAGAGTGTAACGAACGCTCGAGCCGCGGCGATCTCCGCTCATAACGACAAGAACGCAACACTGGAACAAAAAGGCAAAGCAGAAAATGCTTTGACAGAAACTTTACGCTCTCTGTTTGCAGTCGCGGAAAACTACCCGGATTTAAAAGCCAGCCAAAACTTCTTACAATTACAAGACGAGTTATCTGATACCGAGAACAAAATCCAGGCTTCCCGTCGCTTCTACAATGGCAATGTTCGCGACTTTAACACCAAGATTCAGGTCTTCCCAACCAATTTGGTCGCTGGAGCATTGAGCTTTAAGCAGTACGAGTTCTTTGAAGCTGATGAGGCCGAAAAGAAAAATGTCCAAGTAAAATTCTAAGCCAATCTCAGAAGCCAAGTTACTTGGCTTCTGTCATTTGAAATTAGAACAATATGTATAACCAAATTGACAGTAACAAACGCCAATCCATAGTTCTTACCATGATTTTCATCGCGGTACTGATCAGCCTTGGTTATGTGGTGGAAATGTCTTTAGGTTGGCCCCAATACTCTGGCATTACCCTGGCCGTGGTTATTTCATTATTCATGACTTTGCTCTCGTATTTTCAAGGTGACAAAATTGCCCTTTGGAGCTCGGGCGCAAAACCAATCGTGAAAGAAGATAACGCCTATTTATATAACCTGGTAGAAAATTTGTGCATTACCGCCGGCATGCTTATGCCCAAGTTATATATTATGGAAGATACGGCGATCAACGCTTTTGCGACTGGACGTAAGCCAGATGTCGCCTCAATTGCCGTAACCCGTGGGGCACTACAAAAGTTAGAAAACGAAGAATTAGAGGGAGTACTGGCGCACGAGCTGTCCCACATTCAAAACTATGACATCCGGTTTATGACCATGGTAGCAGTGTTAGTTGGGGCAATCGCTCTTCTCGCGGACATCTTCCTCCGCGCGAGATGGTTGGGATTACATTCAGATAACCGCCGAAGTGGTGGTGGCCAGGTGGGAGCGGTATTAGCAATTGCTGGCATTGTACTTGCCATCCTCTCCCCACTCATTGCCAACCTAATTAAACTGGCTATTTCTCGCCGACGAGAATATTTAGCGGACGCTTCGGGATCGCTCCTAACCCGTTACCCAGAAGGATTAGCTAGAGCCCTAGAGAAAATTGCGGCTGATCACGAACCAATGAAAAAAGCCTCGAATGCCACCGCTCACCTTTTTATTTCGAACCCCTTTGGGAGCAAGAAAAAAATGAGTGCAATTTTTTCCACCCACCCGCCGATTGAAGAACGGATTGCGAAGTTAAGAGGAATGGCTTAAACACTCCACAACCAATACTCGTTCAATAATTCTTCTCTTGCCCGGCACGTATTGCCGTGTGACAACAGTCCTAAATATGACTGCAATTTTTCGTTTGTCGGATCTTTTTTGATCTTCGCAAGCATTCTTTTTTAGTTATTTAAAAACAGAACGACCCCCGTTCGGACATCCACCTTTTGGGTGAACGCCGAACGAGGGTCCAAAGGAACCGAGGACCGGAC
>Ga0209541_10014222_pt1 | contig 12025 bp, 12 predicted proteins | sample RifCSPlowO2_01_FD_184027 | JGI IMG/M metagenome (GOLD analysis project Ga0209541, IMG submission 184027) | Groundwater microbial communities from Rifle, Colorado - Rifle CSP2_plank lowO2_0.1 (SPAdes) (version 2) | ecosystem: Environmental > Aquatic > Deep subsurface > Groundwater | place...
TGATTGAAAGTCCTGAAATGATTAAGGAGACAATGAGAAAAAGACTTCATGCAAACATAAATGTTAATACATCAAATCTTAAAACGATAAATGATGAGACAAGAGATTTGAGAATTATAAGAAGCGTTGAGCTGGTAACTATTGCATATGAATTGGGAATTCTTGATAAGTTTGTTGTCAATATTCCGAATGCAAAAAAAGAATTGTTATCGTCAATATTATGGGGAGTGAAACTTAATGGCGCTTCTGTAAGTGAAAGAGAGATTGATGAGTTAATAATTCTCGAGAGCAAAATCGTAAAATGATTAATTTTGTTTTCCGAGGGTTGTCAATAATTTGCTAGAATGATCAACTACAAATTTTTGAAAAGTTTCTGAAGGCGAAAGTTTTATAAGCAAGTTCTTTCAAATAAAAATTTTTAAAAAATTAAACAATGGAGGTACCTAAAATAAAGAAATGAGTAGGCAAATTGCAGTTTATAAGCAGGTTAAAAAAACTCAACCACAACAGGTTGCGGTTATTGGACTAAGAGTTCCAAAATCGTTTTTTATCACATCTGGATGTGGCGAGAGCGATAATCAAGAGCACGCAGGCTCTTATCATATTGCACTAGAACGTGCAGGAATCTCAAAATGCAACATAATGGTTTATTCATCAGTAATGCCAAAGATTGCACAAGAGATTGAAAAAACTCCTCAATTATTACAACAATTACCACATGGCGGAGTTATGGAAACAATAATGGCGCATGGTAGAGGCGGAAGTGGAGTCAGGGCAACAGCAGGAATAATTTACGGCTGGCTATATGATGAAAACGGAGAAAGACAAGGTGGACTTGTTTGCGAGTACAGCGGTAATGACACAGAAGAGAAAGCAAAAGATATATTAAAGAAAAGCTTAGTCGAAGTGCACCAAAATGGCTTTAAAAATCTAAAACTGGACGACATTAACTTAATAACTGAAAGCTTTGTGCCAAAAAAGAAATTTGGCTCAGCACTAGTTTCCATCTGTTTTACCGATTATGAAGTGCCAATCTTAAGCATGACTTAAGATTGTTTTTATTTTTTTCTTTTATTCTTTTTAATCTATACCTTTCTTTGTATATAACAAAGTATGAATAAGCTTAAAATCTCATAAATATATTAAACTCTATGATTCTGAAAAGTCTTAAGCTAAAAAATGTTCGCAGTTATAAAGAGGAAATCATTGATTTTCCTAATGGCAGTGTTTTGTTAAGTGGAGATATTGGCAGTGGCAAGTCAACAATTCTTCTAGCTATTGAATTTGCTCTTTTTGGCTTATTAAGAGGAGATTTATCAGGAAGCGCGCTATTAAGGCATGGTTGTAATGCTGGAAGTGTTGAACTATGCTTTCAAATTGATAATAAAGATATAGTAATAAAACGAGTCTTGAAAAAGAACAGCGATAAAATAGAGCAGGATTCTGGATCTATTATAAAAGAGAATTTAGTCAAACAAGCAACTGCAGTTGAATTAAAGACTGAAATTCTTGATTTATTGGGATATCCTAAGGATTTGCTGACAAAAAGCAAGAGTATGATATATCGTTACACTGTTTATACTCCTCAAGAGGATATGAAAAGAATAATTCTTGAATCTTCTGAAGTAAGGCTTGATGTTTTAAGGAAGGTCTTTGATATTGACAAGTATAAAAGAATAAAAGATAATTGTGATATAATTATAAGATTCTTGAGAGAAAAAAGAAAAGAGCTTGAAGGGTTTACTCTGGATTTAGAGGAGAAAAAGACTCAGAAACAAAAGATTATCAGAGAACTTAATGAAATTCAAGGTTTGTTAAGCAAGTCACTAATAGATCTTCAGAATGCCAAGGTTTTAGTAATTGAGAAGAAAAATCAAGCAGAAAAAAAACAATCAATGATTAAGGAATTTGAATCATTAAAAAGAGATCTAGATGTAAATAAAAGGGATCTTTTATCAAAAGCAGGACTTGCTCAAAGAATTGAGAATGAAATATCAATAATAAAAGAACAACTTGAAGAATTTATTGACACAAAGGAAACATTAGTTGCTGATTTTTTACAGATTAAAGATTTAATAAAAGAGAAAAGTACAAAAATAATCAATAATGAGCTGAACATATCACAATTAAAAAGTTTAAGCGCCCAATTAATGACTCAAAAATCAAACTCCGAAGATATTAAATCAAAAATTCTCTCACTAAATAACTGTCCTTTATGCTTGCAAGAGGTTTCCAAAGAGCATAAGCATGACATAGTTACTAAAGAATTAACTAAAATAAAAGATCTTGAGAATGAATTAAACAATCTACAAGAAAAAATAAGCAAATTTGAAAAAGAGCTAATATTTCAAAAGGAAGAGCTTGAAAATCTCAAAAATCAGCATAAAGATCTTGAAATACATCAAATAAAGTTGGTGAATTATCGAGAGAAAACTGCAAGGCTTGATGAACTTAAAAAATCTCAAGAACAAATCTTGCTTGAATCAAAGCAAACCTCAAAAATAATACAAGAATTAGAAGATAAAATATCAAAATCAACAAATATTGAAAAAGAATTTGAAAAAATAAAAAATGAATTAGAATTATCCCAAAGAGAAGAAAAACAAGCAGAGATACAAGTTTCAAAGCTTAATGAGCGAGAGTTTTTACTAAAAAGAATACTTCAAGAGACAGATGCTGAAATAAACAAAAAAGATGCTGCAAAAAATAAAATACAAACAATAACAAATTATCAAAACTGGCTTAAGGATTATTTTATAAATCTTGTCGAGCTTATTGAAAGACACGTGATGGGAAAGATATATTACGAGTTTAATGACTTATTTAAAAAATGGTTTAATATGATTATAGAAGATGAAGTTATAACTGCACAATTAGACGATCATTTTACTCCAGTAATACAACAAAACGGTTACGATGTAGAAATTGAAAATCTAAGCGGTGGAGAAAAAACAGCATGCGCATTAGCTTATAGATTGGCTTTAAACAAAGTAATAAATGATATAATATCAAATGTTAAAACAAAAGACTTATTGATTCTTGATGAGCCAACAGATGGCTTTAGTTCTGAACAGCTTGATAAGATAAGAGAGGTACTAAACCAACTTGATATGAAACAAATAATAATAGTAAGCCATGAACATAAGATTGAGAGCTTTGTTGATCATGTAATCAGGATAAGAAAGGATGAACATATAAGCAAGTTAGTTGCCATGTAACAGAAATATTTATAAATAAAAGCCTTGTTTTCATTATTAGGACGGTCATAGGGGTTGGGTTCCACCTGGTCTCATTCGAACCCAGAAGTTAAACCAGCCTCCGTAGCTGACTGTACTTCATTACGAGGGAAATCAGCTAAGCTGTCCACTTTTTATCTTTGTTCTTTAAGCCGTTGTTCTCTTATTAAACTAGAAGCTCTATAAAGGCTTTCTTGACTTCCTGCATCAGTCCAGGCGCCATTAACAAAAGCAAATCTCATATTTCCTTGAGCGATGTAAGCATTATTAACATCTGTAATTTCAAGTTCTCCTCTGCCAGATGGTCTTAATGTTGGAATTATCTTGAAAACATTAGAATCATAAACATACAAGCCAGTAACTGCATACCTTGTTTTTGGATCAACTGGCTTTTCAACAATGCCAACAACTCTATCTCCAACTAATTCAGCAATACCAAACTTTGCCTTTCTTTGCCCTATTTGATCTGTTTCAAATAATTGATGATCATCTACGACCTCTTTTAAAAATATCATTGCACCATCTTGAAAACCTCGAATAGGATCTCTTAGTAAATAATGTTCTTCAAAAACATTATCTCCAAGAATTACTGCAACAGGATCATTACCAACAAAAACCCTTGCCAAGCCAAGCGCCTCTGCAATGCCTCCTGCATTATCTTGAGTGGCATATGCAAACCTTACTCTGGCTTCAATACCTAATGATTCTCTAAGCCTAGCTCCTGAACCGAGTAATCTGCCAATACCTTCAAAATGCTCTCCTCCTGTAACAACAAAAATGTCTTCAATGCCTGCATTAACCAATGTTTGTAGTGGAAAATAAATCATTGGTTTGTCATAAACTGGAAGAAGATGTTTGTTTGTGACTCTTGTTAATGGATTAAGTCTAGAACCTGTTCCGCCTGCTAAAATAACTCCCTTCATAAAAACCACCAAATATATAATTATTTAACTGATTTAAAAAGATTTATTTTATTTAGTATCTATTTGTCAATAACTACTGAGTTGGTCTTTTCATTAACTTCTTTTATAAATTTGTGTCCTTTGAGTTTTTCCTTAATCTCTTTCCAAGAATGTTTTTCTCTAACTTCTCTTAATTGTTTAATAATCTCATTAAAAAATGAATAGTTCTCATAAATGAATTCTGCTTTTCTTTTTTCTTCTTCAGATATTTTCTCTTGCTCAATCAGACTTTTCTTCTGTGATTGTATTATTGTCTTTATTTTATTTATCTTTTGGCGATATTTATTCTCAACCTTTTCTTTTTTCTCCTCAATATTTGCCTTTGATAAAATAGCATCAAGTGCATCATTATACGAATCAAAAGCTTGCTGTTTTAGTGTTTTATAAATCTGAAGCTCAAATGGAATTATGTCCTTGATAATATTATTCTCATAAATAACTTCGGGATTTGGCTTTGAATCAAATAATTTGTTAAAATTCTTAAATAATAGCTTTGTCTCTTTTTCATTAATCTCTTTTGATTTCTTATCTATCTTTGATACTGAGCATAATTCCTCTGCGTAAATTCCTCCAATGCCTAGTTTTGTTGCAAGAGTCTTAGAAATATTCTCTTCTATCTTTAGCAATTCCTTAAAATCTTTATACTTTAGATTAAATATGTCGATTGTTCTTGGATAATTATAGTTTTCTTCAGGTTTTATTGTCCTATCTTTTAATTCAACCTGCTCAACAGCATTTATTATCTTGTTCTTTTCATCAGTTAGTATGATATTTCCCAAAGAAAAAAGCTCAATAATAAGTTTTAATCTGTCTTTTTTATTTGATAAAAATATTTCGATTATTCTCTCTGATTTATATTGTGATATATCTTCCACAGTCATTCCTTCTAAGTACTTTCTTAACAAAGCACAAAATCCAGAGATGGTTTCAGGAATTTCTGGCTTTTCCTTGGCAAGCCAAATAAATCTTTGAGATAGTCTAAGCAATATCTTGCCTTTATCTTTTTGGTATAATTGAATAACAAAACTCTTTTTATCTAATTGATAAACTCGATCTATCTTTGACTTGATTATCTTTTTATTTAATTCATTTACAAGAAATCTTAGTTCTATTGTTGATAGTTCTTTTTTCATTGTTTAAAACATAAATCATTCTAATTTTTATGAACCAATGCCAATAAAGCCAGCTCCAAAAATAATTAATAATATGCCAATCCACTTTAAGGCATTCATCTTTTCATTTAAAAATTTAACTGAAAGAAGGCAAACCCATACATAAGCCAGTGCAACCAGTGGATAAAGAACTGATAATTCTCCGCCTTTTAGTGCCGGAATAAATATGATTGTTGAAATTCCATATAGTACAAAACCACCAATCATATAATAATTAGTAAATTGCTTGAATATGTTTCTATTAAACCTGCTTGATCCTTTTTTAAGAAGTATTGGGCCAAATGCACCTATTAATGTTCCTAAAATTACAAGCCCAATAGCCCATAATTCAGTGGCCATTAGATAACCTCGGGAGCGTGTGCTTGTTCTTTTCTGCTGCCAAAGCCAATTGCTATTATTCCAAAAATTATAAGAGCAACTCCTATTGTTTTATGAATATTTATTTGCTCATTGAAGATTATATTAGATAATATTGTAACCCAGATATAACTTGTTGCAATTATGGGATAAAGAACAGAAACATCTCCGCCTTTAAATGCAGTTATTAACAATACTGCACCAAATCCATATAATACTAATCCTGATAATAATTGCCAATTTGTAAATATTATTGGCAGTTTAGCAGATCCTAATTTGTAAAATATTTGAGCAGTAGAAGTAAACAATGTACATATTATGACTAGAATGATTGCTGATGTTTTTGTTTTCATTATAACTTCTATAAATTCCTCTTTTAAATTAAATAATTATTCTTCTATTATCTTTTGCATTATGTGAGCAAAAGCAGGCCTTGTTATTAAAACTCCTGCTGTTATTCCTAATAGTGTAGTTACTGCAAATCCTTTAAGCATTCCACCACCAAATGACCATAATGGAATCATTGCCACGGCTGTTGCAAAAAATGCAGATAGTACAATGAAAAATGCTCTTTTAATTCTTTCCTTCCAATTAATAAATACTTCAGTTTGCTTTTTAAGCATTTCATCAGTTATAACAATAAGATCGTCAACTCCTGTGCCTATAGAAGCAATAATTCCTGCAATAGATGCAAGATCAAGATTCCAGCCAATAATTGATGCAATGCCGAGTATTATCAATGTTTCAGATAATGTGTTAATCATTATTGGAATTGCGATTTTAATATTTCTATAAAAAATAACAAGAGTTAGTACAACTACAAGCGCGGCAATAAGGCCGATAAATAATGAGTTATTAATAAATTCTTTACCTAGCGTTGGAGAGATGTTATCTATTTTTGCTATTTCTAGCTTTACTGGAAAACTGCCGGTTTTCATCACTGTTTGAAGCTTTTTCATATTTTTAAGCGTTTGATCAATTGCGTCTTTTTGAGAATTTCCAGTTCCTGAACCAGATACGGCTATATCAGTAACTGCCTTGCCTTTAAGATCTGAAGATATCTTTAATGAATCAACCTCGGTATCATCAAGATAAAGCGTTAATTCTTGAGATAAATACTTCTGGCTTCCTGAGGTTACTAAATCTAGCTTGTCAGTAATATCTGCCTGCCTTTGAGCTGCACTTGGGCTAAGAGTTATTGCAAACCTAAAACCACAAACAAAACCTTCCTCGCCCCTGCTACAAGGCCTGTCAGGATCTATTCCAGAACATGTCGCAGTAGTGCAAACAGATGTAATATCATTTCTTCCGCCAATAAACACTGTCTGGTTGCCTATATTTGCTTCAAACTTGCCTTGTTTGCCAATTAAATCTTTAACTTCTTCTTCAGTTGCACCAGCTATCTCAAGCATTATTAATTTTTCTGCCTTTTCACCAAGAAGAGTAGACGTGCTAACCTCTTTAACAGTTATATCTGCAAGGCCATAAACATTAAGCCTTTCTTTAATATTGTCCACAATATCTGAATAAGAACTATCGTTTATCTCTTGAACTGGCTTAAGCAAGACCCTTGTTCCGCCTTGTAAATCAAGACCCTTTCTAAGGTTTGTTAAAGGCGCATTATCAACTCTTAAACCAACCTCTTCAACACCGATTATTTCTTTAACAATCTTAGGAACATCGATTGTTTTATTGATTGACTTATTAGACTGAACAACTGTATTATTTATTGTTTCATTAACAAGAATAAATTCTTCAACAATCTTTTGCTCTGTTTCGTTCAAAACTATCTCTTTGATCTTTGGCTTAACAAGCAATTGGTAATTCTTTTTGTTTGTCTTGATAAAAATGGACTGGTTTACTAATGCATTAGATGTTAGCTTATAATAATCCTCGATTGATGTTACAGGAATATTATTTATCATTAATATCTTTTCAAGAGACATTGGCGCGGTAACCTTAGAATTTTCAATACCGGCTAAAGAAGCAGCACTATTAGGAATAACTGACTTAATCACGACCCCTTTATTAAATGGATTTGGATAAATTGCAAAAACCATTAAAACAAGAAATATAATCAGTATTATTACTCGGATATTTGTAAATATTTCCTTAATATTTCTCATTTTGTTTGTTGAGTTCTTCTTTTCTCTTTTATTTCAAGATACCATCTAAGTATGCCTGTATTCTGGATCCAAGTATATATAATGTCAAATAAAAATCCAATTGATAATATGAGCATTATTTGCTTTATAGCATCAGATGTTGTTAAGAAATATGCTGCTAAAACTCCAAAAAACGAGGTTAAAGACATTGTAAGGCCGGTTTTTAAAGAATTAACTGTTCTTTCAAAAATAGTGCCTTCTTTTCTTTTTAAAACTCTTGTTGTTAATAATATATCAGTATCAACAGAATAACCTATCATCATTAAAAATGCAGCAACACCGCCAAGGCTAAGCTTAACATCTAATAATGAAATTACTGCAAGTGTAGAAACCATATCTGAAAATGCAGTTAATACAACAAATAATGATGGCACTAAATCTCTAAACGTGATAAACACAACTATTCCTATTGCTAGAAATGCAAATATCAATGCAATAATTGTTTGTTTGAAAAATCTTTCTCCAGTTGCGCTGCTTGTTTTTTGAAAAGAATATTGATTTCTTTCTATTTTAAGTCCATGATTTTTTAATGAATCAATTAATTGCTTTTCTTCTAAATCGGCTGCTTCTATTATTATTTCCCTTATCTTGCCTTGCTCTGTAATAGTCCTTAAACTAATATCTGAGTCTTTAAAATCGTTATTTAGATGTTGTTTTACTGAGTCAATTGATAAATCCTGATCAATAGATATGGTTAACTCGACGCCTCCTTTAAGGCTGACTCCTCTTTCAACTAACTCTCCTTTAGTAAAGTAATTGTACGATAGAACTCCCAGAGATAGCAAGAGTAATAATATGCTGAAAATCATTAATTGCTTGTATTTTTTATCATAAATATTCAGTAAAACTGCTTTCAAAAAAATCACCATTTGTTGTGAACTATAATTTTTTTAAGATAGTTATGGTTCCCAAAATATTTAGTCAACAAAGTTTTTAAGTTAATAGTGTTGCCTAGATATGTTAAATTACTGCTATTGTTTTTAAAGATTTCTATCAAAATAGACTAAAAATAGCAGAGTATAAATGCCAACCATCAGAGCCCGGAATTGGCAGCATGTTGAAAATAAACAAAAATAGGTTTATCTGTTTTGTAAATTGCAAAATTATTCTTGTTTTTACATTAATATTTGTTTTTAATATAATATAGCATATAAAGAATATCAATAAATTCACTCCAGGACCTGCAAATGATATTATGATATTATTTACTGGAGATATATTACAAAATAATTCCCCGCAACTAATGCGCACGTATGCAGGTACAAATATAATAAATGGAAAGCTCAGTAATGATAAAACTATTGCAATAAAGAGCCAATAATAAGATGCATTAAATGTTGCATTAAATCCAAGAGATATTGCAAGAAACTTGTGCCCTAACTCGTGCAGGATTATTCCAGGAGCGGTTATTAATGCAGAAAAAAACAAGTCATTTATCTTTATCAACCTTAAATCAGTCAGTTGTTTCTTGAAAAAATTCTTGAAAATAAAACCAATTGCAAGAGTCATTACTAAAATATCTATTATCTCCCCAACTGAAAATAAGGTCATTCTTATTTATTTATTCTTTTTATTTATAACATTTTGCATTTTTTAATGCCTTAAACCAGAATTAGTAAAAATTTAAAACTGCCTCGGATGAGGCAGTTAATTGATTAACTACCTTATCTTCGCTTCTTTTTACTTTTCTTTGCTGCCATTTTATTTAAACACCTCTTTGATTTATTTTTTTAATTAGTAAAGTATTAATTATATATAAACATTTTGATTTTGCAATTTCTCGTCAATAAAAAAGTATAAATTATTTAAGAAAAAAATCTTTTATTTTATGATCGACGGTAAAAATTGCATTTTCAAAGTTGTCATTATTAATAATTTTGAAATTTTCCAGCTTGCCGCCGGCTGCATAATTATGCCCGCCGCCACTAAATAATTTTGCAATCTCTAATAAATTTAAGCTACAATTATTGTTTTTTCTAAAAGATATCTTTGCATTTCTAAAAATAAGCACTGCCACGTCTATATTTTGATTTAGTCTTAGTATTGCTTCTCCAGCATCTGCGCTGTTTAATAAATTTGAGGCTAATGCAAATCCGAATCTATATCTGAGATAGTTCTTTATCTTAATATTTGCATTTAAATCAATTAATGCACGCTGTTTCTTCTCTAAATATGCATTTCTAATAATGTCAAATCTGCTTGACCAAAAAACCCCTCGAGAGATTATTTCAACAAGTTCTTTTTTATCAAATCCTGAATTAATTAAATCAGTTAATTTTGTTGAACGCTCATCTTTTTTAACCCAGAATTCAATATCGTGAGCAAGATAAGCAAGTTGTCTTGCAATAAAGTCATTTGGTATGAATCTCTTGCAGGTTAGTTCAGCAGAGCATATTTTCTCCTTTTCCATATTATAATTCAACAATCCTCCTGCAAAATCAACTTCGTTTGTATATTTTTTAATTATTTCACGAGTTTTAGAGTTAAATTTATGATGAGAATTCCAGTAAACTATCTTATTTGATTTGGATATTTGCAAAAGCTTTTCGTCCAAGTTAATTATCTGCTCTGGCGATATATCGAGAATAAATATTAAATCCCCTTTTAATTTAAGAAGTTCATTAAAATCTTCATTAATTGTATTATAATTAATAAAGCCCCCGATTTTGCAATTTGTACTTCTTAATCTTGCAAGTCTGAAGATTATTGAGGCAGATGCAAGACCATCAAGTTGTTCGCTACAAAAAACAACATACATAATATTAAATTTGTTTTTATAATATATAATAATTTGTATTGTCGATCACAGAATTAATTATTATGACTTACGTATATTCTATAACCACTTTTTTTTGATATTGTTGTAACATTGTTAAAAATAATTTGCATTTGTTTTTCAAAACTGCCGCCGCCTTTATTATGTCGTGCAACTATTTGAAGCAAACCGTTTTCTTTTAAGAAATCCTTTGATAGTTCAATCATTTTAAAACAAACATCATTTCCTGCAGTTTGTGGTGGATTAATGAGTATTGTATTGAATTTTCTATTTTTAAATGTTTCAAATAAATTTCCGTGCATTATCTCAACATTGACATTATTCAGTTCTGCATTCTTTTTTGCTATTTTAGTGGCTCTTTGATTAATATCAGTCATAAAAACATTGGTTGTTGGAAATAATCTTTTTATTGCAATTCCAACAGCACCATAACCACAGCCCAGATCTAAAACATCCCAATTGTCTTTTATCTCACAATCATTAATCAATAATTCAGTTCCCAAATCAATCTTTTTCTGAGAAAAAATTCCTGTTGCACTAAAGAATTCAAATCTTTTATCTCTTAATATTGCAGAAATTTTAAATAACTTTAATCTTGACTTTGGCTTTTCAGTATAATAATGTTCTTGCATTCTATCTTATTATCTTATACCATTGATAAAGTATTCTTTCAACAGGCTTTATTAACTCCTTATCCTCTCCCTGTAAGGTAATACAAGTATTATTTAGCAAAATTTGCGTTGGCCCGTCTGATTTTAGGTATATTACTGATTTTGTTTGATCATCACAAGTCACAACAGGAACATTAGCACATGCATCACTTGCATTTGTTATGCAACCAATCGTAATATTTCTATCTAGTGCCCTGATTAAGTTTAAGAGAAGCTCTGATTCTGCAAGAACTATATATTTAAACTCCTCTTTATCTGCTAATGGATCGAATGTAACATGAATTATTTTTCTATCATTGAATGTTGTATTGAGCTTTCCAATAATGGGAACGTTCTCAACATCATAAGGATTATTTCTAAATGAAAGCGCATATAATATTTTATCAACTCCCTGCCATTGAGTGTGCCATAAATCATCTGATTTAGTAAATACAAAATTATTATAATCAACTCTATCTGTTTTTGCAATAGAAAAAATATATCCTGCACCAAAAAACACTCCGAGCATCAGAATTATTATTATTCCTGCTGCAATATAAAAATATCTGTTACTGATTGGCTTTTCTTCAATCTCCTGATCATTATCCTTTGGTAAATTATTCTCCATTTTACTCCATGATTCCAAGTATTGTATATATTAATCTTTCTGCATATCTTAAATAATCAAACTCATAAGTTGAGCCAAA
>Ga0209541_10014223_pt1 | contig 12024 bp, 7 predicted proteins | sample RifCSPlowO2_01_FD_184027 | JGI IMG/M metagenome (GOLD analysis project Ga0209541, IMG submission 184027) | Groundwater microbial communities from Rifle, Colorado - Rifle CSP2_plank lowO2_0.1 (SPAdes) (version 2) | ecosystem: Environmental > Aquatic > Deep subsurface > Groundwater | place: Rifle...
CACAGGATATTAAGTTAACGGCGGTTTTTGGCTCTTTTGCCGGAGTTTGATTAAAAAAATCTTTAAGTATAATGGAATAACTATGCCGGATAATTTTGAAAAATTATGGAAAGACGCTCTTTTTGAGATAGAGCCGAATGTTTCAAAAGCTAATTTTTCCACATGGTTCAGAGACACCAGCATAAGCGGCTACTGCGACGGCGTCGTCACCGTAAATGTGCCGAATGATTTCGCCAAAGATTGGCTGTCCACGAAATATTATAAATTCGTCATCAGCTCTCTCCGTAATCTAAACCCGAGCATTCGCCATGTTGATTATTTAATAGTTTCCAAACCCCCCCCACTTGAGCCGAAAGACAAAAAACAAACTTTGCGGCGGCAACAAAACAACGAGGAACAGCTCGGTTTCCAGGAATTAAACACCGATGCGGAGGCCAACTTAAACCCCAAATACACTTTTGACACTTTTGTGGTGGCTTCTTTCAATGAGGTGGCTCATTCCGCCGCCGCCGCCGTTTCCAAAAGCATCGGCAATCTTTACAATCCTCTTTTTATTTACGGCGGAGTCGGCTTGGGGAAAACCCACCTTCTCCAAGCCATCGGCAACGAAACAAGAAAAAATAATCCGTCCATCAAAGTCCAATACCTGACTTCGGAAAAATTCGCCAATGACTACGTCCTCGCCATCCAAAACAAAAACATCCATCTTTTTAAAGAAAAATACCGCCAATATAATCTTCTAATAGTGGATGATATCCAATTTTTTTCCGACAAGCTTAAAATTCAGGAAGAGTTTTTTCATGTTTTCAACGCTTTATACGAAGGAAACAATCAAATTATTTTTTCCTCCGACAAGCCCCCTCAATATATCGTCGGCTTGGAAGACCGGCTAAAATCCCGCTTTGAAGGGGGGATGATGGTTGATATTTCTCAACCATCAACGGAAGAAAGAATGGCTATTTTACGGGTTAAAATGCAACAAAAAGGGTATTTGATCCCCGATGAAATAACCGATTTTATCGCCCAAAACATCAAAGAAAACATCCGCGAACTTGAGGGAGCGCTTAATTCCGTTATTGGCCAGTCAAAAATAAGAGGCAGAACTTTAAGTTTAGCCGATGTGGAAGAGGTTTTAAAAAGAAAAATTAAGCCGGTAAAAATAATAACCGCCGACCAGATGATTAAAATAATCGCTAATTATTACAATCTTGAAGAAAAAAATATCAGCGAGAAAACAAGAAGGCAGGAAATTGTCAAACCAAGACAAATAGCGATGTATTTATTAAGAAACGATTTAAACACTCCTTACCCCTATATCGGCCGGAGGTTGGGCCAAAAAGACCACACCACAGCCATTCACGCTTATAAAAAAATAACTTGCGATATAAAAATGGACAAAAAACTGGAACAAGAAATAAACAATATAAGGGATATTATTTTAAAGAGTTAATAAGTATGTGTATAAAATTAAAATAAGTTGTGGGTAAAAATTTTATATTTTTTAGATTATTTTTTATTATCAAAATAACCACAATTAATATTAAAAATATACCCACTAAGTATTCAAAATAATTATAATTAAAAGCCGTTAAATTAATTTATCCACTTATCCACAGATATAATAATAAAAATAATATATTTATATATAAAAAGAATTACTTAATATAATAATTAAAAAAATGAAATTAATTTGTTTAAAAAAAGATCTCAAAGAAGCCGTTTTTATTTGTGATAGAATTTCCGGTAAAAATTTAAACTTGCCGATTTTGAGTAATATTTTACTTGACGCCGAAGGAAAAGATTTAAAATTAATCTCCACTAATCTTGAATTGGGCGCAGAAATAATAATTCCGGCAAAAATAGAAAAAAATGGCAAAATTACAATTCCAGCCAATATTTTTAATAATTTTTTATCTAATATCTCCGGAAGCGACCAAATTAATTTAGAAGTTCAAAATAATAATCTAATAATTTCCACCAATAATAACTCCACCCTTATTAAAAGCCAATCAGCCGACGATTTTCCAAATCTACCGAAATTAAAACAAGACAATAAATTTACTCTATCTGTGTTTGATTTTATCTCCGGACTTAAAACAGTTTTTTACTCTTGCGCCATATCATCTATAAAACCGGAAATTTCCTCAGTTTATATTTATTCCAACAAAGCCGATATGCTCACTTTTGCGGCGACAGACTCTTTTCGTTTGGCGGAGAAAAAAATAAACCACTTTTTTCCGGAACTTGGCCCAATTTTAATTCCTTTTAAGACGGTGGTGGAAATAATAAGGATTTTTGAAGGAAAGGAAGGTAAGTTGGATATTTTATTTAATAAAAATCAAATAAATATAATAAAAGACAATATTGTTTTTATTTCCCGATTAACGGACGGAATTTTTCCCGATTACAACCAAATTATTCCAAAAAAATTCATCGCCGATGTGATTATCAATAAAGAAGTTTTCATTGATTCTTTGAAAATTTCCGGATTATTTTCCGGAAAACTGAACGAATTAAACATGGCGGTGAATTCGGAAGACGGTTTTTTCACCATTAAAACTTCCAATAATGAATCCGGAGAAAATATAGCCAAAATTCCAGCCAAAATTACCGGCGAAAGTGTGAAAATAACCTTTAATCATAAATATATTTATGACTGCCTACCCAATATTGATTCCGAAGAAATAATTTTAAGATTTTCCGGCGAAGGCAAGCCCCTTCTTATAACCGGCGCCCAAGACAACACCTTCCAGTATTTGGTAATGCCGATGAGTGTATAAAAATAAAGCCTGCCTGCCGGCAGGCAAGTCTAAAATCTAAAAAACATGCCGTGGAATAGCGTATCTAAATATCTGGAAAAATTTTTTATCATCTCTCCGCCGGGAAAATTTTACCAAAAAGAGATTATAAAATCGCTCAATGAAATTTTAAATATCAACTTATCCGAAGATGGCGCGGAATATCGCTTCGGAATCATATATATAAAAAACAATCCCGCCGTAAGCGGGGCGCTTAAAAACGAAATTTTTTTAAACAAAGAAAAAATTCTCAACCAAATAAACCAAAAACTAAAAAACCATAAAATCAAAGACCTAAGATTTTGACCAAACGACATCCGATGTCGTTTGGTGGCGCTACTCTAAAAACAAGTCATTTTCTGTAAAATCATTAGTCCAGCTCTTCAAATAAAACTCATAATCGTCGCGGTTTTTAAACTGATCTGTTATTATTTCATGCCCGGAAATTATATCATTGGGCGCGCCACCAAGAAAAAAACTCAAGCTTGACCACGGATAATTTAAAAGTTTGTTTTTGTAATCATTAAATTTTTCCAGTTTGTGTTCCCGCCAGTCTTTTCCGGCGATAAAATCAAGGGGGTTAAGGTGGATATACAAAGAAAGATGACGGAGATAATTATTTGAATCAATATGCTTTGATTTAAAAAGACCCTCAAAAATAGTCCCTTTTCTTTCTTTGGTTTTGTTTATGTATTTAGCGATGGAGATATTGCTTTTTCTTATGAATTCAGTAGCGCCTTTTTCTTTTACTTCTCTGATTAAAAGATGATAATGATTCGGCATAATCGCGTAACATAAAACATCAACAAGTTTTTCCCCACTGCGCGCTATTTCAAGCGCCTCGTCCAGTGTCGCGTCTTTGTGGTTTCTTAAAAACTGAAAAGCCGTGGTTGATTTTGTTGAATTTGAAAGAAGAAAAGCTTGGGTTAATCTATTGCAATTATTATTCTCTTTAAATTCAGGGATACCCAAAATGGTTCTGTTGTAAATGTGATAATATTCTCCGGGTATAAAAGGCGTTTTTCTCATCATTTTTTAATTATAACACGCCAAACGACATCCGATGTCGTTTGGCGGGAAAACTGTGGATAACTTCGGCATTCACCCACCTTTTTGTTTGTCTTTTTTCTGTTAAAATAATCACATGCGAGCCATTAAAACAAAAACAAGAAATATTGCCATTTTGTTTTTCTCTTTGATTTTAACTTTGGCGGTTTTTTCTCAATTAGAAGTAAGCGCCAGCGCCGGCAAGACCCAAACGACATCCGATGTCGTTTGGGTGAACCCGTCCGACTACTTCTACTCCAAAACCAGTAATGACAACCTCTCCGCTTATTTGGGCAAGAAGGGTTTCAATGTTCCGACCGTCCGATACCAGAAAGACAAGTATTTTCTGGAATTCTCAATGAATAAAATTTCCTCCACCACGGCCGTTTCTCTGGAAACCAACAGCAAAGAACCGAACACGCCGACTCTCTTCTACCGCAATATCGCGGAAAACATTGATGCGGCGTACAAGATAACGAACTTGCCGTTTCGGGTTAAGGAAGAAATAGTGCTGCGAAAAAACCCCACCTTAACCACCAAACGACATCCGATGTCGTTTGGTGGAGGGGAACTGACTTTCCTTTTTAACTCCAAAACAAATACTGTTCCCGTCAAACAACCCGACGGTTCAATATATTTCTACGACAATCAAAACAATTATCTTTTTCAGATAGACAAGCCGTTTATGATAGACGGGAAGGGAACGGTTTCAAACGATGCGGGTATTGAGATTGTTCCGGTGAAAAGTCCATCAAGTTCATCAAGTTATAAAGTCAAGAATAATTTCCAATTTCTAACCCGCCTGCCGGACGGGCAGGTTTCTAATTTTCAATCAATTTTCAATAATCCAATTTTCAAACAAATAACCAGTTCGTTTTCTTCGTTGAAAATTAAACCCCAAACGACATCGGATGTCGTTTGGGGACAACACACCATCACCCTCTCCGCTTCATCCGACTGGCTCAACGACCCGTCCCGCGTTTACCCCGTCGTCATAGACCCGACCATCACCCATAACGCCGACGCCAACTTTTCGGGAGAAAAGAACAGAATCGCCGACGCCGATTCCACTTCTTCCACCCAGCTGGAATCCAGTTATCCCGAAGCGGCTCTTGACCCTTACACCGTCCTCCTTCTCCACTTCAACGAAGCCAATGGCGCCACCTCTGGCATCAAAGACTACGCTTCCACCACCAGAGTCATTACCGCCAACGACAACGCCAGCACCACCAGCTATGTTACCCAACTCGGCCTGGGCAACTCGGCGGCGTTTGACGGAACGGGAGATTATTTGAGCGCGCCGGATAGCGATGATTGGACATTTGGGAGTGGAGATTTCAGTATAGATTTTTGGGTGAAGTTTAATTCAATATCGGGGCAATTACCTTTTCTTTCACAAAGAGTAGACGGAACCCAGCAATGGTTTCTATATAAAGAAACCAGTGACAACAAATTAAAAATGGTTTTTATAAATAGTGGTGATGTTGAGGTTGCTCGTTATAATATGGCTAATAATTGGAATGTTGAGACTGGGCAATGGTACCACCTTGCTTTCGTAAGAAAAGGACCAAGTGGTTATATTTATATAGATGGAATAAGTCAATCTCTGAGTGTTTCTACAAGTTTTAGCACAAACAATCTTGGTAATATATCAGCGGCATTAACAATAAGTGGAGCTAGTTGGGGATATACTAACGGCTACTTCGACTCCCTCCGCATCCTCAAAGGGCGCGCTCTTACTTCCGAAGAAATCAAAGCCGCCGCTAGCAGAAGACCTTCCGCCGTCTATACCTCGCCGGTCTTGGACGCTTCCGCCAGCGTCCAATGGGACACGCTCAACTGGACGGAAGGCGGAGTAAATACCGGCGACGGGGAACAACCATACAATACCAATTCTTTAGTCACCCAATGGAACTTCAACGACACTTCGGACGCGACGCTCACAGCTTCTTCCTCCGGCTCCTGCACTACTGCCTGCAACGGCACGCTCACCAACTTCGCCTATACCGCTTCCCAAGACCAAGCCACCACGACCACCGGCTGGACCGCCAACAACAAAAGATGGGGCGCCGGAGCGCTGATGATGGAAAGCGCCGCTTCGGCGGATTATGTTTCAGTCACCGACCCCGCTTCAAATGTTTTAGACCCAAATTCAGCCGATTTAACAATTGAAACTTGGATAAAAACTTCCGACACTTCCGCCGAAATTTTTTCCAACAACAACGCTAATGGGACGGCCTGTACAAATAACGGGTATTATTTGGGCATAGATGCCAGCGGCTATCCGGTTTTTTATCTTGACACAAATGGCGCGACAGCCGGGTGCGACGCTTCCACAACCAGTCAATTTAAAATCAATGATGGCAATTGGCACAACATAGCAGTTTCTGTAACCAGAGGAACTTCGGCTGTTATTTATGTAGACGGAAAAACGGCTAACTCTGACACCTCCGTCACTTCGTATTCCGCTATCACCGTTACCGGCAATGTTTATTTTGGAGGGTCGGCTGGAGGGTTGGATGCTATTGTAGATTCAACTAGATTCTACTCCCGCGCCCTGTCCGCCGCCGAAATCCTCTCCAACTACAACGCCGGCAACATAGAAATCCAGACCCGCACCGGCGCCACCTCTGACCCCAACGACGGCTCGTGGGAAGCCTGGAAGCCGACCACCGGCGAAACGCAACTTCTTTCAATGGACAGCGACGCGGTTAATTGGCATTCCGATATTATGGCCAGCACCACCATCGCCACTTCCACCGACACTGTGATTAAGGCGGAAGGAACGGGGAGTTTGAAAGTGGAAATGGGCAAAGCCAGCACCACCGCCGGCACCGTCGCCCTCTGGCATTTTGAGGAAACGGGCACGACAACGGGGACTTATCTCTACGACGAAACGGCCAACAACAACGACGCCACGACGACAGGCACCACCGTGGTGGACGGCATCTTCGGCAAGGCGAGGAAGTTTAACGGGACGAGTGATTATGTGACTATGTTAGCGTTAACGGGAGGAACGGCGGTAACAAGTGTTGATTTTTGGGTTTATCCTCAAACCACAACCGAATATTTTGTTGACCTGAATGGTTCGGCTTATGTTTGGTCCAACGCAGGCACGGTAACCGCCACCGGATTTACCAGCCCAACAATATATGTGAACGGCGCTGTTTCAAGCGCGATTGTCGCCGGACAGTGGCAACACGTTGCCATAACCACCGGGACAGGAATAAACGCCTCGGCTCCCAATATCGGCAAAACTCCAACCAATAATTATCTAGAAGGCAACATTGACGAAATTAAAATATCCACTCGTATTTTATCCGCCGACGAAATCGCCGAAACTTACCGGATGGGGGCGAATCATCATTTGACGAGGCAGGTTTCGGCCACCGATTTATCCCCTGCGACCAAAATTCCATTTTATATTGCAGGGGACCGGCCAGGCACATATCTGGAAGCGATGATCGGCGAAAGCGACTACGCCAACTACGAACTGGCGAGCTCCACCCTCGCCCTTTCCACCGCCACCGTCCTCTACATCAAAGGCGACGAAATCGCCTCTTCCACGAGCATCAAAGATTCCAGCTTCTCCGGCAAAACAATTACGGCCAACGGCGACGCCAAAATAGCTGGATTGGGGAAGATTGGGAACGCGATGTCCTTTGACGGCACGGGGGATTATTTGAGTTTGGCGGATAGTAATGATTGGGATTTCGGGACGGGAGAATTTGCCGTGGAGTCGTGGATAAAAGAGAATTCTTCTGTGGATTGGGCTGGCATCGTGGGTTCTTTTGATGCTACAACAGGATGGGGATTCTTAAAATGGAGCGCCAATGCCGTTCGTTTTAGGTTTGGCGCGTCAGGTGCCACGGATTTATCTTTGGGAACGATATCAACCGGCCAATGGTATCATATTGTCGCCGTAAGAGCGGGCAATACCGGAAAAGTTTATCTGAATGGCCAACAAGTGGGCTCTGTTGATGTTACCGGCCAAACAATTAATGCCGCTCAAACTTTTGTTTATCTTGGATCAAACACAAACTCTGGGGAAAAATTTAATGGCTTTGTGGATGAAACTCGCATCATCAAAGGCACCGCCCTCACTCCCGACCAAATCCGCCAGGCGTATGAATACGGCCTGCGCAGTCATCCCATTACCATAGACTTTGGGGCCACCCTCCAAACATCCGACTTAATTTCATCCGCCACCGACTATAATTTTTCCCTCACCGCCACCACTTCGGGCTTGTCGGCGACAACTTCGGGATTATATCTGGGCGACAAAATAATCATCAAAGAAAATCTGGGCGGCACGGAATACGCGGCCCAGGGGACAGTCAACGCCATCAACGCCTCCACCGGAGCTATCACCGTCCCGTCTTGGGACTCCGGCTCCACTTTTCCTTCCGGCAACGGCTACTCGCCCAATGCCACCGTCTTCAAATGGCAGAGAGAATACTTTGATATTACCGGCGCGGCCACCACCACCAGAGACGCCGTTACCAACCTGACTTTGCGTCCCACCAACGGCGCCGGCGGCCGCACCGTCTACTTGGACGACTTCCGTTACAACACCAACTACCTCACCGCTTCTTCCTCGTCGGCCATTACCTCCTCCAACAACCGCTACTTGCAATACCGGACAATTTTCACCTCCACCGACACCTATGTTTCGCCGTTTCTCTCGGTTATCTCAACCCTCTACACCTCGCTGGCCAACTCCTTTCCGTCAATTATCGGAATTTCCGGCGGAGGGTTCTTATCCTTTTAAAAATTTCTAATTTCTAATTTTCAATTTCTAATTTCTATTAAATTATCAATAATCAATTTTACCCGCCAAACGACATCGGATGTCGTTTGGCGTTTGGGCATCTAAAAATTGAATTTGACCGGTATTTTTGTCTCGCTTTTATTTCTCACCTTATCATACGCTATTATCTTTATCTCCGAATTTTCCAAACGACTTCCGATGTCATTTGGAATGAAGGTGAACAGATACGGTTCTTGGCTTAGCGAGCCGAGGTAGTTGTTGTTGAAAAACAGGTCGGCCTGGCCGAGAGGGAATTTGCCGGTTTTGGCGGAAAACTTTATGGTGATGTCGCTTGTGGAAGCGTAAAGTTGGTTTTCTTTGGGGGATTCAATTTTGAGAACCGGGGCGTATTCCGGCTTGTGGACATCGTCGCTCTCTTTCGGCATGTCTGCTTCTGTTTGATCTTTGATGTTGGCGCTTTCCGCCCATCTTCGGACCGGGATTTCCCACATTCTAAACTGGGAATCGTTTTCCGGATTGGCCGGCTTGCCGCCGCTCGGATTATTTTTGTCCAGCCAGTACAAAATGGAATGAATCTGGGTTAAAACTTTTTCCTCCACCAGCTCCGGCGGGGTAAATTCCGTCGCCAGTTTGCCGGAAATTTTATCCACCAGATAAGTCTGTCCGCCCAGCCACTGGCCGTTTAAAAACGGCTTGTTGCCTTTTGTTTTCTTGGGCTTTTCAAATTCTTCTTTGGGCAGGTCTTTGAACGTTTCGTTTAAAAACTCGTTCCACATCGGGGCGACGATGAAACCGGCCACCATTTTCTCCATCGGGGTGTTGTCGTTGTTGCCGAACCAGGCGCCGACGGTGATGCTGGGCGTGTAGCCGAGCACCCAAGCGTCTTTGTAATCGTTGGTGGTGCCGGTTTTGGCCGCCACCGGCCGGTCGGGGAAATACAGCGGAGAGCCGGCGCCGAAAGCCGGCGTTCGGGCTTTGTTGTCGGACAAAACATCGCTTATGGTCAAGGCGATATTTTTGTCTAAAACCTGTTTTGACTCGTCGCGGTATTCTTCCAAAACATTGCCGCTTTTGTCTTCCACTTTCAGGAGGCCGACGGGCGGATTTCGGACGCCGCTGTTGGCGAAAACGGCGTAAGCGCCGGTCATTTCCAAGAGGCTGACTTCGCCGCCGCCCAAAACCAGCGTCAGGCCGTAGCGGTCGGGGTCGGTCAGGGATTCAATACCCACATCTTTCATCAAAACAAGGGAGTCGCGGATACCGGCCAAGTAAAGCGTTTTCACCGAGGGAACATTCAAAGATTGAGCCAAGGCTTCGCGAAGCGTTACCGGTCCGCGGTAATTGTGGTCGTAATTTTCCGGCATATAGCATTCCGCCTCGTCGGCGGACAGGTCAACGGATGAAGAGGAAGACGATGCGGCGGTTGTTGTGGCATAGCTGTCCAAGCAAGACGGATTGAATTCAGTCTGGACGTCAAAGACAGTCGTGTCGGGGGAGTAGCCTTTTTTAAAAGCCTTGGCGTAGACGAACGGCTTGATGGCCGAGCCGGGCTGGCGATGAGCCAGAGCCACATTGAAGTTGCCCTGGTCTTCCCTGTTGAAATAATCTTTGGAGCCGACCATCACCAGAATCTGGCCGGTTTTCGGGTCTATGGCCACGAGGCTGTTGTTGGAAGCATTGAATTTTTCTTTGTTTTCTTTGGCGTATTTGGCCGCTATCTGCTCGGCTTTTTCCTGCAAGGGATAATTTATCGTCGTAACGACTTTCAATCCGCCTTGCTCCACGACATCTTTGCCGTATTTTTCTTCCAGATACGACCGGATATAGACGGAGAAGTGGGGCGCTTTGACGGAATTTTGCCCTTTGTTCAGGAAAATAACTTTTTCTTTTTGGGCGATCTCGGCTTCTTCGGGGGTGATGAAACCAAGCTCGGCCATTTTGCTCAAAACCAAATCCTTTCTTTTGGCCAGTTCTTCCTGATGATTGCCGTAAGGGGAATAGTAAGTGGGAGCTTTGGTCAGACTGGCCAGATAAGCGGCTTCGGCCAAACTGATGTCGGAAGCGTTTTTGCCGAAAAAGTTCCGGCTGGCCGATTCAATGCCGTAGTTGCTTCCGCCGTAAGGGACGGCGTTCAGATACAGTTCCAAGATTTTGTCTTTGGAAAGTTTTTTCTCAATTTTCAGGGTCAAAATTATTTCTTTTATTTTTCGGGCGAAAGTTTTGTCCGTGGTCAGCAAAGTATTTTTAACCAACTGCTGGCTGATAGTGGAGCCTCCTTGGCTCAACTTGCCTGATTTTAAGTTAACCATAGTCGCCCTTAAAATACCGGAAAAATCAATACCGTTGTGCTGGTAGAAAGAAGAATCTTCAATGGCGATAGTGGCGTTTTTGATATGGCGGGAAATTTCGGCCAGAGGCACTACCGTTCTTTGAATGTCGCTGTGGATGTCCCAGAGAATTATTTTGCCTGTTCGGTCGTAGATTTTCGTGGACTGGGCGACTTTAAGGTCGTTTAAAGAGCCGGCGTCGGGAATTTTCAACGTTGTTATCCAGAAAGCGACGACCGTTCCTGTGAAAATAAAAACGGCCAGCAAAAAAGAGAACACCCCGACGAGTATTTTGAAAAGCCTCCTTCTTTTTTGTTTTTTGGACACAATAACGGTATTGTATCAAAAAACCGGAAATAAAAAAACAAAACCGGTTTACGAAACCGGTTTTGTTTTTTGGTTAATTTTCCCAACTGCTCATATCCACATCTTCATCAGTATCCTCGACAGATTTTTCCGAATCAATGTTTTCATCAAAATCTTCTTCACTTTCGTCTTCCTCGTTTATTAATAGAGCGTTGGCTCTTATTAAGTCGTCCATGTTTATTGAATTATTTATTAAATAAAATTTCGACGCTATGTTTACGCTATATTTGTAGCAAGTATAAAAATTTTGTAAATAGACTGCAAGCGCCTACTGTGGATAATTTTTAACGGGGCAAGACAAGGCGATGGCGATGGCGTCAATTTCATCATCCAACTTGTTGCTATCGTCAATTTTAAGCATAGCCAGAACCATTTTTCGGACTTGGTCTTTCTCGGCCCGGCCGTAGCCGGTCATAGCCATTTTCACTTCCAACGGGGTGAATTCAAATACTTTCAAATTATTTTCGGCGGCCAAAAGAAGGGCGACACCCCGGGCTTCCGCCACTTTCAGGGCGGTTTTTTGGTTGGCGGTGAAAAATAGTTTTTCTATGGCCATCACATCCGGCTTGAATTTTTTGATTATTTTTTTCAAACCTTTGGCCAAAACAAGGAGCCTTTTTTCATGGGCGTCGCTTCTTGATGAAATAAGGCAATCAGAGTAGATAAGTTTTTCCACGCCCGGACTTTTTTCCAAAAGAGCGCAACCCATTCGCTC
>Ga0209541_10014224_pt1 | contig 12023 bp, 10 predicted proteins | sample RifCSPlowO2_01_FD_184027 | JGI IMG/M metagenome (GOLD analysis project Ga0209541, IMG submission 184027) | Groundwater microbial communities from Rifle, Colorado - Rifle CSP2_plank lowO2_0.1 (SPAdes) (version 2) | ecosystem: Environmental > Aquatic > Deep subsurface > Groundwater | place...
ATTGATGTAATTTCTCCTTGCGACGCGATTGAAGCGAAAAAAGCTACACTGGCGCTGGTTCAAACCGACAAACCCGCATATCTGCGTTTGGCTCGCGAAAAGACCCCGATTATCACTACAGAGGAAACTCCTATGCAAATCGGCAAAGCGGAAATTTATTGGATGTCGGAAGTAGGCATCGCGCAAGTGGGGATTATCGCGACCGGCGGACTGGTGGCGCGCGCGCTGTTAGCGGCCAAAGAACTGGAAGCAGAGGGAATAAAAACCAAAGTAATGAATCTAGCGACCATAAAACCTTTAGACATCAAAGCGGTGCTTGCTCTTGCCAAAGAATGCAAAAAAATTGTAACAGTTGAAGAACATCAAATAGCCGGAGGTATGGGTAGCGCCGTGGCGGAAGTATTGGCGCAGAATTTTCCTGTGCCGATTGAATTTATCGGAGTGCGGGATTTATTCGGTCAATCTGGCAGTCCGGATGAGCTTGTAGAGCACTATGGGATGGGGAAAAATAGTATTGTGGAGGCAGTAAAAAAAGTTTTACACAGAAAAAATTAAATTTTTCTAGCTTTATAATCCGCCGGAGCGTTTTTTAGATACTCTTCAATTTTTTCGTGGGAGAGCAGACCGACATTAGCGCCGACATGCTGGACCACCGCCATAGAATTTATTCCCGCCCAAGCGAGCGCTTCCGGCAAAGTTTTACCCAAAGCGATGGCCGCCACGGTGGTGGAAGAAAACGCGTCGCCGGCGCCGGTGCGCGAGTAGGGCGGTTTAGGGTCGGGGTAAATGGGCAAAAATAAAAATTCCTTGCCGTCGTAAGCATAGGCGCCCCTTGGCCCGTCGGTGATTACCACAGTTTCGGGTCCCAGCGCGCGCATTTTTGAGAGCAGTTCTTTTGTTTCCAAATTTTCCACTCCTAAAATTCTTTTCGATTCTTCCACATTACAAAAAAACATTTTCGCGCGCCGGTAGAATTTTTCCATTTTTTCCTTGCCCAATTTTATTTCAAACTTGCCCGGCTGGAAGGCAAAATTTATTTCCGAATGGGTTTCCAGATAGTCGGCGATTTTATAATGAAAAGGGAAAGCAGTTTCGTTGACCGAGCTGAAGTAAATCCACCCAGGACTGCCGACATCGGGCAGGATATATTCATAATCCTGATGCTTGATTAGAATGGTGCGCTCCGCTCCGTACCAGAGGACATAATGGTAGTTCGTTTTTTTACCGGGGTTTATTTTTATGAAATCGGTCTTGACCCCATTGCGCTTAAATTCCGCCAGACAATCCTCGCTCTCGCGATCATTGCCTAGATTGGTGACAATGGCCGAATGAAGCCCGAGGCGCGCGGCGGCAATGGCGGCGTTGGCGGCGTTGCCCACGGCTGGAATCACGAAAACATCCTCGTAAGGCACTTTTTCCGCGAAAGGAATGGCGATTTCGTAGGTCGGGGTATCCGGCGCGCCGATTATGTCCGCCTTCTTCAACTTTATGAAGGCGTCGATGACGGTATCCCCAACGGCCAGGAATTCTATTTTGTTTTCATCCATGTTATTATTATAGCACACCATGCATAGAAAAATAATTCTCTGCTTAGCTCTGGTTATTTTTCTGTCTTCTTTCCGCGTAGCCCTTGCGGAAGTAGTTATCAATGAGTTTGTTTCGGACCCCGACTCCGGTTCAGAGTGGATAGAGTTATGGAATGATTCTTCCGCTGAGGTAAATTTAAGCGGTTGGAATTGGACGGATTTAGCAAGTCCGGGCGGGGAAACCGAACACGAAAGTTCGCCCCGAAGCTTGAACGGTGCTATTAGTGCCGGTGGATTTTTTGTCTTGGAGATGAATTCGGTACTTAATAATACTGGTGATTCGATTGGTTTGTATAACGGCACGAGCTTAATAGACCGAGTGACCTTCGGTAAGGTCAACGGTTATTCCAAAGATTTGGACTTGCCGGCCAAAGGCAAATCCGGTGCGCTAATTTCCGGTGCCTGGCAGACCAATCAGGAACCGACTAAGGGAACTGCTAATCCGTCCGCTGGTTCTTCCGGCAGTGATGATGATATTGATGATGATACCGACGACGAAGACAGCTCATCTGCCGCAAGTTCCTCCGCCAGCACTGCCGCTACAGCAAAAATTAAAACCGAAGTTTCCGTCCGGGATATCGCCTATGTCGGCATTCCCCACGCCTTTCAGGGCCGGGTGGTGCAGGGTCAAGGCCAGCCCTATCACGGGAGGTATTTTTGGAATTTCGGCGACGGGGATTTTCGGGAAGTGAAGGTTATTAATACCGACAAATTTACCCATACCTATTTTTATCCCGGCGAATACGCGGTGCTGTTTGAGTATTATCCGGATGCTTTTGCTGAAACGCCGGAGGCTGCCAGTAAAATCACCATCAAAGTCGTGCCGGCCAGCGTTTCCATATCCCGAGTCGGAACTGCCAACGATTTTTTCATTGAACTTTCAAACGACACGAACTACAATATCGATCTCTCCGGCTGGACGCTCTGGAGCAATGGCAAAACTTTTACTGTTCCCCGCAACACTATATTGGTGGCCAAAAAGAAAATTATTCTCTCTCCGCGCATCACCGGTTTTTCGGTCGCCGACGCTAACAGTTTGAAATTGACGGATGCCGGCAACAATTTGGTTTCTAGTTATTATCCCTACTCGGCGCCGGTTGTTTCCAAAGCGGTTGCGCCCGCCAGAAATCCGGCGCTACCTTCGGTTTCCGACTCCGCCGCCGTCGGCAACGCGGGTGAGCAAATTCAGACGGGGAACTTAGAAGCCGCGGTTTTGGCCAGTGACGTCGCAGACGAATTCTCACCGCTTCTGCCCGCCGTTGCCCTGATTTTCATCGGGGGTTCGGCCTACGCCGTCTATTTTATTCGACAGAAAAAAACTTCCAGTCCCGGAAGTGATTTTGAAATTCTGGACGAATAAAGCAATTCTCTTCCGACCCCTCCCTTGTTATGTTAGGGCGAGGAGAATTTTACCCCCTTGATAAAGGGGGCTAGGGGGATTATTATTCCCCCATGTGCGGCATTGTCGGATATATCGGGAAAAAGGAGGCCTTGCCGATACTCATTCAAGGGTTGCGGGATTTAGAGTACCGCGGCTACGACTCGGCGGGAGTTGCCATTTTGGACGACGGAAAAATTAGCCGGGAAAGGGAGATTGGCAAGATAGATTTTTTGGTTAAAAAAATAAACAATAAAAAACTCGCCGGCTCTACTGGCATCGCGCATACTCGTTGGGCAACGCACGGCGGGGTGACGGAGGCGAATGCGCACCCGCATGTAATTGGCACAGGAAAACTGGCGATTGTGCACAATGGCATTATTGAAAATTATCGCGAACTGAAAAAAGAATTAAAAGATCAAAATTTAGAATCGGAAACGGACTCGGAAATTTTAGGCAGATTAATTTATGAAAATTATGACGGTGATTTATTAAAGGCCGTAAAAAAGGTTTTGCCGAGAGTGCGGGGAACTTACGGACTTTTAGTGATGCACGCCGATCATCCCGGCCAGCTGGTGGCGGCGCGGCTGGGCAGTCCCTTGGTGGTGGGCCGGAGCGATGGAGAATATTACATTGCCAGCGATGTTACACCGATGCTGCCTTTTACGAAACAAGTAACCTTCCTGGACGACGGGGAAGTAGCGGATGTTAATTTGTCTGGCTTGAAAATTTTTAATCTTAAAGATGAACTGATTCAGAAAGGCATAACCCAGATTGATTGGGATATTGAAAAAGCGCAAAAAGGCGGGTTTGAAAATTTTATGCTCAAAGAAATTTTTGACCAGCCGACGGTATTTGAAGACGCGATTCGCGGGCGCTTGGATATGAAAGAGGGCACCGCGAAATTAGGCGGACTCAATCTGACCCTGGAAGAAATGCAAAAAATAAAAAGAATCGTTTTAATTGCCTGCGGGACGGCGTCTTATGCATGCATGGCAGCAAAATATGCTTTTGAGCGGCTGGCGGGTATTCCCACGGAAGTAGATGTTTCCAGCGAGTTCCGCTACCGCGACCCCATTATAGACAAGTGCACGCTTGTTTTTGGAGTCTCGCAATCCGGAGAGACAATTGACACTATCATGGCACTGCGTGAGGCCAAGAGAAAAGGCGGCGTCACAAGGGGTATAGTGAATGTCATAGGCTCTACCATTGCACGGGAGACCGGAGCCGGTACTTATATCCACGCAGGGCCAGAATTGGCTGTGGCATCAACCAAGGCCTACACAAATATGGTGGCGATACTTTTGCTTTATGCTCTGGAATTCGGCCGATTAAGGCACGCTGCGATTGCTACTGGGGAAAGGATAATTCAGAGCCTGCTTGAAATTCCAGAAAAGATGAATGAAATTCTTAAACAATCGGACCAGATAAAAGTTCTGGCGGAAAAATATAAAAATTATCCCAACCTTTTCTTTCTCGGCCGGGGAATTAATTATCCCGTGGCAATGGAGGGTTCACTTAAACTGAAAGAAGTTAGCTACATTCACAGTGAAGCTTATCCGGGTGGAGAAATGAAGCATGGAGCAATTGCTTTACTTCACAAAGATTTTCCCGTTGTTGCTATCATGACCAAGAATCAGCTTTATGAAAAAATGAAAAGCAATGTGGAGGAAATTAAGGCTCGTAAAAGCCCAATAATACTAGTTGCAACTGAAGGCGACAAAGAGGCACAAGAACTTTCAAACGATGTAATCTACGTGCCTAAAACCATGGAGCTCCTGGAACCTCTACTCAATACAATTCCTTTGCAACTTTTTGCATATCATACAGCCGTAGCCCTGGGTCGAGATGTCGATCGGCCCCGCAATTTAGCCAAGAGTGTAACAGTCGAATGAAAATAGTTGAAAGGGAAAATACGGAAAATTATTCTCTACCCCTGCCGATGTATAAAGCTGTCCACATCGCGGATGCGATTTGCCGGGAGGGACGGGAATTTGACGTGTTGGTGGGGTTGGATAAAAGACATGTAGCGCAGTTGCGTGAACTCTCCGCGGACGAGAGCGACACCGATTTACAGAATTTTACCGGTGATTGGAAACGTTTTATCGAAGGCACTTATGAGTACTGGTATCAAAAGAGCCGTTCGATTTTCGCTTTGGTACACAAGCCAGATGATGATTTGGCGGCGGTGGTGTGGTTCGGACCGAAACCGTTGGGTAAGAAATCAATGAAGTTTGGCGGGGCCGACGAACGGAAAGTGGCGAGCGACTGGCATACCATATCTTTCCGCGCTTACCCCGGCTATCGGGGCAGGGGCATGATGAAAAATTTTACCCAGTTCGCGATGGATACCTACAAAAGGCATTTTCCGCATGTGAAATTCTGGGCCGGTACTGACGACCGCAACGGCGCCAGCAAAAAACTGCTTCTGGACTTGGGCTTCGAGGCAAATCAGGAAAATTCGGACATACCGGAGCATTGGCTGGTGATGACCAAAGTTTGATATAATAAAAGCGATGTCGAAAGAAAAAGTTTTAGTCATCGGCGCGTGCGGGATGGTGGGGGTCGGGCTCACTTTGGAATTACGCAAAAAATACGGGGGAGGAAATGTGATCGCTTCGGATGTTCGAGAGGAAAACGAGTTGCTTCGCGGCACCGGCCCCTTTATTCGTCTGGATGCGATTGATCGGGTGGCAACGAAAGCCCTAGTTGAGAAAGAAGGTATCACCACAATCTATCTTCTCGCGGCGCTCCTTTCAGTCGGCGGTGAAAAAGACCCGGAACTTTGCTGGAATTTAAATGTTGGAAGTTTAAAAAATGTACTTGATCTCGGTGTGGAAAAAAAAATAAAAATATTTTGGCCCAGCTCCATTGCCACTTTCGGTCCCACTACGCCCAAAGAAAAAACCCCTCAACACACGGTGCTGGAACCCACGACGATGTATGGCATTACCAAATACGCGGGCGAACTTCTCTGCCAGTATTATAAGAATCGTTATGGCTTGGATGTGCGCAGTTTGCGTTATCCCGGATTAATTAGCTGGAAATCCGATCCGGGTCCCGGCACGACCGAATACGCGGTGGAAATTTTCCACGGGGCGATTAAAGAAGGAAAATATACCAGCCCCCTGTCCCAAAATACATATTTACCGATGATGTATTTGCCGGACGCGCTTCGCGCCACGATTGAGTTTATGGACGCGCCCAAAGAAAAGTTAAAATTAAACATGGCGTACAATTTAGCCGCCTTAAGTTTTTCGCCCGGAGAAATTGCCACGGCAATAAAAAAGCATGTGCCGGAATTTGAAATTTCCTACAATCCCGACAAGAGGCAAGCTATTGCCGATAGCTGGCCGAAAAGCATTGACGACTTGGAAGCGCGTAAAGATTGGGACTGGAAGCACGAATACGATTTAGAAAAAATGACTGCGGATATGATGAAGAACTTGAAAATAAAATTAGGCAAATAATTATGTATGTAAAAAAATTAAAAGAAGCTATAGTGACGGAACTTCAAGCGCTTAAACAAGCGGGGAAATTCAAAGTGGAAAGAGAATTAGAAGGCGCGCAAGGTACTGAAGTTTTAATTGCCGGTAAAAAGGTTTTAATGTTTGCCTCCAATAATTATTTAGGACTGGCGAATCATCCGGAAATTGTCGCGGTCGCCAAAGAAGCCACAGATAAATACGGCTTTGGGCTATCATCCGTTAGATTTATTTCCGGAACAGAAACCATTCATAGAAAGTTAGAGAAGAAGTTAGCCGAGTTCTTAGGAGTGGAAGACAGTATTTTATATTCCACAAATTTTATGTCTAATCTGGGATTTTTTGCGACTCTTACTAATGAAGCTTTCGGAGAAGAAAAGTGGATAGATGCGATTTATAGCGATGAACTGAATCATGCGAGTATCATAGATGCATTTAAACTTTGTAAAAGAGACAATGTGATCAAAAGAATTTATCCGCACGGCGATCTGGCGATGCTGGAAAATTTTTTAGATCAAGATCAAAAAGACACTAGCAAAAATTACCGATTTAAAATAATCGTGACTGATGGGGTTTTTTCAATGGAGGGGTATTTGGCGGATTTGCCAAAACTTAGAGAATTGGCGGACAAACACCAAGCTTTGCTTTTTGTGGATGATGCGCATGCTGTTGGAGTTTTAGGAAAAACCGGAGCCGGCACTCCGGAGCACTATGGTCTTCACGGCAAAATAGACATACTTACGGGAACTTTTGGCAAGGCGTTAGGTGGCGCAGTTGGCGGTTATGTGGCCGGCCGACAGGAGATAATAGATTTATTGCGCCAGAAATCGCGCACCTATCTTTTTTCAAATTCCGTGCCGCCGGCAGTGGTGATGGCCTCAATCAAAGCCTTGGATTTATTGAAAGAAAAACCGGAACTTTTAAAAAAGGTAAAAGAAAATTCAGAATATTTTCGAACCGGAGCAAAAAAATTGGGTTTTAATGTATTGGAAGGTGCTCATCCAATCATTCCGGTCATGCTGGGCGATGCCGCCAAAACTCAAGAAATCAGCAAAAAACTTTTAGAGAAAGGACTTTTTGTCGTCGGACTTTGGTTCCCAGTCGTCCCTGAAAATACCGCACGCCTGCGTTTCCAAATATCCGCCGCGCATACCCGCGAACACCTAGATCGCGCTATTGCAATCTTGGCAGAAGCAGGAAAGGAGATGGGGTTAATTTAAAAATGAGCAAGGGGAGTCCTTACTCAACTTGAACTTGGACGTCCAACGTCCAAGTTGTTTATTTTACACATATACGCGATAGCGTATATGTGTTGTGGCTGATTGAGCAGGTTGAGCGTGAGCGAGGGGAGCCCTCGCTCAGTTTTTCTTGGAAATTTAGTTATCCACAGGCCAGAGCTTGACAAATAGGGTATAGGGGTATATGCTATACCTATGTTGGACCAGAAACTTAAAAAAAGAGCCATACATCGGGCAAAGATAATTCGCGGACAGCTGGAAGGCCTAATCAAGGCCATAGAAAATGAGGTATATTGTACTGAATTGTTAGAACAATCGCTTTCAATTCAAAGGTCGATTAAAAGCCTTGACGCTTTTCTGCTGGAAAATCATTTAAGAACCCATGTCAAGCACCAAATGCAACACGCGGGCGAAGAGGAAAAGGCTGTTCAAGAATTAATCAAAGTGTACATCTTGTCAAATAAATAAAAATCATATGTTAAATATATTTAAAGAAAAATGTCCAGTTTGTAAAATGAAGCTTGAAAAAGGAAAAAATTATCCCGAAGAATCCGGTAAAAAGTTTTGTTCGGAAAACTGCAAAGAAGAATATAAAAAGCAGTCCAATGAAAAGCATTCGCAGCATTCCGGCGGCTGTTGCCATTAAAAGGTCGAAAAAATTATAAATCATTATTTAAATTAAAAATAATATGGAATTAAACAAAAACAAATTTGCCCTAGCGGCTACCGAAGTTATGGGCGTTTGGTATATCATTTGCGCTTTTCTGGTGGCTCTATTCCCAGAATTAACTCTCAAACTTTTTAGCTGGATAGTTCACTTAGTTAACTTGGAAGCCGGAGTGTCTGGTTTCCCGGAAGCAATATACGGACTCATTGAAGTTATAGTTCTTACCTATGCAACCGCCTATGTCTTTGCTTGGCTACACAACAGAGCAGTTATAAAATAATTAATGAAAAAAGAAACATATAAAATTCAAGGGATGCATTGTGCTAGTTGTGTGGCGACGATTGAACGGGTGTTAAAAAAGACGGAAGGGGTGCAATCAGCTTCTGTTAATTTCGCTTCGGAATCCGCCTTAGTAGAATTTAACGAAAATGTTGTCCCTGAATCGGATTTGGAAAAAGCGGTGGACGGGGCAGGTTATAAACTTATCTCTAAAAACACGAGAGTCGGTCTTGCCAAAAAAAATGAGGCAGTTGTTAACGGAAGCAACACAACAATTTCAATCAAAGTACTAGGGATGGATTCTCCGCATTGCGCCATGGTGGTGGAGGGAGCGATAAAAAAATTGCCGGGCATAAAAAACACCGATGTTGATTTTTCAAATCTGCGCGCCAAGGTGGTTTTTGACCCATCCTTTATAAATGTTGATAAAATTTTTCAAGTTATTATTGATGCCGGCTACAAACCCGTCAAAGAAGAAGGTGAAGCTGAAGATATTTTGGATCAAGAAAAAATTGAAAGAGAAAAACAGCTAAAAACACTGAAACGCAAGCTGATTATAGGTGGCGTTCTTTCTATTTTTATATTCTTGGGCAGTTTTCCGCAATGGTTTACTTTTGTTCCAGAAATTTTGAATAATAATTGGGTGCTTTTATTACTGACAACTCCAGTCCAGTTTTGGGTTGGCTGGCAATTCTATAGCGGGCTTAAACTTGTCGTAAAATATCGCACTGCTGATATGAATACCCTGATTGCTATCGGTACTCTAGCCGCGTATTTTTATAGCATGGCGGTTACAGTTTTTCCCGCTTTTTTCTCAAAAGGAGGAATAACTCCAGAACTTTATTTTGATACTTCTGCTATCATCATAGTTTTAATTCTTTTGGGAAAATATTTTGAGGTTCTAATGAAAGGCCGGGCGAGCGAGGCCATCAAGAAGCTTATCGGACTTCAGCCCAAGACGGCGAAAATTCTGCGCGGGGACAAAGAGGTGGAAATACCCATATCCGAAGTGCAAGTTGGAGATTTGATAATTGTCCGGCCGGGCGAAAGAATTCCGGTGGATGGAAAAATAGTTGAAGGTGATTCGGAAATTGATGAATCAATGATTACCGGAGAATCCATGCCAGTCCATAAAAAAGTGGACAGCTTGGTTATCGGCAGTACCATAAATAAATTCGGAACTTTTACTTTTCGCGCGACCAAGATTGGCAAAGACACGATGCTTTCGCAAATAATAAAGATGGTGGAAGAAGCTCAGGGAAGCAAAGCGCCGATTCAACGGCTGGCTGACTTAGTTTCTTCTTATTTTGTGCCCGCGGTATTTGTCGTCGCTGTTTTGACTTTTGTTGTTTGGATTTTCTTCGGACCGTCTCCCGCTTTCTCATTTGCGCTGGTTAATTTTGTGGCAGTTTTGATTATTGCTTGCCCGTGCGCTCTCGGTCTGGCAACCCCGATGGCAATTATGGTTTCTTCGGGAAGCGCCGCTACTCGGGGAATTTTAATTAAAGATGCGGCCTCGCTGGAAATTGCCAATAAAATAGATACAATTATTTTGGATAAAACCGGCACGCTGACCGAAGGTAAACCTCAATTAACCAATATCCTTGCTTTCAGTAATGAACATCCAAAAATAGAGATTCTAAATCTGGCCGCTTCCTTGGAACAGCGGTCCGAACATCCTTTAGCGCAAGCTATTTTACAATACGCCGCGAGCTTGGACCAAAAATCTTCGCATCCGTTGGATAAAACGATTCTGGCCGAAGCCACTAAAGAAAAAATTGCCTTATATAAATTGGAAGATTTTAAAGCGATTTCTGGAAAGGGCTTGCGTGGATTTTTACAGATACAAAATCAAAAAGTTGAAGCATACTTAGGTAATAGAGCTTTAGTCGCAGATCTTGGCTTGGATATTTCTCTCTATGAAGTTGATATTGCCAAACTGGAAAACGAAGGCAAGACCGTAATGATTCTAGTGGTTGATAAAAAAATTAAGGGCGCGTTGGCAGTGGCCGATGTGTTGAAGAAAGAATCCATTGAGGCCATAAAAGCTCTCAAAAAAAATCATATAGATGTTTGGATGATTACTGGAGATAACAGTCGCACTGCCAGAGCCATAGCTAAAGAGGTAGGCATAGAAAATATTATGAGCGAAGTGCTACCTGATAAAAAATCAGAAAAAGTGCGCGAGTTGCAAGAACAGGGGAAAATTGTGGCAATGATCGGGGACGGCATCAATGACGCTCCGGCGTTAACCCAGGCCAATGTCGGCATTGCCATGGGTGAGGGTACGGATATTGCCATGGAATCAGCCAATATCACCTTAATGCGCGGGGACTTGATGCTTATTCCGGAAGTAATAAAACTTTCCAGGCGCACCATGGTTATAATCAAACAGAATCTTTTTTGGGCGTTTTTCTACAATATCGCTTTTATTCCCGTCGCCGCCGGAGTGCTCTATCCGTTTTTCAAGCTATTGCTTAATCCAATCTTCGCCGCTATCGCCATGGCTTTTAGCAGTATCAGTGTTGTTTTGAATTCGTTGCGGTTGAAAAGTAATAAATTATAATTTGATATAATAATAAAACACATGGAATTTGATTACACAATAACTATAACAAAAGCTTTTGATGAAGCGGTGCAGGGCGTGCAGGAAGAAATTACTAAGGCGGGTATGCGAGTTTTGTATATTCATGATGTGCAAAAAACTTTGGGCGAAAAAGGGTTTGAAAGAGAACCGTTTAAAATTATTGAATTTTGTAGCGCCAAGTTCGCCAATGAGTTTTTGAATAAAGATATTAAACTCGGCCTCTGCCTGCCCTGCAAAATAAATGTTTATACCAAAGACAAGCAAACTTTTATTTCCGGCATGCGCCCGATTATTCTGCCGCAATTTTTTCCGCAGGCCGATTTGGGCGAGAGGCCGAAAGAAATTGACCAAATTATTCAGAACATCATTAATAACGCAAAATAAAAAGGTCGAAATTAATAAGAATTAGTTAGAATTAATTTATGACACAGAACTTGGGTATCGTGGATAGGATATTACGGTTCGCTTTGGCATTTTGGTGGCTTGGGCCTTTGGCGCCGAATTTTGACGCCAATTGGGCGAATGTGCTTATTGCGATTGTGGGCTGGATTTCACTAGTAGAAAGCTTCGTGGGCTGGTGCTGGCTTCATACCACCTTTCATATTGACAACAAAAATCAATAGTTCATAATGATTATATGATGGGATTTGGATATGGATACGGCGGAATGATGGGTGGAGGATTAGGTCTAGTTCTCTGGTTGGTGGTGCTGGTGAACCTGATTCTACTCGGCGTTTGGCTGTACAAACAAATTAACAAATAAAGATGGTGTTAACCAACAGAAAATTAATTATCGGTCTTTT
>Ga0209541_10014227_pt1 | contig 12021 bp, 3 predicted proteins | sample RifCSPlowO2_01_FD_184027 | JGI IMG/M metagenome (GOLD analysis project Ga0209541, IMG submission 184027) | Groundwater microbial communities from Rifle, Colorado - Rifle CSP2_plank lowO2_0.1 (SPAdes) (version 2) | ecosystem: Environmental > Aquatic > Deep subsurface > Groundwater | place: Rifle...
AGTGCGGGCTGTCAAAGTAAAAACTCAAAATCAAGAAGTGAGATTTAAAATTTTAGCAATAGCTACTCTCCGAAAAGTCGGAGGCATCTTACACAAACAACTTTTCTACTGAGCTCAGTATCTGCTACAGAACATATTTCAGTATTTCCTTTATATCTTTCTTCTCAATCACAACATCTGCAGCATTCCTGAGCTTATCTGATTTGCAGTTGAATGCTATGGAAAGTCCCGCTTCCTCTGCTGCCTTGACATCATTGTGGTGGTCGCCAATAAACACGCATCTTCCTAAATCAATATTTTCCTTCTGGGCTATCCTCTTCAAAGCCACAGCTTTGCCTTCCATGTCAAACTCAGTGGGAGTGGCCCCTGATAAAAATCCAGTTTTATCAAAATGAAGCCTGCTCAAGAAAACATAATCAAAAATATTTTCATAATCAGGAAGAAGCTTGTCAAGGATGACATTCAAAGTTCCTGAGATTATGGCAATCTTGATGCCTTTTTGCTTAAGCTTTTTTATTGTATCTTCTGTCCCATTCATAAGCCGTATATTATTCTTCTCAATTGCTTCAAAGAAATCGGATTTTTTTGCATTCACTTCCTTCCACAGCCCAATATCATGATTGGCCCATTCAAGATAAGTTATCTTTCCGGAAAAAAATTTGTTTTTTGCATCTTCTCTCCTGTGCTTGTCTGTCTGAAAATGCTCATGAAAAAGCTGCCACGAATATTCCAGATTGTCCACAAGAGTTCCATCAACATCAAAGCAAACAAGCCCGTAGTCTTTCATTTTAACAATAGAATTTAAGATTAAGGTTTTATTTATCTATCTTACTGCTCTCGCGCCGCACCTGCTGCAAAACTTGTCATTGGAATTTAAAATATTTGTGCACCTTAGGCATTTTCTTATTTCAGGAGGGGTTTTTGCCGCAAAAGTCTTATTGAAATTTTTATTGATTCCGCGCTGCCTTGGAGCATGTGCCTGAGCAGCAGTACTGGGATTGACAAGATTGTGTTCCTGAGCAATATCAATCTCCCTTCCAGATTCATGGCGGGAATGCGGTTGCCCTCTTTTTCCTGAGAATGCCAGCTTGACAACTCCCATTGCAATCATTATGAAGCTTGCATAGATAAATACCACTAGCTTGTCTCTCCTCAAAAACCACGAGACCAGCAAGACAATAACTCCTATCATAATATAAACCATGCCGTGTATTTTTGTCATTTAACACATTATGCATCTGGGATTTAATAAATTTGTGTTATCCTTCAGTAGAACTCATAAAATAAGTCATTTCATTACTTCTATAATGTCGGACACAAATAATTGATTGAAAATACTTTGTATCCTCCCGATACACGAGAAAATCGGAGATTTTCTGTGCAAGAAAATTTGCAATTTTCTGCACACAAAATCCTTGATTTTGTTGTGTTCTGAAAATCATAGATTTTCATGATAGTGGCGGAATTATTGATAAATTATTTACTTCCGCCACTATATATCAAAAGAACGAATAGCGTCTTTCAATTGGATTTACGGGAAGGAAAAATTCAAGAGTCAATCTTGTTCCGTCCTCTGTTTTGCGAGGAAGCTTGCCTGATTCAATCCTGAACCTTTCCTTTGTAAAAGTGAAATTGCTGAAAACCCCACTTTGTACTGTGTAAGGCCTTGAAGGGTTAAAATCTTCTGTTGTAAAACCTAGTCTCACCTCCTCCCTATCATACGATGAATGTACCTCCACCCTCCCTCTCCCATTCAGCTTGCTGTAAAGGTAAGCAAGTATATTGGTTATATCTTCTGCAAAATAAGTTTTATTTCTTGAGATAAAAGGAATATCCTCTCCAAACTGCGCATCAAAGTGCACTCCTTCTCCATATATTTTCCTGAAATCTGATATTCTATCTTGCAAAGTGCTGTTTACATCAAGGTAAGTATAGTTTGGTTTTTTTGATTCGTTTGCCTCATTTGTTTCTCCGATTTCTGAGGCATTGAATCTTGTGATAAAAGAGTTTATTCCTGCTGCGATACTTTCAATTTCCCCCATTCTTACATGAATCTTCCTGTACTCTGCTCTTTCTGAAGAAGGAAATATGCAGAGGTTGCCTCTTGTTAACCCATTCAGTCTTTCAACTTCCACCCTGATTTCGTGGTCTATTTCACTAAGCGCCTTAGACTCAAAGTCAGCAATGAAAAGCTCTCTGGCATCTTCGCTTGATGAAGAGGATAAAATTTTCATATAATCAATTAGCATTAGGTATGAATCAAGTATGCGTTCTCCCATAGGTTGAACCAGAAAATCCAAAGAGGCAGTGTCATTTTGAGCAAGATAAGATCGAGTTTCAGGAAGAGAAGAAAGATTCTGCAATTGGCTTAATGGATAACTCATTTCAGTCATAAGCTTACTATAAATATCTTTAAGAATTTCCACTCTTAATTCGTGGGCAGCTTCCTGATCCTGCTTGAAAGAGTGTATTTTTTGCCTTTTTTGCGAGCGTGCCTCCTCAAAAAGCCCGGGAGCAGCCAACTGCGACCAGAATAGAAGTTTTCCCAGCTCTCTTTCTTTATCATCATAAGGCAATTCAACATAAGGCCTGTCAAAATAAGCAATCATTGTTCCTTTCCAGGTTTCATTTTGCATTACTGCAACAGCGCATTCTGCCACATCCTCTGTTTCCGTGTTTGTGTATGAGGATATCACTCTCCTCACAAAATCTGAAAATTGATTATGACCGTTTATCTCAAATACAGATGTGCCTTCTGCTGATAATAATTCCTCAAGCAGGGGAAAATCAGCCACCGGAATAGAAACTCCTCTAAATGCCTTATCCATTCTGGTTTCTATTTCCCCATCATGTTTTTGAATCAAAAATGCACTCAAAATTCTCAGAGTATCCCACTCATTAAGTTCATTGTATTGTGCTTTGGCATCATTCCCATTGAAAACTCCCACACCCCTCACATAATCCAAACTTCCATTATCCTGATTATAAGAAAAAAGCAATCCCCTGTTAAAACGGCAGCCTTCCTTCTCTGTAGCTAAGGTTAAATACAATGCTTCAATCATATCAAAATCGTGCGCTCGTATAAACCTTCTGTAAGCAGGAGGCAATGCAAAATCAATTTTGCCATGAATCTTTCTCACAGAAAGTGGATGTGCATCTTGCATTTCATAAAAGCGATTGTGCATGTTAATAAATTTTTTCTTGAAAAGAGTATTAAACCATGTGAAATGACAGTAGATAACAAAGTGAATTGTCGCTTTTGAAAAATCAAAAAAATCCGACAACCACCAGTCATAGACTGGCGGTATGCTCGCCCTTCGGGCTCGGTCGGATTTTCTGTTCTCATTTTCCACTTGTTGCTTATTCTTCAATAAGCCACCAGCGAAATACACTGGTGGAAAATGAGATTTTAACAACAACAATGGCTTCGACGGTCAAAATTTCTCAAAGAAATTTTGCCATGCTCGGCAGCCCGCAGGGCGCAACCCCTATTTTGGTTAGAAATAAAAATCACACTGACAATTCTATATTTCAATCATCCGAAATGAAAAATAGTAATTATTAAACATATAGTTACGCGCCGCCCAATGTTGATGTTGTGTGCAAGTGAGCTTTTCTATTCCAACATTATATTCTTGTAGGCTCACTTGCATCGTGAGGCGGCGCATCTATCCGCGCCAATTGCGCGGCAATGGAAGCGAGCCCTGCCATATTGGGGCGAGCCTGTATTTTTCGCAGAGAATTATTAAGAATATCAAATCTCCATTATTTATTTTATGAGTAGTTGACAAAGAAAAATGAATTATTAACCAAACTCGCGGCTTCCTCCGCGACGAGCTTGATGTGAGATTGATAAAGTTTTGACAAGGATGCTAATCACATACCAAAAAACCAAAAATATATAAATAACAATCAAAAGAATTCTCATATGGTGGATTAAGATTCTAAAGAGGTGATTACAGCTAAAAAGAATAATTTCCAATATAAAAAATGCAGGGAAGCGTCCGATTATTGCTCTTTTTTCTTTAGTAGGGGTATTACTCGCATATTCAGTATTTGTAAATCTTGGCGGACATCCGATAACAGGATTAATCACTCTGGAAATTGAGAAGAATTATTCAGATAATCTTAATTCGGAATTCAATGAAAGCTCAGAATATCTCTGGAATCCCGAGAATGCCGGCTTGCTGAAATCCCTGAAAGTTTCAGGAAGCTATAAGGCAGGCGGGAACGCAAGAATTTATTTGGAAGAAGATGGAATTAGGCACTTAATATTTGACAGCGATAGGCTAGATGAGGAAGATATTGTCGGAATTACAGGATTTGCTATTTCAATTAATGAAACAGAAGTAACTGAGACTGATGAAATATCACTAAATGATACCTTAGCTATTAATCAGACAGATTCAAACAAAACCGAAGAAAAAGCAATTGATTTAAGCTTGGAATATAAGAAAGATACTATATATGATGAAGATGATGATGGCACAGAAGATATTTTGGGTGTTATAGACTTCACTGTTGAAAACACAGCATTCAGCTGGAATGCGGATGAAAGCAAACTATGCGCAAGATGGAAAGTTGAAAATGAAGAAAGTTCCGCCGCAATCTGCCACGGAAGCAAAAATTGCTGCTCTTTCGTTGACCTTTCTCCATCTCAAGAAGACTGGAAAGCTCCATTAATACTGACTTACGGAATGCACGGGGCTTCCTTCAGCAACAGGATAAGCTCGCAGGTAATATACGCAGACCAGTTCATAGACAGTAGCATGAGCATAGAAGCCCCTTCTTCAGAAATTTATTACAGCAGTTGGGAAGAGCTTCCTGCAGTATTCAACCCCTCAATCATTTCATTTGAGCAGTTATGCGAAGAAACCTGCTCGCTTTCTTTAAACAGCGCCTCTTACAAATTTATAATAGAAATAACTAATTCATCATTAAATATAGAAAACATAGATTACACAATAGCATCCAAAATAACAAACACACCTCCACAATTAATCAAAAACATTTCAGACATGACTTTAGGCAAGCCTAACATCACAATCAACCTTGATGAATACTTCGCTGATGAAGATAAAGACGCATTAACTTTCAGCAATTCGGAAAAAATAAACTTTGATGTCATTTTTGAAGGAAGCGAAGCAACCATCATTCCGGACAGCGGATTTGCAGGAAAAATAAACCTATTCTTCACGGCAAGCGATTCATACGAAACTACGCTCTCAAACATATTCAGCATAAATGTAACAGGAATTGCGCAAAACCTCACAGAAAATAAAAACTTAACAGAAAACCTCACTGCTAACGTTACTCAAAATGAAATATACGAGGAAACCATAAGAAGCAGGGTAATAATCAACAAGCCGGTTAAATGGCTCAAGAAAATCAATTTAAGCTCAAGCGAGAGCAATGTTTCAATTAACATAACCTCCTCGGCATCCAACATAACTGTAAAGAAGATTGAAGATGGCTTCTCTGAAAAGATACCTGCAGAAAAGATAAGGATAAAAGACAAGGAAAAAACAAAATCACTTGAAGAATACGAATCATTGAAGGAAACAGAAAGAGTTGAGAAGGACTCTTCTGAAAAATCAAAAGAGCAGGCAGTGGGGGCATTGGCTTCCGCAACAGGAAATGCTGTTTTAGACGACCTCTCAATTTTTGAGAACAATGAATTAACAGCAAGCCAAAATCAGGAAGACAGCAAGACTTCTTCCCTCAATTTAACCCAGCTCATTATAGAAGATTCAGCAAAAGAAATTGAGGTTGAATACTATACTGATGGCCCAACCTCAGAAGAAACTGAAATTGGAGAATATAAAAAACAAATAACAGTCAGCTCAGATATACATTATGAGGACATTCTCGCTTACACAACCCTCTCAAAAGAAGCAAAGCCGGAATCCATAAAGCTCTACTGGCTCATAAACAATTCAAAAACCGAAGTCAATACTGACAAGTTTGATACAAACGCAAATAATCTTACAGATTACATTGAATGGGTTGTTCCTTCTCTCAGCAACCAGAGCTATGAGCTTGAAATAATAATCCTTAATCCCTATACTTTCTTAAGAGACAAGCAAATCTGGACAGTTGCCTTTAATGTAACAGGAACTGCCAACTTAACTATAAACTCCTCAAATGCAAACTGGGAAGAAATTCTCTCAGACATCTCAGAAACATCAGATGAAATGAAATTTCTTAACTTAACCTGCGGAGAATATTCTCTCAGTAATGAACTCAAAATAATTGATGAAAACAATAATTTCTATAATTATTCTCAGCTTTCAGAGAATGACAGCATAAATCCAAAGCATTTCTTTGTTGAAGACTACTCGTGCAGCAATACTTCCTACTTAAAAAATTACATGAACAAGGCAGGCTACGCAGCATTGCAATTCACTTTCGGCTCTGAGACAGCTTATGCTTATGACCCATCAACATATACTGTAAGCACTTGCACCACATTGAATGAAGAGAATGCAACATACGAGTTGGACAGAGATGTGAATGCCACAGGAACATGCATGACTATAACAGCAGGCAATGTTACTCTGGACTGCAAGGGCAACAATATAAATTATTCCTCTTCCAGCTCAAGTACATATGGAGTCTCTGTCCCCTCTGGTGTCAACGGCTCTCAGACAATAAAAAACTGCATAATAAGCCAAATAGGGAGCACATCCAACTCGCATGGAATTTATATTAATAACCCGGACAATGTTACCATAATAAACAACACAGTAATAACAAAACACTACTACTCTTATGGAATCTACTTATCTTCAAGCCTGAATTCAAGGGTGATTGGCAATACAGTCTTGACAAGAGGGCAAAATGCTGGCAGTTCATATGGAATCTATTTATCTGCAAGCTCAAACTCAAGCGTAACAAACAACTCAGTAAATACAAGCAGTACACCAGGCTACAGTAGCAATATTGGAATCTACTTATCTTCAACACAAAATTCAAATGTAACCTATAACATAGTAAATACATCAACATCAGGAAGCAGCGCATACGGAATCCTAGTTCAATCTTCAAGCCACTACTCAAATGTAACAGGAAACACAATCTTCACAAGAGGAGTCTCCTCAGGATATGGAATCTACATTTCTTCTTCAACCGATTATCCAACTATAATGAGCAATACAGTTATAACAACCGGAAGCGATGCCCGGGGAATAGTTCTGTCATCAGCCGCAAATTCAACTGTAACAGATAATGTCATCAACACAACAAATGCATATCATCTTCAGGTTACAGGAAGCACTCTTGACCAATTTATGCACACAATCAGCGGCAATACAGGAAATGGGTTTCCGATATCCTACAACAGAAGCCTTGAAAACATGGAGATAGATTTAACAGAAGACAACTCCATAGGGTATATATACGCAAACATCACAAATGTTACAATAAAGAATGCAAATATGCAGGGAGGCAAAGACGGTTTCCAGATAGGATTTGCTGTAAATTCCAATATAACAGGAAACACATTCAACTTAACGAATGTGAGTGTTGCGGCTATTTATATTACGCAAGGAACGGATTTAATAATCCAAAACAACACCATCAACACAAGCGGAAGCTCAGGATATGGTGTCATCTTTTCTTCAAGCAGAAATTCAACTGCAGTGGACAATATAATATACACAAAAGGAAATTCTGCATATGGAATCTACTTCAGCTCAACCTCAAGCTCAAATGCAACAAGAAACACAATAACAACAACAGGAAGCTCAGCATATGGAATGTATTTGCCCAGCGTCTCAAGTAATATTGCAACAAACAACACAATAACAACAACAGGAAGCAGTGTACATGGAATGTATTTGTCCAGCGGCTCAAGTCATATTGCAACAAACAACACAATAACAACAACAGGAAGCAGTGGATATGGAATATATGCGACTTCAAACTCATATATAAACGTAACAGGCAATATAATCACGACATTTGGAAGCAATGGCAGGGGAATATACTTATCCTCAACTTCCTATTCAAACATTATAAACAACACCATTAATACAACAGACGGCTATCGTCTTCAAGTAGATGGAAGCTCTACCAGCCACTTTTTACACACAATAAGCAATAATACGGGAAATGGACTGCCAATAGTGTACAACAAAAGTCTCCAGAACACAGAGATAGACTTGGCAGGAGATAACTCTATTAGCTTTATTTACGCAAACATCACAAATGTTACAATAAAAAATGTAAACATGAGCAGAGGCGGTGACGGAATCCAGATAGGGTATGCAAGTAATTCCAGAGTGCAGGGCAGCACGCTCAACATAACGAATACAAGTATTATGGGCATTTATCTCTCAATAGGAAACAGCTCAATAATCCAAAACAATACAATCTTTACAAGAGGAAGCAGTGGATATGGAATTTTTTTCAATACATACACAGGCACAGGCTCAAACAGTGTAATAAACAACATAATCAATACAAGCGGAAGCTCAGCATATGCAATCTACTTCTCTTCAAGCTTACGCCCAATCATTATAAACAACACAATTTATACAAGCGGAAGCAGTGGATATGGAATATACATTGTTTCAAGCTCATCTTCAAACATATCTCGCAATGCAATAACATTAACCAGCAGCGGCGCATATGGAATCTTTCCAAATTCAGCATCAAGCTCTAACATAACAGACAACACAATAATAATGGGTCCAAGCGGAAGTTCAGACTTTGGAATTCGACTGGATTCAAGCGAAAATTCCTGGGTAAGAAACAACACAATATTTGCAAGCGCGAGTTCTGCATACGGAATATATTCCAGTTCAAGCTCCTCATTAGAAATAATAAACAACACCATCAACACAACAGGAAGCAGTGGATATGGAATATATGCGACTTCAAGTTCTTCCTCAAAAATAATAAACAACATAATCAATACAAGCGGAAGCAATGGCAGGGGAATTTGGTTAGGTTCTACTTCATCCAGCTCAAAAGCAATAAACAACACAATAACCACAAGAGGAAGCAGTGGATATGGAATCTATCAGGACTCTTCCAGCTCATCTGTAAACATAATAAACAACACCATCAACACAACAGGAAGCAGTGGACATGGAATATACACAACCACTCTCACAAACTCAAACATATCAAGCAATAAAATCACAACAAACGGAAGCACCGGATATGGAATGTATTTAACCTCAAACTCGGACTCAAACAAGATAGTAAGCAACAGGATAAAAACAAACATGATTAGCGGCTATGGCATATATTTTGTTTCTACCTCTGACAGCAATCTTTTTTACGATAATTTTATTAACACAACAGCCCCTCAGGTTTACTCGGATGGAACACCCTCAAACAGCTGGAACACAACAAAAGCCCTTGGAACCAACATTATCGGGGGAATATGGCTGGGAGGAAATTTTTATACAAACTCAACTTCATATACAGGTTATAGCAATACCTGCGCTGACAGCGACACTGACGGAATATGCGATGACAGCCTCACTCTTGTAACAAATAACGTTGATTACCTTCCATTAAGTGTTGATATTGGCGCTCCGACAGCAAACACTTCCCTAAACAAATCAACAAATATAGTGTGGGGAGACATAATAAATCTGACAGCAAATGCAACTGACCTGATTGGATTAAGCTTAGGGCAGATAATAGTTAATGATACAGGAACTATAAGATACTTCAACTTTACTTTGTCAGGAACAGCAGACACTTTCTCACAAAACATAACTGTAAGATGCGGACAAGGCTGTGTTATTAATTTCACAGCAAGGGTTGAGGATAGCTCAGGCAATTCTGCAACAAACGACACAATAATCACAGTTGCAAGGCATTCTCCTGAAACACCTTCTATTGTTTTTCCATCAAATGATGCAAGAGAGCATGCTCAACCATTAAACATAAGCGTTGCCCTGCCTGATTATGACCACAGCCCGACAATTACCATCTCTTACTATATCAACGGCATATTAAATCAAACATTATCATCAAATACAACCTTTAATGCAAGTGATGGATATTACATCTTAAACGTAAGCTGGTTTGACGGGACTGAAAATTCAACCAATGCAACCATAAACTTTACTATCGATACAGTTCTGCCAATCATAAACACATCATTAAACAAAACACTGTCTGAGATAAGGCTTAATGATGTAATAAACATATCATCAAATGCAACAGACAATAATGAGCTAAGTTTTGGACAGGTAATAGTAAATGATACAGGCTTTGTAAGCTACTATAATCTCAGCTTATCAGGAGCAGCAGACACATTCTCTCAGAATATTACTATAAGCTGTTCCATCTGCGTAATCAACATCACAGCAAGGGTAAACGATACAGCAAATAATTTCAAGTCTAACGAAATAATTGTGTATATTAACGGCACTGCAAATCCAACTGTAAGCTTAAACAATACAAGGACTTGGGAACAGTCAAATGACCAAGTTGCAGTTTTCGGCCATGCAAACTTAAGCAACGGCACTGTTGTAAACAGCACTAAAATTACAATATGGGTTGGAGGAACTCCTGCAAATATCTCAGCCAGCTCTTTAACATTTAACGCAACCCTCACAGAAAGCGCTTATGGCTGGAACTCAGGAACTGCAATTAATGCAACAGTCAACACAGGCATCAATACAGGCAATTTAACCTTGCATACCAATGGCTCTAATCAGCATCCTAACCAGACAGGCACTTTTACCTCTCAGGTCATAGACACACAATATCTTTATCCAAACTTCACATTCATTTCATGGAATGCAGAAGTTCCTTATCAAAGAGAGATAGACACAACATATGGAGACGGAAATAATGCAGCGAATGAGAATGGATACATCAACACTTCCGGATTGGTTTTGCTGATGCACTTTAACAATCAGACAGATGAAGATGGCAGCTTGGCGCGTGATTTCAGCATAGAAGCCAACAGCGAAAGAGCCAGCAGTGCGCGAAATAACGGAACAGTTTACGGCACGATTTATAATTTTACTTATAAAAAGTTCGGAGCAGGGGCAATGAACTTTAACGGAAGCGGAAGTTACATCAGTGCCGGAAACGACAGCAGTTTGAATATTACAGATGCAATAACAATCTCAGCATGGATTAAATCAGATTCTGAGGGATATATTGTGGTAAGGGATTCTGCTATAGACAGTAGTCTCCTTAGAACAATATACACTTTTACAAGCTGCGGGGCAACAGGAACTGCAGGACCTACAGAGGCGCAGTGCAACTCCACATATTTAGGAACAACCTTGGAAGGCTTGGTAATTGCAGGAAATGGCTATCAAAACTGGACAGTGCCATCAACAGGAAATTATACGATTGAGGTGATGGGAGCTAAAGGAGGAAATGCAACAAGCTATGTTTCTTATCCAGGATACGGAGTAAAAATGCGCGGAGATTTTATATTGAGCGAGGGAGATATTCTTAAGATAGTTGTCGGGCAGAATGGCACTCACGCAACTACCGGCGGTGGTAGTGGCGGCGGCACATTCGTTACTTATGCTAATAACAACACTCCATTAATTATTGCTGGAGGAGGGGCTGGTGCACGTACAAATGATAATTATCGGCAATACAGCAACGCAACCACGGCCAGCAGCGGACGTTCCAGCGACGGCGGTCAATCTGGGGGTTCAAACGGAGATGGAGGTTCCTCAAATAGTGGGAATGGCGCATCTGGTGGTGGTGGATTAACTGGAGGCGGAATGGATGGATATGGCGCATCCACACCCGGACTTGCATTCACGAATGGCAGTACTGGAGGAGATGCCTGCTCTTCAGGAACTGCAGGAGCTGGAGGTTTTGGAGGAGGAGGCGGCTCTGATTGGTGTCAATATGGAGCTACAGCAGGTGGAGGTGGATATTCAGGAGGAGCAGGTGGCTATTATCGTGGGGGTGGCGGCGGCTCATTCAACAACGGAACTAACCAGCGAAATTCATCCACAGTAGACCAAAATTTGATGGCTTATGCTACAATAAACATATCAGTGCCAGCTCCTGCACTTG
>Ga0209541_10014228_pt1 | contig 12021 bp, 16 predicted proteins | sample RifCSPlowO2_01_FD_184027 | JGI IMG/M metagenome (GOLD analysis project Ga0209541, IMG submission 184027) | Groundwater microbial communities from Rifle, Colorado - Rifle CSP2_plank lowO2_0.1 (SPAdes) (version 2) | ecosystem: Environmental > Aquatic > Deep subsurface > Groundwater | place...
ACAAACACATGATAATGATTTCAATCATAATCCCTGCCTACAACGAAGAAAAGTACTTAGAAAAGACCTTCAAAAGTATCAAATCCCAGACCTATAACAACTATGAAATCATCGTCGTCGCAAACGGCTGCACGGACAACACGATTTCTATCGCACAAAAGCATGCAGACCGATTATTCAGCCTGAACGTCCCTAACGTCTCGATTGCCCGCAACATCGGCGCTGTCAACGCACACGGTGACACGCTTATTTTTCTAGACGCCGATACACGTCTTGCACCTAACGCACTGGAAGAGATCAACAATCAATTCCATCACGCAGCAGTCGCAACCATTCCTGCATACCCAAACGCGCCAAAATTCCATTTCTATATTATAAACACGGCAAAGAACATCATGCACCGGCTGAAACTGTCCAAAGGCAGTTCCGGCGTCATCATCACCTCAAATGATAATTTCAAGAAAACAAACGGTTTCGATGCTCACTATGCAATCCGCGAAAACAGCAGGTTCATCCAGAAATTATCAAAGATGGGCGACTACGCTTTCATCACAAACACGTATGCGATTACATCTGCACGACGATACGAAAAATGGGGATTGATCGGCGCAACAGTTTTTTGGCTCATCAACCGCTGGAATCCAGAGAACGTCAAGTACGAAGCAGTGCGGTAAGACTTCAATCCAAATCAAACCTATCCGAATGTATATAAATACAGTTTAATTCTAAGACACTATGGCAAAACAAAACTTCCTCTTAGTCAGCTTAGAAGAATCCCAATCCAAACAGCTGGCTGAAGTGCTCAGCAACGACACGAGCAGAAAGATTATCGATTACCTCTCGGCAAAAGAAGACGCCACCGAATCAGACATCGCAAAAGAGCTTAACATACCCCTTCCGACGGTCCATTATAACCTGCAGAAGCTCAAAGAGGCGCAATTAGTCGCCGTCGACGAATTCCATTACAGCAAAAAAGGCCGTGAAGTCGACCATTACAAGCTTGCAAACAAGTACGTCATTATCACGCCAAGACCTGTTAAAGGAATCAAGAATGCGCTGAAATCTATATTACCTGTAAGTATTATATTGGCAGGTTTAACAAGCCTATTGGCGTTTTACGAAAAGTCGTTGTCGTCGTTGCCAACACCATTAGCTGATTCAATAGCAAGAGAAGCAACCACAGAAGCGTCATCATTCGCACTCAAAGCCGCCGAACCAGTTATGGCCGCACCAACACCATTATGGTTATGGTTCCTCTGCGGCGGCATCGTTACCATCATATTGTTTATCATAGTTCATTTCATCCAGAGGAGGTACACAAAATGAAAAAAATACTAGCATTAGTGAGTGTTTTGATGATTGCAGCATTGCTCGGCGGCTGTATTACAACAGGCAGCAATAATCAGCAAACCGTAAGTTCATCCGGAACTGCTGTTCTGAAAGTTACACCCGACGAAGCAGATGTGATCATCGCAGTCGAAACGCTCGAAAAGAGCGCAGACGATTCAAAGAATAAAAATGCAGAAATCGTTGATAAAGTCTATGCGGCATTGTATAAGATAAACATCCCGCGCGACAGTATCAAAACTGAAAATTTCAACATCTATGAAGAATACGACTGGACGATTGCAGGTCAGCAGAAGTCGAAAGGCTTCCGCACATCACACACGTTACGCGTCACCGCAACAGACTTTGCACTCGTTGGCAAGATCGTCGATGCCGCAGTCGATGCAGGCGCAACACGTATCCAAGGAGTAGAATTCGACCTGAGCGATGCACAGAAAGCAAGCTTGAAAAAACAAGCGTTAGCTGAAGCATCCAAAGACGCACGCGAAAAAGCAGAAGCAATCGCGTCCGGTCTGAACGCTGAACTCGGCAAGATAGTGTCCGTCAGCGACACCAGCTACGACTACACGCCATACCCATACCTGCGCGAATCAATGGCAGCAGACATGGCAAAAGCTGAATTCGCTACAGAAATCTCCCCGCAGGAGTTAGAAGTGCGCGCGAACGTGCAGGTTGTATTTGAGATTGAGTGATTTTTTTCATTTTTTTTTGAATTGTTTTTAAAATGATTAATTGTCTCTCTTAGAAATTAGTCGAAATTAACCCTATTGCGGATACGTACGATGGCGTGTGCGAACGATCTCAACGAATGGCTTAATGCCAGTTTGTATCTTCCTTCCATAATCCGTACCCAAATAACTATCGGCGTACGTCATGCCTTCCTGAGTAAATCTGGACGTGCCATGTTCATGACGTAAATATCCTCGTTCTTTAAACAAATCTAAAATACGTTCAACAGGTTCCTCTGAACCTTCAATTTCGTGAAGCCCATATTCTCTCGCTGCTGATCGAAACGCGTCGCCGAAATCATCAGTTATTTCATTGAAATGCTGAGCTGTAGCTAGTACAAGTTCACGTAGTGTTGCCTTCTTCATTGCGCGCGTCGGACCCTGAGGCAGATGTGTTCCATTTTTCATGATAAGCTTATTCTTTGACGTCTGTTTAAAAAGATTGCTTTTTTTTTTGGCCTTTTAAGAAATGTTGATTGGACAGTTTACAATCTAAAAGCTTTAAAACGAGGGCGTCTAATCCATAAAATAATGACCGATAGAGCAGATGATTATCTATTTCAGCACAGAATCCACTATGGTGATCGCAATGCAAAACTTCAAGGTACACCTCTTCATACAAAATTAAGCAGCCGAACTATTGATGAAGAATCGCAAAACCTAGAAACAGCTATAACACTAATAGATATATCAGTAAGTATGGGGCGTATCACTCAAGAGAATGCACAACGTATTTCTCGTAGGACTGTTTCAACACTTTCTTTATTGACATATATGCGTACCTTTCATGCAGCAAAAACAATTGGCGATATTGCATCAGCCCTCGAACGTCACGAAGTGACTGCCGAAGTTGTGAGCGTGTGGCTTGATGAGAATGTGCTTGCTAATCCTTATGGTTTTGCATATTCAGCAGAACAAGGCGGCTATACTATTCCCTTAGATCGCAGAACAACCGAACTCTTAAAACCTAACGACTATGGTAACGACTCTATATGACTGCACAACAATCTATATTAACCCCTAAATCGCGAAAACCCGCATGTCTCAAACCCTCTTGCAAGACTTTAAAACCGTCAAAGTAGTCTGCGTTCCTATTCCCAAATCCAAAACAAAGTTCGGCCTGTCTGAAAAGCATGCAAAAAAGCGCCTGGAAAAATCCAGCTGGGAAGTCTGGCGCGGCGGCTCAATCGGTCTGCAGAGAAGATACGATTCCTATCCGAACGTCAAAAAGAAGTACGAAAAATTATCACAGTTATTAGACAAGCATCACCCCGAATTCCATGAATACCTAATGCTGTTATGCGCCGTCCACCACGGCATGCCCGATTTTTTATGTTATAGGAACGGCATCTTCAAGTTCGTCGAATGCAAATTAGGCTACGAATCATTAAGCAAGCGCCAAAAAGTCTGCATCAATAAATTATTGCAGTTAGGCTTTGCTGTAGAATTGCATAAAATCGTAGAAGCTCAAACAAAAACACGCGTCGCAGATTTGAACGTCGTCACAGGTATGAAGACGATTAAAGACGTGCAGAAAGGGTTGAAAGGGTATTAAGAACTAATAGACCACCGAAAGCTTTTTAAACGTTCTAAATATTAGAACAACTGTTACAATGATTAGAACAATAGCGCGCACACAATATTGGAGTATCCTCAAATTATTCTACACTAATTATAACACTCCTTTGCACTTAAGAGATATCTCCAGAAAGATAAATCTCCGAGAGAGTGCAACAAGCAGGCATTTGAATGCTCTTGAAAAAACAAATATTCTAAAAAGTCAAAAAGAGGCAAACTTAAAAAAATATAGTCTAAAAAACCAAGCGATCCCTGAGGTATTCTCCTTGTTTGATAATGAAAAGCTAGATGCTCTTCCCCTATTGAGAAGAAACACAATCCGTTTCTACATAAACACACTAAAAGAAAAACCAATATTCATAATTTTATTCGGCTCAACTGCAAAAGGAAATTTCAGAGATGATTCTGATATTGATGTAATCAGCATATTTAATAAAAAAACTGATACGACAGAAGCAATTAAGTATGCAGAGGCTCAGACAGGTATGAAGCTGAGCGAGTTTCAATTAAGCTACCCACAATTCATAAAAGAATTAAAGCTAAAACAAGATAATGTCATACAGGCGGGCATTGAAACGGGTTACCCTATATACAATCAAATTTATTTCTATGAGGTCACAAATGGATGAAAGAGATCTAAAAAGACTATTGGAGGACAAAGAATACCTTAAGAAAAAAATATTATTTCATCAAGAAAATAATACTTTATTTCAAAGCGATTCAACATTTGAAATTAAAGGTCATCTTGACAAAGCAAGACACAATCTCAGTTTCTTAAAAGAGATAAAGTCAGAGTATAACGATTGGATGCTTGTTGCGTGCTATTATGCGGCATATCACGCTGCTTTAGCCTTGATCTTGTCCAAAAAATATTTTTCAAAGAATCATGATGCTACGCTTTGCATTTTAATCAAGGAATTTTATAGCATGGAGTTATCAAAGGAAGACATAATGCTGTTAAACATGTTTGATACACAAGATTTGTTATTTTATGTGGAGTCGAAGCAGAACAGAGAAGAAGCTTCATATTCTACAAAAACTAAATTTGACGATAAGAAAGTGAACAATCTAAAGATCAAAACAACCCTTTTCGTAAACAAAGCTCAAAAAATAATCGAGAGTGAAAATTAAAATCAACCCTGCTCGTCCGCTGTAATGATTATTTATAGACGTTCTTTCTATGTCCTATCATTGTTATCTCAATTCTCTTATTTTCGTTATCAATCTCAGCAATAGCACGATAATCTCCCACTCTTAATTTATAATCCGTTCTTCCTTCAAGCCTTTCAAAGAAATGATCCGGATTCTCTTTCGCAGCCATTACTTTCTTCCATATGCGCTGTGCGATTTGCTTATCTAACTTCTCCAAGAATTCTATAGCTTCCGGATCAAATCTTATTTCATACACTAAAATCCAAGCCTCTTATGAGCTTCTTCTTCCGTGACAAAGTTACCTGATTTCATACGCTTGCGTGCTTTTTCGATTGATTCAACCGCTTCTTTGCTTAATTCAGGCTGTGTTTTTACCTTTTTAACGATATAAATCATTTTCTTCAACAATTCATCATAACTCTCATTCTTATATTCGCGGAGCTGGTCTAACTGATGCTTTGTGTCCTCATATACTTTGATCGTTGTCGTGTCCATAAACTCACCGTATACGATGGTATACTTTGGTATATTTAACCTTTTCGAAAAGCAAATTGCACTATTTTAAATATATAGACGTGAAAAGTAGATTTATGTGCCGGTTTACTGGAGATCCAAAGAGAGAATTAACCGATTATTTAGGGGAATTTGGAATAACTGTTTTTGATAGTAATGACTTGGGCGATCGTTCAGATCCTTCATTCATGATGGGAGATGTGCACGAAGATGTTGTATATTATCGCGTCCTTTTGGAAGCTGTAAAACTATTGAATCCTGCTGCCTACGAGTCAAAAACATTTAATCGTTTAAAATTATGGGGTACTAATCCTTGTTACCATCCAACCGATTCTGGTTATTTTAGGGATGGTGATGTAGCTATTACACTTCTTGCACAGCGACAAACTTTTCTAGGTATCGCTTATACCTACCTCCATGAATTTGGACATACTGTAGAGTTTAATTATCCAAGATTCCCCAATCGCGTTCTTCACGAAAGTTACTACCAACAGCGTGATAGATGTGCGGTTCCTAATTTCTTTCACGATTTTAGAACAGGAGACCTCATCATGTTTTTTGCTTTAGCATCACAGCAAGATATTGACTCTTTTTACACACACAATCCTTTTCAGGCACGCAATATTGCAGAATTCGAAAAACTCAGAAAGGAGATAGTTGGTGATCCTCTTGAAAGAAAAAATCAAATGCTTCAGTTTATTGACATTGTTGATGCCGCAGAAAATTTGCGCGGTGATGTTTCAAGAGAAAAATGGGGAAAAGAAGCGACTGCGAGGTATGTTGAAGCACTCCATAATCTTCGATTAAAATTATCTTCGTGAACTACCCCTGCTCATCAGCCGTCGGAATATCCTTCTCGAATCCCATCAGCATGTTCTTCTGATCTTTTTTCTCTCGAAACGCTCGCGGAACGTAGATAGGCTTGCGCGTCACCGGATTCTCGCCCGTGTAATACATTGCAGTACTGAGAGTCCCCGGCGTCGGTGTAAAAACTTGAGTCAAATTAACATAAATATCTTTATCCTCGCAGTACTTGCGCAGAATCTTCATGTCTTCCATCGTCGAACCCGGATGCGCAGCCACAAAATACGGCACTAAATTTTTATGCGTGCCCTGTTCTTTATTCACCAGCTCGTACTCTTTCAGGAAATCATCAAACGCTTGTTTGGTCGCCTTGTTCATGTTCTTGAGAACCGTATCAGAAATATGTTCCGGCGCAATCTTCAATCGAGTCACAAACTGCATGATTTTTCTAAAAAGTTTTTTCTGATCCAATATAATGTCATGGCGAATCGCACTGCGCAATTCAAGCGACGTTCCTTCGTACTTCTCCTGCAGCTTTTCAACAGCTTCGAGAAGCGGATACAAGTCGTCGCTCAACTGTCGTTGCGGACAGCCGACGCACTGCTGGTTGCAGTACTTCTTTTTATTGAAAACGATAATATCTTTTTCAATCACCGGCGAATAGATAGTTTCAGGAACATTATATAACGCACAGCTCGAACCGTACATGTTTAACGTCGGAAGAGTCAAATCGTTAATCTTCGTAACTCCACTCGCATAAAGTGTCTCAATCTCCTTGACAATGCTTTCCTTGCTGCGCTTTGCGACTTCTTTTCCTTGAACCAGCGGAATGATACAAAACGAACAGCTGCCCCAGCAGCCTCGTCCGATAATGACCGACGCTTCAAGTTTTCCGACCATCGATTGATTAAATTCATAATTCTTCGAATCCGGATGCAGCAGCCGGGTAAACGGCAATTCGTACATAAGATCCATTTCTTCCTCGCAGAGCGTATGGCTCGGGCGATTGTGCTGGATAAAACCAAATCCACACTGCTCGGTGAATGAATCGTCCGGCAACAGATAATGAATTCTCGTCAATAAATTGAATTTCAGTTTGTCTGCAACGCATTCCTCATAGCTTGGCAATGCGCGAATCTTTTTATCCGGCTGCTTCACGCGGAATGCTGCGCCGTTGAGTGTCGCTAAGTCAATGACCTCACGGAAATTCAGAGAAGTAATCTCCTTGCCCTTCATGCGATCTAACAATGTCAATAACGACCGTTCCGCATCGCTGAACAATAACAAGTCCGCTTTCGTGTCGTTCAATATTCCTCGACGTAGCTTGTTATCTTTGTAATCGAAATGAGTAAATCGTCGTATCGTCGCCTCAACACCGCCGAGCACCGTAATACATCCTAGATACATCTGCTTGACTTTTTGCGTGTACACCATCAATGCACGTTCCGGAACTAAAACGTTCTCTCGTTCCTTGAGCATCGGCGTGTAATTCGCGAGCATTGAATCTAATAATCCTGATGTAATACAGAAGAAATACTTTGGCCTGCCGCACTTCTGATATTCTTGGTCAGATAATGGCTGTGCGATGATGCCTATCTTATACCCTTTTTTATCCAGTAGCCGCGTTAACATCGCCATGCCACTCAGCGGATGATCGTAGTACGGGTCACCAGTTATAAAAACCACGTCAAACTGCTGAAAGTCTGCATAGTACTGTTTTCCTTCGTCTAGGTTTGTGGGTAAGAACCGTTTGTCCATTGAGCTTATGTCAAGAACCACCATCAACTAGATAGTGGTATAATCAGGTGGTTCTTGTTCACATCAGAATTCCACCTTATTTCCCAATAAGCCTATTTACTGGTGGAATTCTAATGTTTAGAAAAAGCACTTTTTAAAGTTATGTCTTTTTGACACCGATCTGTGACGAGCATCTAGAACATCCGTTCAATCAACTTCTCAGGCGTGCGAAGATACCCTTCAGCGACGCGCTCGAACCGCTGTTCCATGAAATCTCTCACGGGCTGAACCATCAATTCAACGCGTTCGACAAGTGTCTGTTCAAGTATTGGAGTAATCAGTCTTCCAGGCGGATGGATGAAAACAGGCATGTGAAATTGAACGCCAATATATTCATCCCCACAGATACCCGCCGTATACGCCGCATAGACACCATCTCTCCCATACACTTGCCACGGAAGAATCTGCAATGACATTTCTTTCGGAAGAATAAACTTTCCCTTATGCATGCCGTCATCGTTGAAGTACGTATAGCTTATCGGACCAGACGCCTTTGTTTTTCTCGAACGGTGAGGGCGCTGTATTGTTTCGACGATGGCTGCAAGCATCTGCCGCTGTTCCATAAGCCGATATTCGACATGTGCGCGGTACGGAGAATGAACGTCCATGTGTGGGAGAGCATAAAGAATGTGTATAAAAACTATGCGTAACCTATATGAATAACGTCCTCAAAAAGTGGTTCATGCCCCAAAATATGGATCTCTGCGCGATCGCACTTGAAGAAGCAAATAATTGGCAGAGAGGCAGCTGGAAGCTTATCGTTAACCAGCCACATCACGTTGAATATAGGTTATTCCATCGAACCGTTGTAGGCACTGCCAATTTAGAGCAAGAATATAAAGTATTTGAGGCAGTTGAATATAGAAAAAGTGATACCTTTGGACTGACAAAAATCATCGACCGGAAATATCTGCCAATCAACAACAGTGATTCTTACTGCATCTTTCTCGTCGAATGGTGATCTATTTCATCAAGTACAAAGGCATGCCGACGTCGAGAGAACGCGTCGCCGTTGATTTTCTTCCATAATATTCTTTAAGTTCATCAAAAACATTAGTGACGATATGCATGTTCTCCTGGAGCTTGTCAAGAATTCCACGCTGCGTTTTAACCGCACCCATGTGGAACAGGAGTTCACCACGCGAGCCGCATCGATAATGAAATGTGATAGGCACAACGTGTGTTTCTCGGGCGACAAATACGCCTTTTTTCTTCTGGGCGTGAGTTACTTCAAGTGTAAATCTTCCTATCTCGGGCTCAAACAATTCGGTAAATTGATCTGCCTTTTCAGGAAATCCTTCAACTAGTCCAGGATTCCAGTATCCAGGCGGATAAAACATGATGGTCTCAAGGTCAAACATAAACTGAAATCAAAAGAACTTGTTTTTAAACTATTCCATTGATGGATGGCTAATCTATCTCCACGGGTGACTACATATTAGAATTACATTGCACCAGGTGACTACATTTTAGTCTGTTTGTGGTCACCCGAATCTTTACTCAATTCCCTCTTCATGCTCTTATACTCCTTCAAAAACAGCTCTATCGTCGGCTTTAAATCATGGTTATTCTCATACTCCTGCAGTGTCTTATAATATTCCATGCGGTTCTTCATGTCAATATTGACCGGAGGCAGATTATGTTTAATCAGAATGTTGTTCAACAATATCCGTCCGACGCGTCCGTTCCCATCAGCAAACGGATGGACATTCTCAAACTGGTTATGCACCACTGCCGCAAGAATCAATCCTGAATACTTCTTCTTATTTTTCTCATACCAGTCGACCAGCTCTTTGAGCAGATAATGAATGCGCTCTTGCGGCGCTCCTTCGTGGACAACATTCCCTCTATTGTCAAAGACAGCAACTTCTTCTCCTTTCCTTCTGAACTTTCCCGCAAACGGTTTCGAATTCCTGAAAACGATATGATGGATTTTCTTGATGATGTCGAGAGATATATGCTCTTTTGTTGCACGAATGAATCGCAGCGCTTCATCAACACCAAACGCTTCCGCGATGTCTTCTTTTGACTTGTCCGGCCATTTATCTTTTTCTAATAAATCCCGCACTTCTTTGATATTGAGTTTGCTTCCCTCGATTGCATTGGTGTTATACGTGAATATCTCCGAAAAGTGTCTCCAATTTTTATCAGACAGATGCCGTATGACCGGAATCTGCTTTTCAAGCTCTTTTATGGAGTGTATCTCCTCCTTTGAAAGCTCAACCTGCAGCGGGTCGCTGATGATCTTGTACTTATGGATCTCTTCAAGGATAAGTTTTTCAGCGATATGCTTCCGTTCTTCCAACACCGCATGCCTTAAGTCCTTTCCAAGATATTTCCTGAACTTGTGGACTTTATCAACTTCGCGATAAGAATGTGCGAGATAATACTTGATGCTTTTTCCCGCCTTTCTTTTCTCGACATGCATCGTATATAAGTAGGTGACTACATATTTAAACCTTTTGTCAATGGGTGACTACATTTTGATGATGTGTGGGCACCTGGGAATAATCAATCTATCATCCCTTCTCGATCTGTTTTCTCTTCGTCTTTTCCGGCGTCTCTAGATAATTTTCATGATTTACAACTTTCTTTTTCGTTTCAAACTCAAGTCTCTTTCGTGCATCAGCAGCAACATTCCCGCCTCTGACTGCAACATTCTTGTTTTGTCCGAATCCCTTTGCATCTTCAGTTCGTGCTATTTCTGTCGTAGCTCTTTCGCCAAGCATGGAAAATATAAGTTCTAAATCGTTCATGTGGTCTCGAAGATTCTCTTTCTTAAGCCCTTTGAACTCTTGGTATTCACTTGGCGTCATGCCAAACGTTGCTTTTGATATCTCGGCAGTCAAAATCGCAAACTCTCTATGTTCCTCGACGCCGCGCTTCTTCCATTCATCAGTCAATTCATCTCGTATTGCTATGCCTCTTACTCTTTTCTCTATCCAATCGTCTGAATACCCCTTCGCCTTATACAACTCTTTCATCCTTTTTTGTGCTAATTCAGGGTTCTCGATTTCCTGGACACGATCATAGCCTACTTGGGCAAGCCACTGCTTGAACGGCTCCGCTTTTGGTGAGGGAACGGACTGAATGAGCCGGAATGCTCCTTTCGTCGATACGCAATTAAGCTTCTGTATTCCTCCTGTCGTCTCTACTGGAAGGGGGGTGGCAATCTGCCCCCATCCTTGAGCAAATCCTTCATCCCTTCTTCTCATATCTTTCAAATAACCGGCAGGATCGCTACTTCCAGTCAATGCTTCTATGATATCAGACGCAACAAACCACCATTCCTCATTGAACCAAGTTCTTCTGATTTTCTTGTCCTGAAAAACAACGAGGGCGTTCATTTTCCTAATAAATGGTTGAATCTATAAAAAGGTTGGCGAAAAAAAATCATCACGAATACTTGCTAAACCATCCAAACACGCTCGCACGCCATCGGTTGACAATGCCCGACCCTGAAACGCTAATCTTGCCGCTCTTCATCGCCTCACGGACGTCTAACGTGCCATCAGTCAACTGATTGAACGTCGCGTAATCTGGAATTGTAATATTAGCCGTCGGACTATTGAGCAAGCCTAAGCAATTATGTGAATCACTAATATCTAATTCACAAATGGGGGAGAACTCGATGCATTCCCTTCTTGCAAGATTGCTTCAATACATTTAAAATATCATCATCTCTTCATTACTAATTGATGAATCTCTCAATCTATCAAAAAGATGTGCTTCAAAAATATAAAAGCAACTCTCAGCGAGCTCGCGTTTTGACCGAAAACTGGTTTTCCGCAGAAATGTATTGCCCATGCTGTTTATCTCCAAGCGTTCAAAAACTTCCGAACAACAGTCACACTCTTGATTTCATATGTGAACGCTGTAGAAGCAGACACGAATTAAAAAGTTCTAGTAAGAAATTTGGAAAATATGTTAACGACGGTGAGTATCAAACAATGATTCAAACTATTATCCAAAATAGAACTCCAAATTTCTTCATGCTTAACTATTCAAAAGACGAATGGCTTGTAAAAAATTTATTTATGATTCCAAATCATTTTTTCTCCCGTTCAATTATTGAAAAAAGGTCACCATTGTCAATAAATGC
>Ga0209541_10014232_pt1 | contig 12019 bp, 8 predicted proteins | sample RifCSPlowO2_01_FD_184027 | JGI IMG/M metagenome (GOLD analysis project Ga0209541, IMG submission 184027) | Groundwater microbial communities from Rifle, Colorado - Rifle CSP2_plank lowO2_0.1 (SPAdes) (version 2) | ecosystem: Environmental > Aquatic > Deep subsurface > Groundwater | place: Rifle...
GCGGGGCTCGACTTAGCGACTCGGTTGTCACCACTTAGCAACCGCGCGACTCAGCCGACCTAGCAACTCGGTTACTATTGTTTAGTAACCGAGTTGCTAAGTCTCTTAAGTCAGCAGATTTAAAGTATGCAACCTTCCCCGCAAGTTGCGTGTTTGCATCATTGCACCTATAGTAGATGCATGGGATATCTCACAGATCCAAATCAGTCATATACGGAACGTACAGAGGAGGGGCAGATGAGCGACGAGACGGTTTTATCGGCGTCTATCAACAACCCCAGCCTTTTCGGTTTGATTGTTGACCGGTACGAAGAAGCTTTTCTACGCAAGGCACGCTCTATCCTAGGACAACAGCGCGTGGAGGTGGAGGACGTGGTGCAGGAGACGTTTACCAAGATTTATCTCAATGCCAACCGTTTCCGTGTGCAGGAAGGTGCGACATTCAAGTCCTGGGCCTATCGCATTCTGATAAATACAACCTTTACGTATTATCAGAAGTTAAAGAAGAAGGACAATTTCTTCGCCCAACTGGACGATGAAATATGGGCCATTTTACCGGACCTTAAAGGCGCCACCATCGAGAGGGACAGCACGCGCGACATGGTAGCTTCGGTGCTCTCGCGTATGCCCACTCAACTTGCTCGCGTTCTAAAGATGCATTTCATTGATGATTTGCCACAAAAGCAAATTGCCGAGCGTGAAGGTCTATCAGTGCCGGCGGTCAAGACTCGCATTCACCGGGCAAAGAAGGAGTTCAAAAAGTTTACCCGAGTACTTAATCCACCAGAAGTTACATAATCAGTTACATAATCACGAATAGTCCCAAAACCTAGAAACCTTTCTTGCGCGGTACGTATTATAGAGTAAGTGCTTTGGTGAAAAGAAAAAATAGCCGGATTATAAGAGCCCAAATCCCGTTAGAAGCCACGCCCACATCAGAGTAAATACATTTGAAATGCAAAAAGTCGATTATTACAAGATTATTAATTCAGTAGAGGCACGATCAATGGTCGTGAACCGCTTCTAAACGGGATGACACAACTAAAACAACAAATTATGCGTCGGGTGTATGTCATGTGGACCTTGCGTAAGTTGACGCGACCTCGCGCGTTTCAGGCCTATGTGCTTCTGATAGCGATCTATCAAGTGCTTTCCAACGTTTCAATTAGTAACGTGTTGCATAACGCGCCGGCCCCGGTACACGTTCGCACATTTATGACATTCGTTACCGGCGCTCTTTCGCACACCGGAATCGTGATTCAAGTTTCTTTGGCAATTGGCGCTATATTCGGATTATGGTTGGCGCGCGATGTCATAAAAAATATCATAAACATGCGTAGAGAAAATCTTCAAACTTCAAACGTGGACTGGTGGTAGAGGCGGGTGAGCCGTATGCGCTTGCCCCTTCAAACCAACAGTCGCGGGATTATCGGTAAATCAAAGGCACTCCATGAGATGGGAGTACCTTTCCCGTTAGAGAAAAAATAAATTATAATTCATAGATAAAGACCCAAAACCACGACATTTGCATGAATATTGAAGAACTAGAAAACATGCGGGCGGAGATACGCACAGATTTGGAGGAACTGATTGAGGAAAAGGAAAGTGATTTTGATGCGGATGATATTTTGGCGGTTATTTATGACGAGGAAGACAACGACGATTACCAGGAGCTTGTGAAGATGATTGATACAGGAGTAACGGAGCTTTCGCGAGACGACCTTGACTTACTGACCGATGCCTGGAATCATTTTCCGCACAAGGCCCTTGGCGGTAAGTCGCCTGTCGAACTGAGAGAGGAAACAAAGTTGCAAGAGAAAGATGGAACACTAAAAATACGTCCTATCGGAGATGGCGCGGCGCTCATTAGTGGTAGTCTGAATGGTCTGCCGGTCATGGAAGACGATGGATGCGATGTCTGTCTGCTCGACCGGCGATGTCGCGAGAAGGGACGAAGTCCGACGGCTGAAGAAATCAAGGTGGCCATGGACGAAACAAACAAGAAAAACAAAACGTAGCATAGCATACATACGACATACTGTAGTTTGTCAGTATGTCGTATGGAGGTTCGATGCCCTAGTTGTTACAAAAATTTTATTCTCCTGTTTCCGTGGACTGTTTTGCGGGAGATGCTACCGGGCCGGCGGAGAGGATGGCTTTTATCTTTGTGAGGATTTCCTTACGCAGCTTGGGATTTTCTTTCAGGAAAGTTCGAGTGGCATCGTAGCCACGACCGAGTTTTTCCTCCCCGTAACTATACGACGCGCCGGATTTGGAAATCACGCCGGTTTGTTCACCCAGAGCGATGATTTCACCCTCCGGACTGATACCTTCGTTGTACATAATATCAAACTCGGCTTGGCGAAATGGCGCGGCCACCTTGTTTTTCACCACTTTGGCGCGCGTGCGACTGCCCACCACTTCATCGCCTTTCTTAATCTGGTTCGTACGTCGGATGTCGATGCGCACGCTGGCGTAAAACTTCAAGGCCTTACCACCGGGCGTGGTTTCCGGATTGCCGAACATCACGCCGATTTGCATACGAATCTGATTGATGAAAATAACCACAGTTTTACTTTTAGCCACAATGGGTGTCAACTTGCGCAAAGCTTGGCTCATCAATCGTGCCTGCTTACCCATATGTGATTGACCCATATCACCCTCTATTTCATCTTTGGGCGTCAGTGCCGCCACGGAATCTACCACTACCACGTCAATTTTGCCCGAACGCACCAGCGATTCACAAATATCAAGCGCTTGTTCGCCGTAATCTGGTTGTGAGATTAGAAGTTCATCAATTTTCACGCCTAGTTTTTTTGTGTACTCCGGATCCATAGCATGCTCCGCGTCAATGATGGCGCATACCCCACCTTTCTTTTGGGCTTCGGCGATGACGTGGAGGGCAAGCGTGGTTTTACCGCTTGACTCCGGTCCGTAGATTTCAACAACGCGCCCGCGTGGAAGTCCTCCTACCCCAAGAGCGATGTCGAGACCCACCGAGCCAGTCGGAATAGCGTCCACCCCCACCTTCGGTCGGGTGTTGAGCATCATAATTGCCTCATCGCCGAACTTGGCTTGAATCATCTTAACCGTGCTATCAAGCTCGCCCACGGTTCGTCCACCGGCTTCTTTCGGCACATTCGTTACCGCCTCTTTTTCCGTTCGCTCTTTTTTCTTAATCATATTTTACTTTATTAGTAATAAATGCTTACTATCATTTGTCGCTTGGCTCCTGATAAACAACAGAAAGTTCTCGCCACTGCTTGCGTCCGAAACGATCTTTTGTTTCGATGTAAAAAACATTCAAACCGGTGGCCAAAATATATTCCCAGACGAACGAACCTTTCTGGTCCGGAAGAACTTTATCACCATCAATATATATGGCTGAAGCGCGAGGAGCACTGCCCACAATGCGCAGATGATTATCCGCCACGGTGGCGCCATTAATCGGAGAAAGAATATTAAGGGTTGTGCCGAAGATTAAATCTTTCGTTTGATAGAGGCCGTAGCCACCCATCACTAAAAGAAATAGTGTCAGGGCAAATACACGTACGCTATAAGCTAACCCTCGTCGAGTAAACCACTCCAAAAAATTAGTCCAGAGTCTTTTCATGTTCTCCCTTGTCGAATTCTTCGCCGAGTTTTTTGGTGGCTGGTAGACCTGTAGCGCCACCCGTAGCGCCGAACACTTCGCGAGGCTTGGCGCCGTCACCGGCTCCTACAATACCACGCTCCTCAAGTAAGTCGAGCAAACGGGCCGCGCGAGCATAACCTACCTTCAGTTTACGTTGGAGGAGTGATGAAGAAGCCTTGCCCATACTTACCACAATCTCGCGCGCTTGTTCAAACAACTCATCATCATCGCCACTGGCCTCGTCTCCAAAGAGGGTGTCGCTCCCCATGGCGTTGTTGTCTGATAGCGCCACCGGCTCGGTGATATTGATTTCTTGTGGCGCCTCGTCCTTAAAAGCATTAGCGAGGTACGACACGATTTTCTTGACCTCATTTTCACTGATATAGGCTGACTGAATGCGTTTGGGTTTGCTCATTTCACCGGAAAGATAGAGCATATCGCCGGAACCAAGAAGTTTTTCCGCTCCCGGCATATCAATAATTGTGCGCGAATCAATTTGTGACGGCACCTGAAGCGCGATACGCGAAGGCACATTGGCTTTGATTAGACCTGTGATGACTTCAGTCGAAGGACGTTGGGTGGAAAGGATAAGGTGGATACCAACCGCGCGCGACATTTGAGCCAGACGCACCACCGCGGCTTCAAGTTCGCGCGGATAAGCAGTCATAATGTCTGCTAATTCATCGATAATAATGACAATATAGGGCATGGTCTCGGGCAGTTTGTTTTCAAGAGCTTGTTGTTCATCTTCGGACAGCCCCTCGTTACTCTCGGCGCGAAATTTTTCTAACGCTGGCCGAAGAATATTTTCGTGATAAGACTGAATATCACGCACGCTCTCGGCCTCAAGGATATCGTAACGTCGCTCCATTTCCTTTGCTGTCCATTTCAGGGCAAAAATAGTTTTTTTGGCGTTGGTGACAACCGGAGTGAGAAGATGAGGAATTCTATTATAGAGTGTAAGTTCAACGCGTTTCGGATCAATCATAATAAAACGCAAAGCTTCAGGAGAGTTGCGATACAAAAGCGAAGCAATAATAGTATGAATAGCCACTGACTTACCGCTTCCGGTTGTGCCGGCAATTAGGGCGTGAGGCATCCTAGCTAGGTCTCCGAAAAGGGCAGTGCCCGTAATGTCGCGACCAAGTGAAATATAGAGTGGTTTGTTAGAGGTGGCGAAGTCCCTGCTTTCCAGGAGTGATCCGAGATGCACAATACTTTTAGTACTATTTGGGATTTCAATGCCAACGAGTGATTTGCCGGGAATAGGCGCCTCAATACGCAGGGGGTGCGCGGCCAGCGCCATGGAAAGGTCATTTTGCAAACCGACAATTTTCGAAAGCTTAACTCCTTCTGCCGGCTTTAAGGCATAGCGCGTGATTGAGGGGCCGATAATTATCTCGTCCATTTCCACTTCAATGCCGAAGTTAGCCAGGGTTCGTTTAATAATATTGGCATTGGCTTTTATATCGCCGGCCGAAGGTTTGCCGCTGTCCTTGTTGAGAAGTGAAAGTGGCGGGGGGGTGTAGGGTGCGCGACTGATACGACCAATGCCCGCGGCTGTCACTCCGAGTTCTTCTTCCTTCTCTAAACCAAGAGCTTGTTTTATCTTCTCTTTCGTACTCGTCTGTCTTTCTTCGGCAACAGTTTCCTCCCCATCGGATTCTTCTTCAGCCGAGCCACTGTCTTCTTCCGAAGTTACATCCAACTGAACCGGTAGAAGTGCCGCCCGCTCTTTCCTTCGCGCCTCTCGTCTTGCCATGGCGCGTTCCCACAATCCACGTAGCCAAGCAAATGAAATACGCGATTCAAATACGAGCAGAAGCGAAACCAAAAGTAGCGCCACCAAAAAGACTGCCGTGGCGTAGATACCAAAAAGTTTTATCCCGCCGATATATATACCATAACCAAAAAGACCGCCGGCATAACCCTGCGCCCCTGCCACTCCGTGGCCGAGCCCAAGTTCGATCAAACCAAGCCCTGCGATAAGAAAAAAAATACCACCTAAAGTATTAACGAGCATAAAACGAGGCCGGCCGGCGCGTAAGAAAGAAATCCCGAGCAAAATACCAAGCAGTGGCAATAAGTAATAGCCACTACCGAAAAGGTAAATCATGGCATTAAAAGCATAACCACCAACAATACCCGCCTTTTTAAATATCGCGAGCGTGAAGAATATCGAGAGCGCGAAACAAACAATACTCCAGATGGCATGCCATGTGGAATCTTTCAATTTGAAACGACCGGAAACGTCACTGTCGCGACGTTTGCCGTTACCTTTTCTCTTTTCTTCCATCGGTCTATTTTAGCAGGAAGCGGGGGAAGTAAGTAGTGGAGAAAAAGTAAATAGTAAATATCGGGGTGTGGGGAGATAGTAAATTTGAAATAGGAAATAGTAAATACTAGGGAGTAGGGGCAGGAGAAGACTCTAGTAGCCTTCCGATATTTCATTTTTAAAATTTGCAATTTAATATCTCTGGGACTATACTCAAGGTCACATTAAGACAAAGTACTATGACCGAGAAACCGAAAGAGACATTTCTTGTAAGGGACACACAAGGTGATTCCCTGACTATTGACAAGCGTCTTTTATTTTGTGTTCAAAAATCAGAGAAATTAGCCACTGCAATACATCGAGTAACAGAGTATCTCTCGGACACTGAACCATTAAGACTCGAGCTACGAAAAATAAGCCTAGTTATTCTAAGGGACATCACTCAACCCCTTGCGGAAAAAAATACCACAATCGGTGGACTTAATGATAGGATACGCGGCCACTATAATGAAATTATTGCTCTTTGTGGCGTGGCTCTGGCTTCAGGACAGTATTCCCAAATGAACTTTGAAATTATCAGAAAAGAATACACAGGCCTCATGGAATATGTGGATAACGAGGCCCTCAACGAAATGCGAAAAATGGCCGGAGATTTTTCGTCATTAATTGCCCCAAGAGAAGAACAACCGCTTTTATCCAAAGAATCTTCAATCCCAATTCTCTATAAAGGACATTATCCTAGTACAACGGATTTGTCCTATATAATGTCCCATAGAATTGGAGAAAAGGACAGAATTCCTATGAATTTTCATAGAAACATAAATACAGTTAAAAACGTTAAAAAAGAGGTTATTCTATCAAGGGAAAATGGTTTAAAGAGACAAGAGGCAATACTCACTTTCCTTAAAAAGACAGGCCCTTCCAGTATTGCTCTTATAGCCAAGGTAGTACCCGGTTGCGCGGAAAAAACAGTGCAAAGAGAGCTCAATAGACTTATAGGACAAGCTAAGGTGAAAAGAGGGGGGGAGCGTCGCTGGAGCAAGTATTCGATTCTTTAGACTCATTATCATAGACTTAGACTTAACCCGTGTGCATAAGGCCACATACACCGTGTTGACTTCGTCACGGTGATAGACTACTATTGATATAGGGTAATAGGGTAAGGACTGTGTTTTTACTCGGTTATCCACATTTTTTTGTTTTGTTTATGGTCCGAATAGTACTATAATTCCGGAGACGAGGCTTCACTTGTGTGTAAGTTTGGCCTCTCTTGTACGTCTCAAAAGGAGATATAGTGTATTTCGGTTTTAGTTATGTGAGGTTCTTTGACAAAGTCTGACGCTTAGATTTTTTCTAAGCTCAAAACTCCGATCCCGATGATTTTGTCGGGAGGTCGACAGTACGTCGGCCCTGAAAATGTTGGAGTCACATAAACTGAAACTCATAGTAAAGAAAGAAAGTTATTATCCGTCCACATCGAGTGGTTACGGATAATAAACCGAGTACTCTCGGAGTGCTTGGTTTTTACATAGGACTCACGTGGTTGGACGCAATTCGACCAGCTTGTGGCTAAGCGCTGTTTCGATGGAAATTATTTTTATCGAACAATGCAGTAGAGAAATGCGCCGACCACGTGAGTCCTATCCAATTATTTTGTTCTCAAGGTCCATTGTTCGTTTGTATGAACGATGAACATTGGTGAAAGTAAGTCGCACAACTCTATTTTGTTTTTTTGTTAGATTCAAAGCTTACCCCGTTAGCTTGCTACGGGGCTCCATTAAGGGAGGGTTTGGGAAACCGTTGGTTTCCCAAGATTCCAGAGCGAAGCTCCTAGATACCCCGCCGATATGGAGCGAAGCGGAATGAGGGAACGGCTTGCCGCGGGGTGGTTCATTCTTAAAGATTAACAGAAAGATACGAAAGATACGAGAATATGTGCGCGGTGGTGTCGGGCAGGTTTCGTTCCCGTTCGCTCCATAGTGTGTATGGATGTGTATGGATACGTCTCCGGTTTGACGCAGCAGTGTGTTCGATTATTAAGAGCAAATTGATATGCAAATTTTTAACTCCAAATTCGTGAAGATTGCAGCCACATTGGTTGCCGTCTTCGCTGTTGTGGCCGTCATGGCTCCATCTGGCGCAAACGCGAATGTGGTTTCATGCACCTTCACTCGAAGCCTTACGACAGGCGTAACGGGTGCGGATGTTTTGTGCTTGCAACAGTACCTAAATGGCGCCGGTTTCACCGTCGCTACTTCTGGTGCTGGTTCTCCAGGCAATGAAACCTCATACTTCGGGTCTCGTACCCGAGCCGCCGTGTCCACCTGGCAAGCCGCTAATGGCGTTTCCCCGACAGCCGGTTACTTCGGTCCTATCTCTCGCACCAAATACAGCGCCCTTCTCGCGGGCGGTACTGTCAGCACGGGTCTTCCAGTTGGTTGTACTTCAACCGCTGGCTTCAGTCCAATCACTGGCGTAAGTTGCGCCACTGGTGTGAGCACGGGTCTTCCAGTTGGTTGTACTTCAACCGCTGGCTTCAGTCCAATCACTGGCGTAAGTTGCGCCACTGGTGTGAGCACTATCCCAGCCACTGGTGGTGACCTTACGGTTACTGCTGGCGCTCAACCGGTGAACTCACTAGCTCCGCAATCGGCGGCGCGTGTTCCGTTCACCACCTTCACTCTTACCGCAGGCGCCTCTGATGTTACCGTTACTGGCGTTACCATACAACGCACGGGTCTTGCTAGCGATTCCGTTTTCTCCGGCATTGTTCTGCTTGACCAGAGCGGACTCCAAATCGGTAACGCAAAAACTCTGAATTCTAACCACATCACAACCGTTGGTGAGACTGTCACCATTCCTGCCGGTCAATCCCGCACCTACACAGTAGCCGGTAATATGGTTGCCGACAACTCGACTCGTGCCGGTCAGGTAGTGTCGCTCACTGTCACTGGCATCCAGACGACAGCCACTGTTTCAGGGACGCTTCCAATCACCGGTGCAAGCCAGACTATAAACGCCTCTCTTACTCTTGGTGCTGCGACTCTGCTTGTTTCCGCGTTTGACCCAAACGCCGCTACCACCAAAAACGTGGGTGACGTTGATGTTAAATTCTCCGGTGTGCGCGTGACTGCCGGTTCAGCCGAAGCAGTCCGCTTACGTTCGGTCCGCTTCAACCAGAGCGGTTCAGCGGGCGCTACTGACATGGCCAATGTGCGTGTCATAGTTGACGGCACATCGTATCCCGCCACTGTTTCTTCGGATGGTAAGTATTACACTGCCGTCTTCGGTACCGGCATAGTTCTCGACAAGGGTTTGTCAAAAGAGGTCTACATCATGGGAGACCTTATTGGTTCAGCTTCGGCAAACCGCACGGCTGAATTTGACATCTACAAGAATACCGATCTCTACTTGACCGGTGAAACTTATGGCTACGGTATCGTCGCCACTTCTGGCGGAAACTGTAATGCCACCGCTTCGACTGCCACGACTGCTTCCGAGTTCATTAACTCAAGCACTTCTTGCGCGTCGTCCGGCTCCATAGGTTCTCCGTTCTACAGTGCTTCGGTCATCACCATCAATGCCGGTTCTGCTACCACTATCACTAAGGCCAATGAAGTTCCTGCCGCGAATATCGCGGTGAACATTCCGAATGTGATTTTGGGTGGTTTCTCGACCGACATCAAGGGTGAGCCGATCAGTGTTCAGAGCATGATCTTCACTGTCTCTTCCACTTCGGCTACGGCTGGTGGTCCTCTTACGAGCGTTGCGATCTACGATTCAAATGGTGCGGTGGTCGCTGGCCCTATTGATGAAGCTGCTGTAGCAAATGCCGGCAACGGTTTGACCTTCACCGACACTGTCACCTTCCCGGTTGGTCGTCGCATCTACACCATCAAGGGTAAGCTTGCTTCCAACACGACAAATGGTGCTACTATTGTTCTCGGTGCAACACCATCTTCCGGCTGGACGAACGTAACAGGTCAAATAACGGGTAACTCCATTTCACTGTCCAGTAATGGTGTCTTCGCTATGAACACCATGACTGTCCGAGCCGCGTCTTTGGCAGTAACGGTTTCAACTGACCCTGTGGCTCAAAACGTAGTGGCCGGCGCCCAGAACTTCACCTTCGGAAACATCCAATTGGATGCTTCCCAGTCTGCTGAAGACATTCGGGTAAATAACCTTCTGGTCTCACTCACTTACAGCAGTACCACGGCCGCAGGTGACCGCATCAGTAGCTGTGTTGTCTATGATGGCGCTACCGCTTTGACGACCGGTTCGAATGTGTACAATCCGTCAAATGCCACCACAACGGCTCCGACGACTAGGACCTTTACTTTCGACAACGGACTAACGGTTTTGAAAGGCACGGTCAAGACGCTTGGTATCAAATGTAACGTCTCGAGTAGCGCCGAAGCCGGTGGCCGGTATGCCTTCGGTGTACTCACGGGCACTGGCGCGACTGGCGTCGGTAGCATCTCCGCTACCGGTTTACAGTCTTCGGGTACTGTTACTCCGACTGGCCCGACGAATGCCGGTCAGAATATGACCGTGACTACAACAGGCAGTCTGGTTGCTTCGACCGATCCTTCGACTCCGGGCTACACCATCGCATCCGCCGGTTCTACCGGTGTGACCATGGGAGTCTTCAAGCTTCGTGCCTCGAATGAAGATATCAACGTTTTCCGCATTGGTCTTCACTTGACCAACACCGCTTCAAGCACCGCGGCCGACGTTGGCAACGTGTACCTCTATGCGGGCTCAACCTTGCTTGGCACGGCCACCTTCACGGGCGGTAACGTGGACGCTACTTCAACGTTGAGTACAGTTCTCAACGTTCCGCGTGATACTGAAACGAGGGTTACCGTTAAGGCGGACCTTCCGAATATCGGCATCTCATATCCGGCAGTTGACGGTCACATAGTTGCCATTGACATTGACGTCGCTGGCGCCGCGGGTAACAATAATACCAGTGGCACAGGCGTACAGTCTGGCGCAACCGTTGACCCGACTGGTTCCACGGCCGTTGCCGGAATCCGTCTCTTCAAGAGCTACCCCGTGTTTGCTATTGACACATTGCCTGCGGGCGGTGTGGCCGATGGACGCTTAATGCGTTTCAAGGTTACGGCAAACGCTAAGGGCGATATCGGCATTGGGAAGTTTAGCGCTACTCTCGCTACCACTTCAGCAAGCAGTGCGGCAGGGATGATAACGAACGCTAACATCTTCGGCTTTACTGATTCCGCGTACTCACAGCCGATTTCCGGCATAAACACCGGAGGTCAGTTCTTGACTACGTCCCTCTGCGCTTCTGGTTGTACGTCCAATAGCCCAACGCTCCTCTTCTATTCGCAGACTACGGCTGGTGCAAGTACCACGGTACAGGTACCTGCCGGTGAAACGAGATACTTTGAGGTTCGTGCTACTGTAGCGGGCAATGGAACAAGTTACTCGGTTACCACGTCTTTGTTAGGCGATACGGCATATCCTTCTCTTGCCAGTACCTTTACCACAAGTTCCTTTACCGAAACTGCATCTACAACTGATGCGGCTGGCGGTGGTGGTGCGGGCAACGCTGGAGCCAGATTCATGTGGGCCACGAACGCTACCACGACCACAGGATTTACTGGTAACAACTGGACCAATGGGTTTGGTCTACAGGGTTTGCCTTCGAGTGGCATAATCACGACTCGTACAAACTAAGTAAATTCCCAATAGCTACTTGTGCTCTGACGGCAGGAAGCTTAACTTCCCCTTGGAAGTTAAGCTTCCAAACACCGCCAGAGAGCTAGCAAAAACCCCTCCTTAACCGGAGGGGTTTTTGTTTTGCCTACAAAACTTATCCCCACTAGTGACTCGGTTACTAACTTTGAATTACGAAACTCCCTAAATTTGATATTATACTTTGAATTACGAAACTCCCTAAATTTGATATTATATGCAAAGAGCCCGCCTAGGGCGGACTCTTGCTAAGATGAAAACCTTCATCAAAATATATGATGATATTGTATCGGGGGTTAAGTTCTTCTACAAACAACTGAAACTGGACAAACAAGAAAAGAGCACAGGTCGACCACTGGCTATCACGAACATCGAGACGATCTCAC
>Ga0209541_10014235_pt1 | contig 12018 bp, 9 predicted proteins | sample RifCSPlowO2_01_FD_184027 | JGI IMG/M metagenome (GOLD analysis project Ga0209541, IMG submission 184027) | Groundwater microbial communities from Rifle, Colorado - Rifle CSP2_plank lowO2_0.1 (SPAdes) (version 2) | ecosystem: Environmental > Aquatic > Deep subsurface > Groundwater | place: Rifle...
CGGATTTCCCTCCATGGGACAATAATGAATACTGGGACTACCCAAGGCAATCCAGGAAAAGTCACTCCCATCGATAGGAACAGGCTGCAGCCCTCCGTGCGGCTTTACAAGCTCGCTACGTCCGATGATAATCTCTTCGACCGTACTAGTAATAAGAGTTGCCATGCGACTTTTCTGGTTGAGAATAACTATTTCAGCGTTCCTAGAATGCCCTTTCAGTTCCAGAGTTTCCAAAGGATAAGCCACGGCGCTTGGTGCAGACACCCATTTTCGAGGTGCAATGGTAATTCCATCTGACGACTCTTCATTGGGCTTGGAGAGATTGATTACGAGAGCTTCTCCTCCAGGATATTTAATGTTTACCTTATGAGCCTCTAGGAAATCACCGCTTAGTAGGCAAACCTTGATCGCGGGCCTCGTCGTTTCCACCTGGACTCCTTTCCTTCTGTGAGCTTAATTCGTTTGGCGCCCGATGGGTTCTTCGTCTTTGAAGAAATAATACCGTGTCTGATCCGGTCTGTCGTTGTCCTTTGGACAAATACGCAACCTCCTTTTTACGCTTGACTGACCGACAGCTTCCTGAACACAAACTATGTCCAAAAAGCCATCGATCAATCTGAAGCTAAAAGAAAGTATTTATAAGTAGTTCGTAGGGAGACGATCCCGGAACAAATAAAGCTAAATCAGCCTTATCAAAACACGCTCTGCATTTCAGAACAGCTTCAAAATACTCAAAGATCCTGAACCCCGCTTCGCAGCGAGGCGAGCAAGTTCAGGATGACATCGAGAATACAGCCTCTTAGCCCTTTTGCACCGGCATAACTCCCTACGAGTTAATATATTTTTAAAGAGCTACAAACAATAAATTTTACTATTTTTACAACAAAAAAGTAAATTTAGTCGTTGAATTCTACCATTTAACCTACCTATTGTCAATCTTATGGGACAGCTTTCTTACTTAATAAAGCTGTTGTTATTAATAAATATAGGATTTGTTGAAGATCAATCAAAGAACAAGCTCAGCCATTTTTGCCAATTAGGGCTATTCTCTGAAGATTTATTTTTGGATGAATCCGTTGCTCTCCATACTTCCTGGGATAAAACTACTTGATTCTCCCCAGGTTTACCCAAAAATAGCTTGTTTCTAGCCTCCTCCTCTATAAACTGCGGTGATTTTACTAAGGAAAGCTTATTTTTTAATTCCTGATTCTTCTTTTTCTCCGTTTCCAGATCCGACTTAGCCTGCACAATAAGATCTTGCTTCTGCCAAAGATTATAGATTGAAGTTATGAAGTTTTTGATTATAAATAAAGAAATAACCAAAATAACCAAAAATGCTACTTTTTTCATATATTTAGCTTTATAATTTTCATGCTTGACTAAGCCTGGACAATATGATATTATAGGCTATCATTTTAAAAACCTGAGTTTATTCGCCATATTTAAATGGCCTCAGGATTATTAATATTATGGAATCTAATAAACAAATAAAACTTAGAAACGCGCACGAGCTTTTCAAAAATTTTCTTAAGGAAAAAAAACACTCGGCATCAACCATTGTAGCATACGGAAAAGATATAGAGCAGCTTGTTATCTTTCTTGAAGAACTGTCAAAAAATCAAATACACGAAGTCACAAAAGATGACATTCAGGCTTTTTTGACAAAAATGAGCTCTCAGGGCTACACACCCAAGTCAATTTCAAGAAAAATAAACTCCACTCGAACTTTCTATAGATTTCTAAAAGTAAACGAGTACATAACAGATGATCCCTCTCTTTTGGTTTCTCACCCAAGATATGAACTTACTCCGCCCAGAATACTCACTCCAACCGAATACAGGGCATTAAGAGACGCTGCTCGTAACGACGTCCGAATGTTTGCGATAATAGAGCTTCTCCTCCAAACCGGAATCAGAATTGGTGAATTGGCTCAGCTTAGACTATCGGATATAGAAGGCGATACCCTTAAAATAAGACCGTTTGAAAAACACGAAGAGAGAATGGTTCCTTTAAACAGATCTTCAAAAGAGGCTTTAAATAAATATTTGGCCCACCGCCCGCAAGTTAAAGAAGATCGTGTTTTTATAACAAAATCCGGAAGACCCTTTTTAGTCAGAAATATTAGAACCGCTATTGAAAGATATTTTAGACTGGCCGAAATTAAAGCCGCCAAAGTAAACGACTTAAGACACACGTTTGTTGCTCACCATCTAAAGCATGGTGTGTCCTTGGTTGTTTTGTCTAAAATTTTGGGACACAAGAGGGTTTCAACAACCGAAAGATATCTCGAATACGTTCCGGATAGAGCAAAAGAAAACACAAATCTCACAGAACTGTAATTTGTGCGCCTGCTTGGGATCGAACCAAGGACATCTACTTTATAAGAGTAGCGCTCTACCACTGAGCTACAGGCGCCGACATTGCAATTTTAACAGAGGAAGACTTGAGGATCAAGTGTGCTACAGTTTCGCTCTTTGGGCGACTTCTGCTTCAACAACATTAACATCCCGTCCGTATTTTAATCTCGACAACTCTCTTATAAGTTCTGCGACTCTTGGATTTTCAAGTTTCTTCTCGGCAGCTAAGTCTCGTGTTAAATCCATAGAAAAAGACATTACGGGTTCTCCGTTAACAATTGTTTTAATATACGTATTAAACCGTTCAACATTAATAAGATCCGCTTCCGTAAAAGTTGGCTGAAATTCGTGTTGAAGATAATTTGCATCGGTCACTCCTACTCTAAAAGAGATTACCGTTCCGACGTTTCCAAAAATGGCATTTTTTACTTCCTCTTCCATTTGTCCTATAAACTGATTGGCGACTATTAAGTTAAGCTTGTATTTTCTGGCCTCCGACAAAATCTGGGCAAAATCGGGTGTTGCAAAATTTTGGAATTCGTCAACGTAGAGAAAAAAATCACGCCTTTGTTCTTTTGGCATGTCCTGTCTACTCATTGCCGCAACAAGTATTTTTGGGACAAGAATAAGACCAAGAAAACTTGAGTTCTCCTCCCCTATCTTCCCTTTTGAAAGATTAACCAGAAGAATTTTTCCGTTATCCATAACTTCTCTGAAATTAAAAGCGGAATCCGATTGTCCGATAATATTTCTAATCATTTTATTGGTTACAAAACGTCCGAATTTGGAAACAATATAATCAAGTACTTCCGATTTATGAAAATCACTTGTCTGGGCGATTTGATCTGTCCAGTAGCGTCTTACAATCGGGTCCTGAACTTTAGGCAGAAGTTCCTGAACATAAGCCGCATCTGTTAAAACCCTAACTACCTCAACAAATGTGCTTCCCTGTTCATACATTACGGTAAGCATTGCATTTCTAATTGCGTGCTCAAAACGCGGACCGATAATACCTGTTTTATTAGGATCAAAAAGCTTGTACATAAGTCCTATGATAGACGAAACAACATAGTGTTTCTGTTCTTCCGTTTGCGCTTCCAGCATATTAAAACCCATGGGACGCTGAGTATCGGACGGATCAAATAAAATAACATCTTCGCTTCTGTTCGGAGGGATTAAAGGCAATATATCGTCGACCAAATCTCCATGCGGATCAATAAGAGCAAGACCATTACCCTCTCTAATATCCTGCATAATCATATCCTTCATAAATTCCGATTTTCCAACTCCTGTTTTACCAATAATATACATATGGCGCCTCCTATCGTCTAAACTTATATGAACAGGTTTTGAAAGTCCCCTGTATGTGCTTTTTCCAAGATATAATCCAGTATCGGGGATCTGAGCCGGAGCAGGCGCTCTTTTTGCCGTAAGCCAATGGATATGCGGAGTTGTAATGCTTTTATTTGGAAAATGAAAAACAGTAGTCAGTTCCTCACTTGATAAAACGCTTGTTTGTCCCCTCATTGGCATATATCTGTAAATAAAGTCATTCATAAAAGCACCTTTTAATAAATGTTTATTTTTTGTAAACGAATTTACTCCGTTAAATTGACTGAAAGCTGTTATTATATTGTTGAGATGAGCTTCCGCCGATTCCTGTGTGCTTGATGAAACAACTATTCTAACAATAACGTTAAACCCTGGTTTTCCAATTTTATTTTCTATTGCTTCTAGTTCTTTTGAATCGGCAGAATAATTAGCGGTTTCCGGGTTTGCTTCTGTTTTTTTGGTTTTTGCTATATAAGATTTCCCACCTTTCTTCCATTTGGAATCGGCAGGAGAAGCCATGATCTGAATTGCGGCGCCCTCGTTATCTGTCATTTTGGCTAAAACCGACGTGATTGAAGACAGCGGATCAACAGGTAAATCTTTAAATACTTTTATTGGCAGATAATCATAGGTTTTAAGCCTCAGAGACGCAAAAGCAATCTTTCCTTCTTTTGAAAAAATATTATATTCGTTACCAAGGACCATGTCTCCTTTCTGGCCTGTTGTTTTCTCGTCAACAACGATTATTTCCGCATCCGGATACGTGCCGTTTATTTGCTTCTCAACCAAATCGCGAAGAGTCTTGGAAGCATGAACATAAAAACGCATGTCTCCCGTAAATCCAACAATCTCAAAAGAGATGCTAGGTTGCATCTTAAGAAAAGAAAACCTACCTCCCTTTCTAATCGATGCCAAACTTGCAAACATTTGTTCCGCCGCATCAATCTTAATTTCATTTTCGCGAGGAAGGGAAATTTGCAATAAAACAGATTCTAAAGACTCTTTTTCCCGATTTTTGTTTCTATGCCACAGTAAAAAAATATAACCTAAGCCAATCAGAGTTAAAACTAAAACTATTGCGCCTAAAAGTCCAAGAGATAATGCCGTTAATAAAGAAATAATATTTTCTATCGAAAACTTTTGCAAATCCATAGCAATATTAGTTAATATTTTAAGAATCCGCTACTTTACTTCGCATAATTTTAAACTGTTTAAGAATTAGCCATATATACCAACGGGCGGAATCTGTAATTTTTTTATGTATTTTAATGTTTTTTATTGCTTCTTCTTCCGTCATTGGAAGTTTTACTATGCCGGATGGAGTTGTTGATACGGGAGTTGATTCTTTAGCTAATTCAATCCCAAACTTTGCATGCTCCGGTGTTAAATTAGGCTTGTCGGATACTTTTTCAACTCCTGCTTCTAACACTTCTTCTTGAATATTTTGTTCCGGTTCTGTCGGTTTTAAAATTTCAGATACATCCTGTATTACAACCGGTCCTGCTTCTTTATTTATCGATCCTGCCAACGGTACTTGTTGAACAGGAAGTTGGGACTGAGGTTGAGACACTGGTTGCTGACTAGAAATTACTTGTGTTTGCCCGTGATCCGGCTGTGCCTGATTTCCCACATTTCCCTTATCGTCCATGAATTCATGATATCACTTTTTTAATTCAATAGGCAATCTTGTTCTGCCTATTTTTAACAAACTCTATTCCCTTTTTTAGCATATTCTTCTTTTGTCAGACCACATTTAGGACAATTGTTCCCTACCGGTCCGTCTGCTTCATAATTACATTTTGGACAAGTAAACCATTGATTTTCCTGATTTCCTATTGATTTAAGTCTAAATTCTGTCGAAAAAACATTATTAAGAGCAGACAATCCAAGCGAATTACTTCTGGAAAGAAAATTGTTGATAGTTATACTCCCTCCCGCGCACCCCTTTAATTCCACTTCTCCATGTTTATCCGCATATTTATCATATAAAACATATATTTGTCCTCCAATAGCCCGTCTTGCTTCCTCATAATCTAAAGACTTATCTGTAGAGATATTTCTCTCAAGCACTCTGGTAATTTTCCGTACATCTACTTCCTGCTTTGCTCTCTCCTCTCTTATCAACTGAGGTACGCTATAAATGTCTATGTCTTTGTAGAAATTTTTTTGCCCTTTCCTTTCAAGAAGTTCTTCAAGTTTATAAAATGCTGTCTCTAATATATGCTCTTCTGAAAAAGTTGGCAAAACAACTGGACTTTGTAAAAACTCGCCTGGTGAATTTTCACATACGCTTACTGATCCATTAGAAAGACTTTTAATCCAATCAGCTAAAACTTGTTGATCTATATCGGACTTCAAGGCATAAGCTTCTGTTTTATTATCTTTTATTTTTCCAAAATAAACCTGATGATACCCATAATTAATATCTTTAAACATTCCTTGAGTCCCAGCACTTCCTTTTGTGCTCACCCATAAGAAAAATTTATCCCCTTCTGTCTCTCCAATCTTTTTTTGTAAGAGATTAAAACCAACAGTCACCGCTCCGTCTCTTTCCAAAGGATCTATCTGGGATTCGAGAAAATACTTTTCATTTGGACTAGATGAAGAAGAAAGCTTTGTTTTTCCATTAACAGAATGAACGAAACATGGATAATACGAAACAACACTATCCTCAAGGGTTTCCGATTCGTAAGTTCTTATTTGACGCGCCGTATTTTCTAAAATTTCTCTTTTGTGAAGAGGAGATTCTCCTAAATCTCTAACTAAATTTTTTGTTTCTTCTTCTAATCCAAAACCAACCTCTTCTTTAGTAATTCTATCAAGACCCATTTCTTTTCCCATAAAAAAACCTTTCTAGCGCGGGGATTCAAAATTTTCATTAGCATGAGGGGTGGCAGAGTTTGAAGGGTTCCCGACAGCGCACAGTCGTTCGACCCATGCGAAGGCAGGATGAGACTTAGACGAGTACTGGCGGGAAGAAAAACTCTGACAGGACCCCGAGCTAGCGACCTCAGCACTTTCTTTCCCAAATAATTTCTTTTTTATTCTCTTTATAATTTACAAATCTTGCTATGACAAAAAGCAGATCAGATAATCTGTTAAAATAGGCTAAAATTCGAGGATCAATTTTTCCTTTTTTATTCAGGGCAACTATTTTTCTCTCAACTCTTCTGCAAACAGATCGGGAGAAATGAAGCATTGAACCGACTTCTCCCCCGCCTGGCAAAATGAAGTTTTTTAATTCAGGAAGATCTTTTGATAACTCATCAATCAATTTTTCAAAATGTTCAACTCTTTTTTGCATGAAGGTTGAACCTTGTTCAAGGTTCAACCTTTTAAAAGACCTTCCAGAAATCGGATTCGCCAATATTGAACCTATCTTTAACAAATCATTTTGAATTTTAATAAGTTCATTTTGTATATTTTCGGCCATAGGCCGATCGTCCTTTAGACGAGAATTTTGAATTTTTGCGATTGCCACGCCAATCGCAGAGTTAAGCTCATCCATCTCTCCATACGCTTCCACTCTTAAATCTGCCTTCGAAACTCTTTTTCCTCCAAATAAAGAAGTCTTCCCTTTATCTCCTGTTTTTGTATAAATAGCCATAAAAAAATCCTCCCAGGATTCCCAAGAAGGATAATTAATTTTTCTCCTGCTCGGGAAATCCTAACCATGCACGGTTTTCTGGCTATACAGTAGCGGCACTGCCACCGAATTCCACGGTGATTGCCCGTGCATGATTTTATTTTTATCCGAATTGAATTCTTACGAATTCACCCAAATATTCGGTTTTTTAACATTCTGAATATCCACAGCTATAACATTTACGACAACCTTCTTCGTATGCCAAGCTTCCCGATCCACAATCGGGGCAGATATCAAAAAGACTGGTTGAAGTATCGGAAATAGATAACTGCTGCAACATAATAATATCTGTTGCTATTGGTTTTATACTTTTGCTGTCCCCGTTTTTAGATGAGCCATTTTGTGTTTTTGTTTCTTCTTGTTCTGGTTTCTGTTTTACGTCTACGCTTACTGTACCTGACGCAGCAACTTTTTTATCCTCCACTTTACCATTAACGGAAAAGTCAAAATGTTTTGCCAGAACTTTTGCAACCGCATCCGGAAGAGATCTTATTTTATCTTTACCAAAACCAACACTTCTTGCTCCCCCAATCCCTGCAAGCTGTGATACAACTTGTTTCATGCGTTCTCTCGCAGACATCACATCGTTTTGGCGAAGATTCAAAGATATCATTCTCCCCAGCGCATCTGCCATTGCAGCAACATCGGACCCAGACTTTCCAATTGTTATAAATACCTCAAAAGGCTGTTTTTCTTCGTTGTGATTAATTGTTATATAAGTTCTGCCAACAGGAGTTTCGGTCATGTAAGTTACTCCTTCAAGTTGCATTGGTCTATGAGCAACCGGCTGCACTGGTTTAACTTGTTCAACCTTTTTTTCTTCTGTCTTACTGTCCAGTCTTTCCAAAACTCCCTCCCTTGATCCCTCTCTCATATAAGCAATACCCTTACAGCCTAAGTCATAAGCCAATTCATATAATCTTTTTACATCGTCAACCGTATGTGTTTTTGGTGCATTTACCGTTTTGGAGATTGATGCGTCAACGTATTTTTGTATTGTTGACTGAACTTTTACATGGTCTTCCGGCGTTAAATCGTTAGCAGATACAAAATAATCGGGCTTTTTATCGTTTGGATAGGTTTTTTTCCACTCTTCATATAAAGGATGATACATCAAATGTTCTCCCAACCTGTCCCGTCTTACAAATTCAAATTCGTAAACCGGCTCTATTCCCGATGATACGCCGGATAAAAGACTTGTCGATCCGGTTGGAGCTTCTTGCAAAAGCAAAGAGTTGCGAATTCCTTGTTTTTTAATTTTATTTCTAATAGGAAGAGGAAGATTTTTAATAAAATGCCCTTGAAGATATTTTTTAGCGATGAACTTGGGAAATGCTTTTTTCTCTTTTGCAAGATCGGAGGATGCTTCGTATGCAGCATCTCTTATTGTTCTGAAAATTTTATCAATTATTTTTAGAGATTCTTCTGAACCGTAGCGAAGATTCATTTTAATTAATGCATCTCCCAGTCCCATTGTGCCAACCCCGATTCTTCTTTCTCCATTAAACTGAACCTCTTTAATTTGAGGAAAAATATAATTATCCAAATCCACAACGTCATCCTGAAATCTAACTGCTGTCTTTGCATACTCCGCTAAGCTTTTGTAATCCATTTCGCCAGGTTTATCGATCAAATATCCCTTGATAAAAGCCGAAAGATTAAGAGAGCCAAGATTACAAACTCCCCAATTTGGTAATCCTTCTTCTCCACAAGGATTTACGCAGTTAACGGTGTTCCAGTACCAATTATTATACCATTTGTTGTATCTCTCCATAAATACAATACCGGGTTCGGCAGACTTCCATGCGGATTCGCAAATTAGATTCCAAAGATCCCGCGCCTTTACCGTTTTATATACTTTTACTTTTTTCTTAAGTTTTATCCAGTGATCCAAAACGCCGTCCCATTTTTTGTCATATTCCGGATCGGTTATATCCGGAAAAACTAAATCCCAATCGCGATCGTTTTTAACTGCTTCCATAAACTTGTCGGAAACAGCAATAGATAAATTTGCCCCATTTATACGTTTAAGGTCCTGTTTTACCGTAATAAATTCTTCGATGTCCGGATGCCAATCCCAAAGCATAAGCATTAAAGCACCTCTTCTTGATCCTCCCTGTTGAATAATGTCATGTGTTGCAAGAGAATAAAGTTCCGCCCAGTTACAAGGACCCGATGAAAAACCGTTAACTTTTTTAACTCTTGCTCCTTTGGGACGAAGCGATGACATGTTAAGTCCTACTCCACCGCCTCTTGCCATAATTTCGATCATTGCTTTTAAATTATCCAAAATCCCGTCTCTTGAATCCTTTGGAGATGGTAATACAAAGCAGTTATAAAATGTAACTTGAAATCCTGTTCCGGCTCCCGCTAAAATCCTTCCCCCCGGAACAAATTTAAAATCAATCATTGCGTCAAAGAATTTTTTCTCCCATTTCTTTCTGTGAATTTTTTTCTCGGCCACCGAAACGCCTTTCGCAATTCTCTTCCACATTTCTATTGGCGTTTTCTCAACCGGAGCGCCGTTTTTATCTTTTAAAGAGTATCTGTCTAAAAATACCCTTTCGCGAATTCCGTCAAGTTTCATATTATTTAATTAATTTCTTCACTTCTTTCTCAAAATCTTCAACATCTACAAATCTTCTGAATACACTCGAGAACCTTATATATGCAACTTTGTCTATTTTTTTTAGTTTATTCGCCGCCATCTGCCCTATTTTTTTACTTTCCAGTTCTACTGAGTCTCCTCCTCTTAACTCTCTTTCGACTTCTGTGACAATTTTATCTATTGTTTCAACCGGAACCGTTGTTTTTTCGCATGCTCTGATTATTCCGTCTCTTAATTTGTCTCTATTAAATTGTTCTCTCTTCCCACCCTTTTTAATAACAATTAAATTAATGTTTTCCACCCTCTCGTAAGTGGTAAATCTTTTCTCGCACTTAAGACAGGCTCTTCTTCTTCTAATAGTTTCCAAGTCTTCACTATCTCTTGTTTCAACAACTTCCGTTTCTCTCGATCCGCAGTAAGGACACCTCATAAATCGTATCACTATATCTAGTGCCAAGAGATATATTATTGCACTAAATCTGTTGTGTCAACTATAAATGAATAGATCAAAAAATATCAGTTTATTTTTTTAGCTTCGTTTACTTGTTTTTTTACTTTTATGAATACAAGGAGAGTAAAAAATGTTGTCTTTTGCTTATATGTACCGGAAAAATATGGATAAAAAATATTATCAATTACAGATGTTACTGTTGCTATCTGGAGATTAACAAATTAACCTGATTTTCAAAACCATCTAGCCTTTTCATGGAAGAAATAATACCTGCCTTAGAATTACCAGGCGCCTTTTTCCCCAAAGAGGTTAAGACTTCTTTATGTTTTTTTACCGATGCCGAGAGTTTTATTAAAATGTTTGTTGTTTCCCTACCCTCTTTTTTTGCAACTGAAGTTTTTTCTATTGCCTCTTCAAAATAATTCTCTCCTTTGGAAATAGTAGACAGCGCTAAATCGTATTTACCTTTTTCGAAAAGAAAACTTGCGGCATTTAAACGTTTGTCCGCTGCTAAAAGATCGAATTCGGCCTTTTTTATTGGATCCGATATTAGAAAACCTACGATTTTATCTCTTAAGGTTTTAAGATAATAAAATGCATTATCCGGCAAAAGTCCGGGATACGGCAACTGATATTCAACTGTTAAAGCAATGCTTGGAGTTGGAGTTACTTGCATGGATATAGAAGGTGTTTCTGCTTGCGCAAAAGAAGTTTGAGGAATCAAAACCATCATTAAGCTAAAGCTTAAAAAGATTAACAATATTTTTCTTTTCATAAAATATGATTATTTAAAGACGTTTACTTTCTTACCACAACTACATTTAACCAATCACTTTTTAAAGGTTCGAACGGTTTTCTAAACAAATAGTCCCATTTTGTGCCGTCATATGAAGATCCGTAAAATGAGATATCCTTATATCCATTTTTGCTGAGAATATTCGTTATTTTTTCTTTAGTAAGGTAAGCAAATAGTGAATTTCTAAGTCCATCAAATTTCCATTTTTTCCCATTAAAATCAAATATTGCAAATGTTTTCATCACTGTCTTCCCTCTATCTTTTGGTAGATCATAAAACTCCAAAAAAGCATGTTCTTTTCCTTTATCCTCTCCTTTAACAAAAATCAAATCCAATAATCGATGTTGTATTTTGAATACTTTTTCGAAATTTGTAATTTGGAAAACCAAAATTGATTTTTGAGTCAATAAATCTGCTGTTTTTTTAAAAACATCTCCATAATTAAAAGGGTTATGAGAAATTGTATTTCCCATAAAAATAGCCGATTGATAACCGTCTCCTTTAATTTCATTAAAAATGTCCCCATATTCGCCTGCAATAAACTTAATTCTTTCCTTAACATTACTAGGTAAAGCTTCTTTTTTTTCATTAGCCTCTTTTATCATCAGTTCGCTTCTTTCAACACCGCAAACGGTAAACCCTTCTTTTGCCAAAGCAATCACGTGTTCCCCCGTGCCGCAGCCGACATCAATGATTTTCTTGATTTTATGTTTATTAAAAAGTTTAACAAGATCCGGTATTTCCGAAGATAGTCTTCCTTTCCAGTCAACAGTCAAATAGTAATGTTTTGAAAGCCAATCGTTATATTCTTCATTGTCATCAAGCGCA
>Ga0209541_10014237_pt1 | contig 12017 bp, 8 predicted proteins | sample RifCSPlowO2_01_FD_184027 | JGI IMG/M metagenome (GOLD analysis project Ga0209541, IMG submission 184027) | Groundwater microbial communities from Rifle, Colorado - Rifle CSP2_plank lowO2_0.1 (SPAdes) (version 2) | ecosystem: Environmental > Aquatic > Deep subsurface > Groundwater | place: Rifle...
ATATATTGTGTTAAAGAGAAGGGAGAAAAAAATAGCAATTGTAAATACCATACTTCCTCTTGTATTTATGACTCTTTTTTATAAGTTGATGCTGACTTTTGCGGGGGCTCACGAATTTGCAGCACATGGTAAATATATCAATTCATTATTCCAGTCTATTGAAAAAAGAACCAGGCAGGGTGATTTAATTTTAATTGTAGTAGACCCTACGTTTCATAATGAGGCAGGTTACTCAATCAAAAAATACCTTAATAGCGTTACTAAAAGAGAAAAAGTATATGTTGAAGTTATTCTTTTAAATAATTACGAAGATGGCGAAAATGATAACATTACGAAAGGCTACGAAAAACTGTTTAACGGGAATACACTTGCAAGTATAATAGACAAAGCTAATATTAGATATATTGTGATCTTTAGTGAAATAGAACAAAAGTTCTTGCCTACTGCAAAGGACTGGTTTAATAGTTCTAATTTCAATCGTGAGGCCAATGACCTTTTTGTGGTTTATTATAAGAGGTAATTGATTTTGCGCAAGGCGCAACAAACGTGCGCCAGACAAAGTGCGTTTACGCAAAAAAGTATTCATGATAAGAGGAAACTATCGATGAATGAAAATATGCGTATGGTTGGAGACCAGAAGAATTAATGAAACTTTTGCTTAAAAAATATACCTATTCTTTTGTTTTTATTTTTTTCTTTCTTTTCTGGTTCTCTATTTTGGTAGGCAGCGGTTCTCTATTTTCTGGTTACCATGCGGCAGATGATCAGGAAATTTTTGAGATACATAATGATTTGCTTTCGTCAAATAACGATATTGTTAAGGTTACCAAAAAATGGATAACCAATGATATTTCGACAAGATTTAAGCCGCTTTTTTATCCTTATAGGGTTTTGAAGACATGGTTTTTTGGAACCAACTTTACTCTATGGTTAACTTATAAGGGGCTATTAGCGGTTATTACTTCCTTTTGCTTATTTTTATTTGTACACAAAATCGGTTTTTCATTATTGGAATCCATATTGTTTCCACTGCTCTCACTATTGGGGGCACAGGCAGTAGTATGGTGGTCATCTGGAATCAATGAGTCTCTTTCAATGTTTTTACTATCGCTATCTTTAGTATTTATGGCATTTAGTATTTATTCAGAAAAGAGAAGGCGTATATATGAATGGTTCTTTATAATGTTTGCGATATTAATGTCTTTATCAAAAGAAAACTTTATATTAATGATGCCTGCGCTATTGTTCTGGAAGATATGGCTATATCGCGAAAAGAATGCAGCTTTATGGTCTGATTCCATAAAAAAGAACATGTTGCCGACGGTTGTTTTGCTTCTTGTTATGTTTATGGAATTTTTTATTATAGTAAAATGGATTGGAACAAAGCCATTTGGAAATGCGGGCGCCGGACTGGATGCATTTAAGCCATTATCGTATTTAATAATGTTTAAAGATGCAACCTTATCAATTTCCACTATAGGTCTGGGGCTGATACTTTTAACAGGTGGTTTCCTATTGATAATATGTGATGTTAAAAGTATAAAAGATATCTTGCCCAAAATTGTTGATCTTTTAAGAGGTTTATTATATCCGTTGATTTTATTTGCTTTGGTTACAGGCCCTCAATTTGTCATATATTCAAGATGTGGGTTTTGCACAGGAAGATATATCTTGCCTATAATAATGGGTTATTCCGGTCTCTTAATTTATCTTCTAAGATTTTTACGGATAAACAGTGATCTGTATTTTATAAATTTGCCTAATAGAAGTGTTAAGTGGGTTTCTTTATTAGGTATCATTATTGGTTTATTTCTGGTTTCAGTGAGTATTGTCTTTGCATATAATCAATCTATGCGAGAGTTTTTATTTTCAACTTTGGGAAGGCCTAATTACTTGGAGATTGGCGATATTAGCGCAATTGTCAAACCTGTTGCTTTGAGTATTTCATTGGGTGTACTCATTATTTCCTGTGCATGGCTTATAACAAGAAAGAGTGACAGGAAATTAGCAATAAAAGACATAATACTTTGTCTTTCAGTAATGGCTGTTTTTTATAAAATGACATTATCTTTTGCAGGGGCTTATGGATATGCGTTAGAAGGCAAGAGATTTGCAATGTTATTTCAAGCAGTTAAAAAAAACACAAAACCTGACGATATAATCCTAATTGTAGTAGACCCTGTAGTCCATAATGAAGCAGGATATCTAACAAAAAGATATATTAACAATGTAGCGCAAAGGGGAAGAACATATGTCAATGTTATGTTCGTAAATAGCGATACTGATGAATATACAGGAAGTTATATAGGACTGTTTGAAAGTAAAACACTCTCAACCATAGAAGATAAAAGAGATGTTAACTTTGTAATCATCTTTCAGGGCTTGGAGCTCAAATTTATAAATGATTCAAAGGACTGGTTCCATAGCTCTCATTTCAAGCGAGAGGCCAACGCTATATTTGTGGTTTACTATCGAATCTTCTGATAGGCTTAAAATCATCAAAACCCATTAGTTTGAGGTATAGTGTTTTACAAATAAGGAGATTATAAGTGTCATATTTGAGCAAATTAAAAGCCATTTGGGGTATGGGGTATAGGGAAGGATCGCGAAACAAGTTTGGTTTTCGCCCCAGTGCTGCATTGAATATATTGAAATTTATGGCACAAAGGCCGTTTAATCCTGTAAAATTATTTTATAAGCCTATAACACTCATGATTGAGGTTTCTACTATTTGCAATCTTAAGTGCCCCACATGCGAGAGGGAGATGTTTAAAAAGCAGGGGTTGATACCTAAAGGACAGGTGGGTATTAGCAATATGGAAAGGCTTAGGCCCATACTGCCTTCAGTTCATAGCATATATTTTGTAGGAGGGCTGGGCGAGCCAGTTTTAAATCCTCTGTTTTGGGAGATGAATAGGATTGCGAAGGAATATAAGATAATAACAGGATATTTTTCAAATGCAGGGTTGTGGGATGAGAATATAATAAGGAAGACATTTGAAGAGGGCGTAAATAGCGTCCTTGTGTCTGTAGATTCTCAAGACCCTCATAAGTATGAGGAGTTTAAAGAGGGAGCCAAATTTGATGTGACTATTAACAATATCAAGCTCTTGTCCAGGATAAGAAAAGAATATCCTGATGCGAATTTCAAATTTGGGCTTAATTACATACAGAGAGCAGATAATTTTGAGGATATGCCAGACTATATTGGTTTTGCCAAAGACCTTGGTGCGGATTACTGTTTTTTTACAGGACTTATAGTTCACGAAGAGGAACATATTAAAAAGAGTCCATATCTTATTGATCCTGAGAAGAGAAAGACTATCTATGAAAAAGTGAAAGAAAAAGCCCGAGCGTGTGGTATGACAATACGCCTTCCTGAAATAGATGTTAATCAAAAGCTATATGAAAAGACGTGCACCAGTGCTTGGAGGTGTTTGTATATATTTGAAAATGGTGATGCATGTTTATGTCCATTCTTTAGAACGTCAAGGGATTTTTACTTTCATGTAGAGGATAATAAAGTGGTTCAGTATAAGCGGCATATGAACGATACTGTAATTGGCAATATAAACAGCATGGATATAAGAGATATATGGAACAGTGAAAAGGCGCGGATGGTACGAAAGGCTATCAAATCAGGCATCAATGTGCCCAATCCATGCGATACCTGCTATTACAAGTATGATCTTCACTGAGAAGATAAAGGAGTGAATTAATGGTCAGAGTTGCTCTTGTGTCTCCGGGCTATAATAACAGCTGGGCCTCGACCCATCCGCCTATAAACCTCGGCTACATTGCTGCCAATCTCGAGAAAAACGGGGTAAAGGTTAAAATCATCGATGAGCTTGTCGGTCAGGATGTGAGGGAGGAGTTCAAGACTTTCAGGCCCGACATAGTTGGAATAACCTCCACCACGCCCCTTGTGCCTGATGCGTACAGGGTGGCAAGGATTGCCAGAGAAGAGTTCGGTCTTTTTACCGTGATGGGCGGCAAGCACGCCAACATACTGCCGGAAGAAGTTTTAGAGCACGTGGATACTGTGGTTCTGGGCGAAGGTGAAAGGGCGATGCTCGATATAGTAAACGGGGTCAGGGATAGGAAATACCAGGTTACTTACTGTAAAAATCTTGACGATCTGCCATCACCAGCATGGCATTTGATGGACATGGAGTTCTATCTTACTGCGAGAGAGCGCTTCCCCATGAGCCACTTGAGGGCATTCCCCAAGGGATGCAGGCTGGCGGCGCACATAACTACCAGGGGGTGCCCGTTTTCCTGCGTCTTCTGTTACAACAGCTGGAGTGATGCCCCGCTCCGTTCTCACAGCCCCGACAGGGTCATGGAGGACGTCAGGAACCTAGTTGACAGGTACGGTGTCAATGCCATATATTTCATGGATGATGACATCTTTGTTCCGAAAAAAAGGTTCATAACGTTGTGTAATATGTTTATTGAGCAAGGCTATCATAAAAAGCTCATATGGGGATGCCAGTCCACTTCCAACCATATAACGCCTGAGACCCTTAAGCTCGCTAAACAGGCCGGGTGCATGCAGGTGGGTTTTGGGTTCGAGAGCGGTTCGCAGAAAATTTTAAATTATCTTAAAAAAGGCCGTACCACGGTAGAAGAGAATGCTAACGCGGTAAGGTTGTGCAAGGAGGCGGGGATACATTCATTCGCCACTTTCATGATAGGCAACCCAAACGAGACGATAGAAGACATACAGGCTACGGTCGATTTCATAAAGGAGACGCCGCCGGACGGGATCGGCGTGCATGTTACCACACCTTTCCCCGGAACGGAACTATGGAGTTGGTGCAAGGAGCGCAGGCTCATCCCCGAAAAGCTCGACTGGTCGATATTTACCACCGGAGAAGTCTCGATCCCGGCATGTGATACCATTTCGCCTGAGATTTTAAACAGTCTTAGAGAAGAGATATATCACCACTTCCAGCCGCTGAGACTCGTAAACGACGTATTCGCCAAGAAGAATGTCTTCATACGGGCACTTAAGGACCCAGTGAAGGCGCTCAGGAAATTGAAACACATCGGCCTGCTCCATGGCAAATCCAAGGAGATTTACGGCGTCCGTTTTTAGCAGTACTTAAAAGCGATTTAGCGAGAAGACGATGAACAAACCTGACATACTGCTCGTGAGTCCGCCTACGAGGGCGTATTCGCATATAGTGCCTTTCCCGTGCGTATATTTGGCCGCATTTCTAGAAGAGCGCGGTATAAACTGCTCCATAGTCGACTTCAAGATCGGCGGGGAATTCAAGGCCGACGAAAATGAGATAGAGGAAAAGACGGTTAGAGAAATAGTGCGCGTGAATGCCCCCTACGTTGGCTTTACGTGCCTAAGCGCTGAGTTCTACTGTGTTACAAGGATGATAAAAAAGGTGCGTGATCTCGGTTACAAGGGCACCGTAATCGTCGGCGGCCACCATCCTACGTTCTATCCCGACGATTTTCTTTATGAGGGCACGCCAGTCGACTTCTGTGTTCTCGGGGAAGGTGAAGTAACGCTCTACGAGCTTATAGAAGGGCTCGAAAACGGGAAGGACCCGGCGGCTATACACGGGCTTTGCTTCTACAATGGCAAGAAGATAACGACCGCTCCGAGGCGCGTCATTGAAGACCTGAGCATTCTGCCGATGCCAGCCTATCATCTTCTGGATATGTCTTTTTACACAATGCCGAGAACAAGTATCATTCGTTATAGCATCTTCTCCGGTATTGACGTGCAGACGACGAGGGGTTGTCCCTGCAATTGCACATACTGCGGAAATCCAACGCTCTGGGAGGTGCATCATTACAACAAGAGGTTTAGGTGCCGCCCCATCTCCAAGGTGCTCGACGAAATAGAGCACCTCTATCGGGAATACAGGATAGACAGCTTCTTCGTAAACGATGATTCCTTTACCACGTCGAACGCACGCGTGAAGGAGTTCTGCGATGGGCTTAAAAGTAGAAAACTCGACCATCTCATATGGGGGATACAGACCCGCGTCAACATATTCACGGAACAGATGGCTGAGGCGATAGCAGGGGCCGGGTGCGTGCAGGCCGAGTTCGGGGTTGAGAGCGGATCCCAGAGGATATTGAACCTGATGAAAAAAGGGATAACTGTACAGCAGGTCGAGCGAGCGTTCAGCATCTGCAGGAAACATAAGCTCCGCTCCTTCGCGAACTTCATGATAAATACCCCTACTGAAACGAGAGAGGATCTCACGGCCACCATAGGCCTAGCCAAAAGGATAAAGGCCACGCATTACGGGTTTTTCGTCACGGTGCCTCTCCTCGGCACCGAGATATATGAGGAGTATGTGAACCCAAAACTCACAAAAGAGGAGTACTCTCTTTACCTGGGTAGTACCCCCTATAAGCAGATAGTGGACCCGAGGTTCAAGCTTGCAAAGCACGACAGAAACTTCAGCATTCTCGCGATGACACTTTTTTTGAGGTTCACCGCGCTTCCAATGTACTTCGACCCGATGTTCTCGCTATTCAGGCACTTCAACGTCTACATGAAATCTGCACACCGGAAGCGGTATTTTAGGGCCTTTTTTGATATATTTTTCAAAAGGGCAATACGACATTTCAGCGCCTTTGTTAATATTATCTTTCAAAGTGTAAAAAGCATGGTTACCAAGTCTTCTGATAGTTCTAATCCTGCGGCTGTGGAGAATAAGTAAGATAAATGATAGATAAAAAAACTGTTGCGCATAATCTCTTGTTTCTTGCTTTAGGACAAGGGGTGAGCGGTGTGCTGATGTTTGTTGCAATGGCATATCTGGCAAGAACACTGGGGCCGCACAATTTTGGTATTATAGGATTTGCTGAAGGGGTTTTGATATTTTTTTTAGGGCTTACCAGTTTTGGTCTTGATTATATTGGCATAAGAGAAGTTGCAAAAGCAAGAGAAAGGGTAAGATATTTTACCGATATCATAATATCCATGAGGTTTTTGCTTGCGTTAGTAAGTTTTGCTTTGTTGGTATTATTTATTTTTATTTTAGAAAAGCCAGCAATTATAAAGTATGTAACACTTATTTACGGCATTTCGCTCTTTTGCGCTGCATGTCTTTTGGATTGGGTCTTTCAAGGGCTCGAAAAGATGCAGTTTGTTGCAGTAAGTTCAATAACAAAGGCTGTTGTTTTTGCATCGGGCGTATTTTTTTTGGTTTCCGGACAGGAAGATATCATTAAGGTTGCGATAATATATTTTCTTGCATGGCTGATGGCTACCGTCATTTTAATGTTTTTTTTTTCACGGGCATTTGGGTTGCCGAAGTTTAAAAAAGATTTTTTTGCATACAATGATTTTTTCAAGGATTCACTGCCGCTTGGTTTTTTAATGGTAGCTGGCTGGGTCATGCACTATTTTGATTTAACATTGCTCTTTTTTTGGAGAGGCGAGGAAGAGGCAGGTTTGTTCAATGCTGCATTTAGGCCAATAGTGCTCATTGTCGCAGGGATAACAATGTATTTCAACGCTACATTTCCAGTTATATCCAGGTCTGCCGTAGATAATCTTGATACGCTTAAGAAGGTAATGAATGCGTCAATAGGTGGGATTCTGACGATCTTGTTACCATGTATAGCTATTGGCGTTTATTTATCCGACTATATAATCAATAAGATATATGGTGAACAATTTATTTATGGAGCTAATATTTTCAGCATATTGCTTCTATGGCCAGTTTTAGTGTGTATAATTGGCGGTTACGGCAAAACTCTTGTTGCTTGCGGTAAACAGCGATATATAGGATGGGGCGCATTAGTAAGCGCTATTTTGAATATCACACTCAATTTAAGTTTAATACCAATGTTAGGTGGTTTAGGCGCAGCAATTGCAAAGGTAGGCGCAGACTTTGTTACATTTTTATTTTTTTATTTTATTGTTATGAAGAATGTTTTGGATATTCCTGTATTTAAACTTATATTATGCCCTATAGTTGCTACTTTTGGGATGTTTGTTTTTCTAATCAGATTTGAAGCTCAAGAAACTTGGTTTGTTATCTTTATGGGTATTCTTATTTATTTGACAATATTGTTTCTTATGGCAAAGCTTATGCCAGGCTGGTTAAGGTCAATGGGGTTAGATAAGTATTTTATCAGGTAGCTTATTAAATCTACTATGATTACATGGTCTATTCTTTTAATAGGGTTTTTGATATTTTTAGGCAGCTTATGCCTTCATATAATAATTTGGAGAATAAATACTCCCAAGAATTATTTTTTTGCTTTATTGGTGGTATTTGTAGCAATACCGTTAGCTGTTGGTGTAATTGTAATAAATTGGTTGAAGGTTTTTTATATAGCACCCATTGAATGGTTTTCTATACTTTTTCTATATTTTTCATTTGTTGGGGCATACATATTGAGTTATCCTGCGATACAGGCCAGTTGCCCATCACTGTTAATGCTTTTAATAATAGGGGGTTCTACGTCAAGAGGGATAACATACGTAGAACTTAAATCAGGATTTGATAGCAGTGCTCTTGTAGAAACTCGCTTACAAGATCTAATTGATAGCGGTTTTGCAGTAGAATCTAACGATTATTATACAATCACAAAACTTGGCAAGTTAGTATTGAGGCCTTTTATGCTCTTACGCAAACTCCTTGGATTGCCAATGGGAAGAGGCTGAGGTAATTTACAGATTATGAATACGGCAATTGTAAAAATCCTTATAATGCTTGTGGTGTCTCCTATCTTAATACTTGCCTTACATGCTGTAGTCTCAAGATATTTTACACGTTATAAGCCAGCGGTATCTCGACAGATTGTTTGTGCTATATGTATTTTGATAGGGCATATACCTATGGCCATGTCTCTCTGGTATTTTGTAATGATAGATGTGCAAGAGGCGTTGCCAACAATATTGTATAGCTTGGTAGTATATAATGCGATAGGCTATTCATATTTTCACATATTTAATATGAGCGAAACTGCTCGACGAATACGACTTCTCTACGAATTATATCTAGCAGGACAGCTAAAAAGCTCTGACATTTCATCATCATACAATCCGCAAGATATATTATTAGTGCGCATTGACAGGTTAATTTCGATGGGGCAAATAAAGCAGGCTGATAATCGCTATATATTGGATGGTTACTTTCTTTATTATGTTGCAAAGGTAGTTGCTTTTTGGGGAAACCTTATCAAATCTCCTATGATGAAGTTATTTGTTCGCTAAAGTTGAAGAACCGGCATTGGAATTTATTGACCAATTTTTTTGGATGGTTTGAGGTGCTAAATAAATAACATAAGGGGTAAGCCGGTTGGAGACAAATAAGAGAATTACACGGCCTATTTTTTTAATACTCATAACTGCATTTTTGTTGAGAATAATAACAGGAATAATATTGTTTTCAGGCCATATGCCATTTTTAGGCGGCTGCTATCAAAAAGGTTTTTGGGAATGTGGGTATGTTGAATTTGTAGAAATTGCAACAAATCTTGCTGAAGGCAAAGGGTTTTATCGTGTAGATGAAATTGAGGGCGAGCTAAGATCTGTAAGACCGCCCCTATATCCTTTAATATTAGCCGGATTATATATTTCCTTTGGCAAGAGGTCTATTCCTCCGGTAATACTTCAGTCTATAATTGGGGTGTTAACCGTTCTTTTTGTATATCTTATAGCCAGACAAATTTTTAGTAAAGAGGTTGGCATACTTGCATCCATATTAGCAGCCATATATCCTTATTTTGTATTTCATGATACAAACCTTCAAGAAACTGCACTTTTTACACTTCTGAGCGCAGTAACAGTATTTTTTCTTTTAAAGACCGGTAAGTCTAGACATTTATCTGATGCGTTTCTTGCTGGAGCCTTTTTGTCGTTTGCTGTCCTTACTAGGACTACACTTTTACTAACATTGCCATTTGCTGTTTTATGGCTAATGTTTGTTCTTAAAAACAATAGAACTAAAATGGTTTTAGTAATGTTGTTGGGTTTTGTGATTGTGAGTTCACCGTGGTTGATTAGAAATGTTATTATTTATGGGAAACCAGTTTTTGACATTCGTAGCGGTGTTGCACTCTGGGTTGGCCATAATCCGTATACATTAACAGGTTATCCATACGAACATATTGATAAAATGACCGCTAAGGCGTGGGCTGCAATTCCAGATGTGGAAAAAAAGGAATATAGCAGTTTAAGTGAAATAAAAAGAGATAGCTGGTTTAAGCAAAAGGCTATTCAGTTTATAAGGGCAAATCCATCAAATGTATTAAAAGGCGCGATTCTAAAGGTTTACGCAGTTATGGGTTGGAAGCTTTCACCGAATACTGGTTCTTGGGTTAAGAATCTCTCTTATACTATCGCATATTTGCCTTTATTATTGTTAGGGGTTGTTGGCGCATTTCTTGCCAGAGATAAATGGAAGGAATTATCAATAATTTACAGTCTATTTTTTACATTTATATCAATATCAGCAGTGTTTTTAGGTCATACTAACCATAGGATATATCTGGATGTCTATTTAATGATACTTGCTGCTTATACGATAGTTAGGATAAAAGATTTTATTAAAGGTAAGAGGTTTGGGGAAAAGCCTGTATAGCTCAGTTGTTAAATCGCATATTAATAGTTTTATTTTTGGTGTTTTGTTGTCTAAAGAAACGGTTAATATTCATTTGACATATTAAGGATGTTGCCTTAAAGAGTTTCCATATTGCTATGACAGAAGCAACTTTAGGAGGTGAAAATGAAGGTAATTGTGACAACAGTTCCGGAAGAAGGAGAAACTATTCTCAATTGCAACCCCAAATATGTATTAAACGAGTTTATAAAGTATCCCCCACTGGGACTATTATCAATTGTTAGAAATATCAATTCAAAACATGAAGTTACTATCTATGATGCAAACGAAAACTCTTTTGATACTCTAATAAACAACATCATCAGTGAGAAGCCTGACTTACTTGGTATAAGTACAGTTACGGAAAGATTTTGGGGTGCTGTTCATCTTGCATCACTGGTTAAGAGGCATTCTCCTAAAACTGCAATTATTGTCGGAGGACCTCATGTGGATCTTTATCCACAAGAAACAATGAGCCATTCTGTATTTGATTATATGTTGACCGGCCCCTGCGAATTGTCGTTCCCTATGTTTGTAGATTGGTATGATGATGGTAAAAAGGAGAATAATATAAGCACAATTTATAATCTTTACTATAGAGACACAGGCAGCATAGTAAAATGCAGTCAACAGAAGATTATTAAAGATTTAGATACTTTCCCATTGCCTGATCGTAGGAAAATAGATATTAAGAAATATGTCTCTCTCTCAGACCGCAATATAATGACAACCATGAACTCATCAAGAGGGTGCCCTTTTCGCTGTGAATATTGTAATGTCCCGCATTATTATATGACAGGTTCCGCTACTCGTATTGTCAACGAAATTGAAGAAATACTGAGCTTGGGGTTTAATGAGATTCATATTTTGGATGACACTTTCAATATTAACCATAAGCGAGTAATGGAAATATGCTCATTGATCCGGAAAAGAAATCTTAAATTCAAATGGAGCACAAGGGCAAGGCTGCGGCCATTTGATGAAGAAATGGCTTCTGCTATGAAAGAGGCCGGGTGTTTTAGATTAAATATAGGTGTTGAAAGCCACAATCCTGAGATTTTGAAATACATTAAGAAGGGTGTTTCGCGCGATGATATAATTAATGGATTTGAAGTTATTCACAAATGTAAATTTGAAACCGTTGCATATTTTATCATAGGTTTTCCAAACCAGACCTTTGAAGACGCATGGGGCACAAGAGATTTTGTTAAAACTATCAGGCCAACATTCATACTGATGAATACTTTGCTGGCAGTTCCTTTTTCAAACCTATATTTTGATTTGGTGAAGAGGGGTATTTATAAAAAGGACTATTGGCGTGAGTATGTGTTGAATCCAGTAAAAGACTATATGCTGCCTTCATGGAGGGGAGATGATATGGATCAGGCTTTTATGAATATACGAGACCAATTAATGAAGGAA
>Ga0209541_10014239_pt1 | contig 12016 bp, 13 predicted proteins | sample RifCSPlowO2_01_FD_184027 | JGI IMG/M metagenome (GOLD analysis project Ga0209541, IMG submission 184027) | Groundwater microbial communities from Rifle, Colorado - Rifle CSP2_plank lowO2_0.1 (SPAdes) (version 2) | ecosystem: Environmental > Aquatic > Deep subsurface > Groundwater | place...
GCTGGTTGAATGCCGAGGCGATAGCCTGCGACCCAAACGGCCAATACTACCAAGCGCCTGTTTTATCCGGTGCGACTAACTACTACAAAGGCGGGGTGATGGCCTTTGCTACGGCTGACTCAGGCAGCGGATCTTGGGTCAGGAAGGGAGCTTCTTCGGAATTTGCTGCAATTTCTTTAGGTTTGATTGAAGGCTCTAACGCCAGTCAGTATGGCTATTACAGCCACCCATCAGGGGGATATAAGGATCTGAATTTCGCCAATTTTAGTAGCACATCGATAAATAACTGGTGGGGAGGCCTATTTGCCGGATCTGCCCCCCAAGCCCACTGCGTGCCTGACTATTTCTCAACCAAGCAAAATTCCAGCACCATTGATAAATCGATAAGTTCAGGCAGTGTAGATGTTGCCAACTTAGAATCCAAGCAGTATCTCATTACCCCCAGTGGGATATTGACCATAAATGCCAGCGGACCAATTGACGCCAATAAAAGGACAACGGTCTTTGTCGATGGCAATGTCTTTATTAATAGCAACATTACTTACGCCAACCGCTCAACTTACACCGCCGATACCGCTCCCAAGCTGACTTTAGTAGTCCGGGGCAGTGTATATATAGCACCCGATGTTTCACAACTCGATGGCTTATACATTGCCCAGCCTAAAACTAGCGGTGCCAACCCTGATACTGCCGACACTGGCGTCATTTGGACCTGCCATACAAATGACACAAACGCTCCCACCGATGCCTTTATCAGCTTAGCCTGCCGCAACAAACTGACTGTCAATGGAGCCTTTATCGCCAAGCAGGTGAACCTGCTGCGGGCCAATGGCGACGTAGCGGCCGCTGCCAATGGCGAGGCTTCTTCCAGTGGTAATATAGCTGAAGTCTTTAACTTCACGCCGGAAATGGTGACTGGTGGAAGTTTCTTTAACCAACCCTCATCAGCCAGCAAAATCCAAAGCCTAATTAGCCTGCCGCCAGTCTTTTAACCAAAGGACCAAAAACCGCCAATAAACAGTTCACTTTCGTGGCAATATCTATAGTGCTAATGTATAATCGGAACTAATTATGGCATTACTAAGTGGTGGGCGTTCCGGCTTCTTTGGGCTTGATATTGGTACCATCGGCCTGCGGGCTGTCCAGCTGAGGGGCAGCGGCTCCATAAAAGTTCTCGAACGCTATGGTGAGGTTAGCCTAGACCCATCAATCGCCAGCGGCGAAACGATTGCAGACAAACAGCGCTTTGCCCAACTGCTGTCACAGCTAATAAAACAGGCGGGTATAACTAGCAAAAACGTAGCGGTTAATATTCCTTCGCAGAAGGTCTTTACCTCAATTATTGATATCCCTAAAATGGCGCCAGCAGAACTGGAAAAAACCATCCGTTACCAAGCTGATTCTTTCATTCCCATGCCACTAGCCAAGTCCAAGATAGACTGGCTGGTAATAGGCGATTCGCCGACCGCTGCCGGTAAGTCTGAAGTCCTGCTTTCCAGCGTAGCTAATGAATTTGTTGAAGCCCGCCTGGCGGCCGTTGAAGCCGCCGGCCTAAATGTTATTGCCATGGAGCCTGACAGCATGGCTCTAGCTCGGTCGCTAGTAGCCCCTGAAGCCTTAATACCGCAGCTGATTTTGGACATCGGCAGTGCTAACACTGATTTGATCATAGTTAAAGACACTATTCCGCATCTGGTGCGCTCCATTCCTACCGGTTCGCAAAACATCGTCCGCTCAGCTACGCAGGCACTGGGCGTTGACGCTACCCAAGCCCAACAGTTTGTCTTTAAGTTCGGTCTTTCCCGCGATAAACTCGAGGGAAAAGTCTACAATGCCATTATAGGCGCCATAGACAGCTTAGTAGCTGAGATTGAACGATCGATTAAATTTTTCGGCCAGCGCTATGGCGGTCTGAAGCTTGATCGGATAATTGTTACCGGTGGCGCCTCAACCTTGCCGGAGTTGCCGCTTTATATAGCTAATAAATTTGCCATAAATGTCGAAATCGGTAATGCTTGGCGTAACGTTAATGTACCACCGGCCCGCCAAAACGAGGTCTTGGCAGTTTCCAGTCACTTTGCCGTCGCCGTCGGGCTGGCGGAAAGGACTCAAAGGGCCTAAGATGAGTACCAAAGCTCAATTCAACCTCTTGCCAGACGCCAAACTAACGGCCGTTAAATCTGACCGCAGCCGTAATTTAATAGTCAGCGTGGCCGTAATTGCTTCGATTGTCTCAGCGGCTCTTTTCTTGCTGACACTGACTACCGCTTCAGTGCTTCAGAAAAAACAACTGTCTGATGCCGATAAGGAAATCGCCGTTGAAACGGCCAGGCTTCAAGGCATTTCCGGTCTGGACAAGATTATAACTGTTCAAAATCAGCTGGGCACCCTAGTTGACCTGCACAAGAATAAGCACATTAGCTCGCGTATCTTCACTTATCTGCCGGAAGTAACACCGACACAGGTCAGCCTTAGCCGCCTGTCAATTGATTTTAAATCAAACAGCTTGCAGATAGACGGTACGGCGGCTTCGCAAAAATCGGTCAATATCTTTATTGATACACTGAAATTTACCACCTATACGATTAACCCTGAGGATTCACCCAAAAGCGCTTTCCCCTCGGTGGTTGAAAGCAGCTTCAGCATCGGCGCCACCAGCGTCAGTTATTCACTGAATGTAACCTTTGATCCGGTGCTGTTTAGCAACGCTAACATTGACAGTTCCGGCCGCTCTAAAGCCCCGGTGCTACAAGTACCCAAACTGACCACCACCCGTTCGGTAACCGAAGACCCGGCCAACCTGCTTTTTAACGGCCAGAATAATGGTTCGGAGGGTCAATAAGATGAAACTAAAATTGTCCAAGCTTAAAAAAGCCGATATGGACAAGAATCAGACACGTCTAATAATGACGGTAGGCATAGCTACTGTTATAACCATCTTTTGTCTGGTCAGCACTAAAGCTTTGCTGGCCCAAGCCAGCTACCACCGCAGCGAACTGGCCGCCAAAAGGGCTGTTATTAAACAGCTTAAAAGCAATATTGATACCGCTGCTACACTGCAGACCCAATACCAAGCCTTTAATAGCGTTAACCCAAACTTTATTGGCGGTAAAAATGTTACCGAGCCTAACGCTTCGCCGCCTGATGGCGACAACGCCCGCCTGGTACTTAACGCCCTGCCCAGTAAATATGACTTCCCAGCCCTGATTTCCAGCGTTTCCAAGATACTGTCTGGTGCCGGTATGGCCAGCCCCGGCATTGCCGCCAGTGATATGTCGGCTACTACCGACAGTACCGCCAGGGTTAACCCAACACCGGTTGAAATAACCCTTAGCCTTAATGGTGTAACTACTTACGGCGGAGCCCAGAACCTGATCCGTGATTTGGAAGGTTCAATCCGGCCATTTAACGTCACAACCCTGGAATTTGGCGGCAGCAGTGCCAGTATTTCTTTATCAGCTGGCCTGAGCACCTATTTCCAGCCGGCTAAAGCCCTTGGTAGCGGCAGCACAAAGGAGGTGAAATGAAGCGCTCAGAACTAACCTTACTGGTCGTAGTGGCTGTTATTGCAGCCCTAATTTCGTTCTTTGTAGCCGGCGCAGTCTTTAACCCGCCCAGCAAACGCACCAAAGTGCCGGTAGTGGAGGCCATTAGCCCAGCCTTTCCTGATGTTAAGAATGACCCGGTTTACCAATCATTCATGTACCAGGGCGCGCTTGATCCTACCCAACCAATCCAGATTGGCGATACTAAAAATAGCACACCTTTTAATCCTTAAGGCTGTTTAGGTAGCCACTGATGAACCTCTTATCGCCGACCAGCCAAGCCAGGGTAGAGGAAGTTCTGGTTACCGACGGCTTACTTAGCGATAGTGAGCTAAGTCAGCTGAAAAATGAGGCGCTTAAGCAAAAAAAACCGGTACTGGCATATATAATACAGACCGGCCGGATCAGTGATGAACAGTTAACAAAGGCTCTGGCCGAGATCGGTGGCGTGCCTTACGTTAATTTAAGCAACCTGCATGTCGATGCCAAGATACTGGGTCTGCTGCCTAAAGACCTGGCCGTGCATTATATGGCCGTGCCGATCGGTGAAATGCAAAACCAGCTGGTCGTAGCCATGCTGGACGCTGATAACATCCAAGCTGTTGATTTCCTAAGCAACAAAATCGGCCGGCCACTAAAGGTCTATGCCGCCAGTGGATCCGGTGTCCGTCACATCATTGACCAATACGGCAGCGCTGGACTGGAACACGGAGTCAGCTTAATACTAGACAGTGCCCAAGAATCTAGTCGTACTAGCCGGGAAGAAGACACTGCCCGCTCAGTCGAAAAGGCAGCCCAGACGATTGTCCAGGATTCACCAATTAGTAAGGCTCTAAATGCCATCATGGAATATGCTGCTGCCAACAAAGCCAGCGACGTCCATATTGAGTCACTGGAGAATGAGTTGAAGATCCGCTGCCGGGTTGACGGGGTGTTGAGAGAAGTTATGCGCCTACCCAAAAGCGCCGAAGCTCCCATTATAAGCCGAATAAAAATTTTATCCAATTTAAAAATTGATGAACACCGGGTGCCCCAAGACGGCCAGTTTACAATTAAGGCCGCCGGCCGTGAAATTGACCTGCGGGTGGCCATTAGCCCGGTTATTTGGGGCGAGCAAGTAGTCCTGCGCCTACTGGATAAGTCCGATACCAGCCTCAAACTCGAGCAAATGGGCTATAACGGCCGGGGCCTGCGGGCCATCCGTCAAGCCTTGACCCAACCTTATGGCATGATTCTGACCTCCGGCCCGACCGGGTCCGGTAAAACGACCTCTATGTATGCCATGATCCAGGAGATTAAAAACGATGCCATTAACATAGTTACCCTGGAAGACCCGGTGGAATACAAGATTCCGGGTATTAACCAGATACAGGTTAACCCCGATGTCGGCTTAACCTTTGCTTCGGGCCTGCGCTCCATCTTGCGCCAGGACCCGAATGTGGTGATGGTCGGTGAAATTCGTGATAAAGAAACGGCTAATCTGGCAGTCCAGGCGGCTCTGACCGGCCATTTGGTCTTTAGTACTCTGCACACTAACACGGCCGCCGGTATCTTACCGCGGCTACTGGATATGGGGGTCGAGCCTTTCCTGATTGCCAGCACCGTGCACACAGTTATTGGCCAGCGCCTAGTCCGCAAAGTCGTGCCTGGTGGTCAGGTCTATAGCTCCAGCCCGGCTGAGACCAAAGCCATTCAAACTGCTCTGGGCCATCTATTACCTAAAACACCGGCTCAAGTAGCGGCTGTTGGCCAAGATTTGGGCTATGCCAACTTGCCACTGGCCAACCAAAACGCTTATACTTTGGTTAAGGGCAAGTCCTCGCCCGATAACCAATCGGGTTTTGCTGGCCGCATGGGTCTTTATGAGGTTTTTCAGATTACCGAACAGATTCAGGACCTGATCCTTAAACGCTCTACCAGTGCCATGATCCAGCAGATAGCTATGGCCCAGGGCATGGTAACCATGCGCCAAGACGGCTACCTGAAAGCCTTAGCCGGCTTGACCACACTGCTAGAGGTTAACAGGGTAGCATCAGTCGACGCTTAAAGAGGTGGGAGATAAGTTAATAGTGCAAGGCCAACCAAAAATTGAAATCCTGCTCGACGAAGTAGTCAAGCGTAAGGCTTCAGACTTGCATCTTCAGGTTGGATTGCCGCCTATGATCCGTATAGATGGCAATTTAACGTCCAGCCAAAGCGCTACGCCGCTTAATGAACAGATGGTCGAAGCCATGGTCTTCTCGCTGCTCGATGAAGACCAAAAGCAGATATTACTGCGCGATAAAGAATTTGATTTTAGCTTCGCCTTTGGCTCCTTAGGCCGCTTTAGGGTCAATGCCTTTCATGAGCGGGGCAATCTGGCTGCCGCCATGCGCCTGATTTCTAACGAGATTCGCTCTGTTGAGCAGCTGGGACTACCAAAAGTGATTAACAACTTTGCTAATTACCCCCGGGGGCTGGTACTAATAACCGGACCGACCGGTTCGGGCAAATCCAGCACCCTGGCGGCTTTGGTAGATAAGATTAATAACGAGCGGGCGGTCCATATTATTACCGTTGAGGACCCGATTGAATATACCCATCAGTCCAAAAAAGCCGTCATTGTCCAGCGGGAGGTGCACTACGATACCTACAGCTTCAGTGCTGCGCTGCGCTCAGCCTTGCGTGAAGACCCGGACGTGGTTTTAATCGGCGAGATGCGCGATCTGGAAACCATTGCCGCGGCCATCACTATTGCCGAAACCGGCCACTTGGTCTTTGCCACCCTGCACACTAACAGTGCCTCCCAGAGCATCGACCGGATGATTGACGTCTTTCCGCCGCACCAGCAACCGCAGGTCCGGGCCCAGCTGGGCAATATCTTAATGGCCATCTGTTCCCAACGTCTGATTCCGGCTCTGGGCGGCGGCCGGGTACCGGCCGCTGAGGTCCTAATTGCTACGCCAGCGGTTAGAAACATTATCCGCGAGGGCAAAAACTACCAGTTGGAGGCTGTCATTCAAACCGGTGCTGAATACGGTATGCAGGGTATGGACCGGGTGCTGGTCAGCCTGGTTCACGCCGGATCCATCAGCTACGATGAAGCCCGTAACTATGCCGTTGACCCCGAAGAGCTAGACCGGCTGATGAGGGGCTAGAGCTATGCTGAGTTTTACCTACGAGGCCCGCGATGTCAAAACCGGTAATATGGTCAGTGCTGAAATTGAGGCCGAAAGTGAAGCGGCAGCTGCCCGTTTATTAACTGAGCGGGGATTATCCCCGTTGGAAATAGTGCCAAGCAAAGATAAGGCGGCTAAAGAGTCGTTTCTTAACCGCCTTCCGTCTAAACAAAAAGTTGTCTTTTCACGCCAGCTTTCAACCCTGGTTAATGCCGGCCTGCCGCTAGTGCAGAGCTTGAATACTGTCCGGAGCCAGACTGCCAATAAGCGGCTTAAATTCATAATTGGCAGGATTGTTAGTGACGTTGAGGCTGGTTCGAGCCTGGCCGAAGCCATGTCGCGCCATCCCAAGGTTTTTGGTGAAGTCTACACCAGTCTGATCGCAGCTGGTGAAGCCTCGGGTATGCTTGATGCCAGCTTAGAAAGACTGGCCAACCAAGAAGAAAAAGACGCCGAGATGGTCAGCAAGCTACGCGGGGCAATGATTTACCCTCTGATTGTAGTGATTGTACTTTTAGGAGTCGTAACTTTTCTACTGACTTCCGTCCTACCCCAGGTGGAGAGCCTGTATGCCGGTCTGCCCGGTGCTAAGCTGCCTTTTGTTACACAAGCACTGCTCGCCGTTGCCCATTTTGTCATCGGCTTTTGGTGGATAATCCTGCTGGTTTTAGCGACCGGTATAACTTTATCTGTCCGCTGGGTCCGTACCCCGCCCGGCCGGCTGTTTCTTGATGGGTTTAAGATGCGGACCTGGGGTATCGGCCCGCTGTTTATGAAGGTTTATATGGCCCGTTTTGCCCGGACCTCGGCAACCCTGGTCAGCAGCGGCGTGCCATTGCTCCAGATGTTAAACACCACCGCTAAAGCCATTGGTAATGTCCATATCCAGGCAGCGGTGATGCAGGCTACGGAGCAAGTCAGGGGTGGCAAGGCACTGTCGGCCAGTTTAAGTGGTGATCGGAACTTTTTGGAACTAGTGCCCAATATGATCCATATCGGTGAACAATCGGGTGCTTTGGGCGATATGCTGGCTAAACTGGCTGATTACTATGAAAAAGAGGTTGATAACCAAATCAAGTCCATCTCAACTGTCATTGAACCGGTCTTGATGGTCACTGTCGGTATAATTGCCCTGATTGTAGTCGCTGCCGTGCTGCTGCCGATCTATACGCTGGCCGGTAAAAACTTCCTAAGTCCTTAAAAAACTATTGATTATCGCAGGATCTGTAATACTATATAAGCATTAACACCATCTAACTTTAAAAGCCGGTAGGGGGCAATAACGAAATGAAAAATTTATTAAGAAGAAGCAGCAGAGGCTTCACAATCATTGAAATACTTATAGTTTTAGCTATAGCTGGTTTGATACTGACGATTGTCTTCATTGCCGTGCCGCAACTGCAGCGCAACACCCGCGACAACCAGCGGCAAAACGTGGGCGGTAATCTATCTACCGAACTCAACACCTATTCTTCCAATAACCAAGGTACATTTCCATTTAACGGCGCTGGCGCTACTTGGGCTGCTTGTACGACACTGGTAGCCAGTCAGGGCTGTAATGACTGGTACTCCCGTTACATTAACGGCATCATTAACTTTAAAGATCCCAAGACCGGCAATAACTTCACGATTAACATGTCTACCAGCGCCACTCTGCCAGCTTGGGCAGCCGGTAATATATATATCTCCGTGGGTAATAAGTGTAGTGGCGAAAGCATTGCTGCTGGCAGCGGTGGTGGCGCTAGCTCTAAACAATTTGCACTACTTGTTACGTTGGAACGTACTAGTACTTACTACTGCATAGACAACGGTTAAGATAGGTTTTTAGTATACTTTAAGCAATGCTTAACGTTATTGCTTTATTTAGCCTGGGACTGATAATGGGCAGTTTTGTTAACGCCTTGGTTTGGCGGACATATAAAAAGAAGGACATACTAAAAGGGCGCAGCCAGTGTGTGCACTGCGGCCACAAATTAGCTGTGGCTGATTTAGTACCAGTTTTAAGCTGGCTAGCTCTTGGTGGCCACTGCCGTTACTGTAAAAAATCAATTTCTATACAGTACCCTCTGGTTGAACTGAGCGCAGCAGCTGTTTTTGCCTTGTCTTATATTCTCTGGCCGGTAGATTTGGCTGGCGGGCAGTGGCTATTGTTTACTACCTGGTTGATAGTTAGTGTTGGCCTGCTGGCCCTGGCGGTTTATGATCTGCGCTTTATGCTGCTACCGAACAAAATACTTTACTGGGCGGCTGCCGTGGCGGCCACTGGCCGTTTAGTGTATATCTTAGGCTTTGAGCCTGATAAATTGGATGCAGTCGTTGCCTGGGTCTTGTCTGTAGCTGTCGCTGCCGGCCTGTTTTGGCTGATATATATAGTGTCTACCGGGAAGGCCATTGGTTTTGGTGATGTGCGTCTAGGGCTGATATCGGGTACGGTTTTAGCTGATCCACTGCTCAGTCTACTAATGATATTTGGTGCCTCAGTCCTGGGGACCTTATTTGTGCTACCCGGCCTGGCGCTTGGGCGCCGGTCAATGATTAGTAAGGTACCTTATGGGCCGTTTTTAATCGTCTCGACTTTTATCATTTTATTGTTTGGCGAACAGTTTAGCGATTGGTATCAAAGCCTTCTTTAACTGACCCCAGCCAGAACCCCTTATGCTATACTGGCCGTATGAAAGGTCTCCCGGTGGGCTACAGCATAGTCGAGGTTATGATTGTGCTGGGGATTTCCGGCATTATTTTTGTCAGCGGCTGGGCACTATTTGCCGGCCAAAGCGCTGAAACCGGCTTTAACCAAGCCGTTCAGGATCTGGCTTCGGAAATTTCTTTTCGGACTAAGGAAGTGGGCGCCAGCACTTTGTTTAATGCCCAGGGCTACAGCTGCAATGTTAGCGGCAGTCCGCCTAGGGCGGCGCTAAGCGCCGGTTCAGGCTCCCAGACCGGCAACCAGGACTGTTTGGTGTTGGGTAAGGCTTTTGAAGTTCTAACCGGCAGCTCAGACATCTATATACATACGGTACTGGGTAACCGCCTAAATTATGTCAGTGGAGTGTCTCTTGGACCCTCGGGCAGCCTGGGCGAAGCCAATCCAACAACGGCTACTGTAGCCGACGGGGATTTAACCTATGGCTACAAATTAAGTTCCAGCACTAAAATACTGTCTTCCAAAACAACCATTGGCAGTGGTGAGACACCCTCCAGCCTGGTTGGATATTATATTGATTTCAATGGCGAATCGGGCAACAACCAAAATGGCAGCCAGTCTTTTTCACCGTGGTCGTATAACTATCAGGCTGCTGCTTACGACCCCAATGCCGTTAAGGCCTGTATTGAAGGCAGCGGTTGCACCCCGCCCAGCAGCCTTAGCCTTTGGAAGCTGTGCGTAGCCAGCCCTGAAGGTTCACGCACGGCTGAGCTGAATGTCAGTAACTCCTCAGCCGGCGTAACCACTACTATTAAGTTTGCGAGTTGTACATGATAAGGCAATTTCTAAAGAAAGCTGCTAAGGACACAAGAGGGGATACTTTAGTGGAAGTCATTCTGGCTACGGCTTTAATATCTGCCACTATTGGCATAGCTGTCAGCATGTCTAACCGTAACCTGCAAACCGGTGTCAGTGCTGCCCAAAGATCGCAGGCCCTGGCTCTGGCCCAGGATCAAGTAGAACGGATTAAGAACGCTTACTTAACCAGTTCCTCAGCGCTTGATACTTACAAGATTAATAAGCCGTTTTGTATTTTGGCTGATGGCCGCCAGGAAGACGTGGCTACCAGCGACTCTAAGTGTGCTAATTTTAATGGCGGCCAGTATTCAATATCAATTAACTACGGAGCTAGTTCCCAAGTTTTCAGCACTACTATTACTTGGCCATCCAACTCTAATACTAGTGGCTCCGACCAACTTCAGCTTTATTACAAACTGCCCGGTAGCTAAAGTGTAGGTACGAGTAGCGATACCGGCGGCGATACCGGTGGCACGGGCGGCACTGGCGGTGGTACGGGTAGCGGTACCGGCGGCACTGGCACTGGTGGTGACACTGGCGGCGGGACAGGTGGTGACACCGGTGGAACTGGCGGCACCGGCGGTGGAGGCCCTGTCACCACAGATGAGTCTTTTGATATATGGTTTTACGATTGTCACACGGACTTCGCTTCTAAAAACGGGTTATATGCGCATTACAGAAGCAGTCTTGGCGATCTTGGCAGTACATCGCCTCACGAATACGTAGGGCCATACTGCTAACAAACCATACCAAAATTCTATGATTGTCAAACGGGCTTTAATATGGTAATATACCAACTATGAACGAATCTGCCCCTCTGGCATTATCATATTTCGAGAGAATGAAACAAGTAAGATTTGACAGAGCCGCTGAACGGCTCGGAGTATTCGGCGTAGCGCTAGCCATAGCCGGCTTTAGCGGCGCGGCGATAGCTGAAGCTGGCCAAGAAAAAAATATGTCCGAGGAAGTAAGTACCAACCCTTACCATAGGGCAGGGGATGTTATGCCGCCATTGGTACTTATTGATGAAGCTTTCTGGGCAACGGATGTTAGTTGCCGCACTGATTATGTAGTTAATAAAGGCTTCATATACCCTCTGGCAGAGCAATTTGGGTAATACGATCAGTTTGTACGACGGACCCTATTGCTAAAACCGCGAGCATATTTGCCTTCACCCCATAAACTTTACTAGTCAGACATGGAAAACATTCCGCAAGTGCTTTATTATTAAGAATAAGATGAAGCAGTCAGGCAGTGGATTTACAGTTGTAGAGCTGACTATAGCTACAGCTGTTTTTGCAGCTGTGCTGCTGGTTGGACTATCCAGCTTCTTGGGTGTTGGTAAGGTCTTTTATAAAGGCCTGACCCACAGTCAGACCCAAGCAGCCGCCCAGCAAATACTGGATCGTATTAGTGCTGATGTGCAGTTCGGTTCAATCATTGGTAGTGTCCAGGCTACCGGGACCGGTAGCAGCCAATATATCTGTTTGGGCAATATCCGCTACACCTATAATCTTTATCAAGTAGTTGACCTTAACGCCCATGATATTGAACAAAACCAGCTTGGTCTGCTCAGGGATGGTTTACCCAGCCCTTACGGCTGCGGCAGCCCTTTTGGCAGCGCCAAGGTAGCTTTTAACAACCCAACTGAGCTGTTGGGTGAGAAAATGCGCCTCAGTAAAATGGATATTACAGCGGTTAAAGATTCGACTGGCAGCGATGTTAAGGACTTATGGAGCGTTAGCCTGACAGTGGCTTACGGTGACGACACTTCACTGCAAGACTCAGGCAGTAGCGAACCGGCTTGTAAT
>Ga0209541_10014242_pt1 | contig 12014 bp, 8 predicted proteins | sample RifCSPlowO2_01_FD_184027 | JGI IMG/M metagenome (GOLD analysis project Ga0209541, IMG submission 184027) | Groundwater microbial communities from Rifle, Colorado - Rifle CSP2_plank lowO2_0.1 (SPAdes) (version 2) | ecosystem: Environmental > Aquatic > Deep subsurface > Groundwater | place: Rifle...
GTTTCTGCCGGCATCCGAGTGGTGATGATCACGGGGGATCATAAAGTTACGGCGCAAGCGATCGCCAAAGAAGCCGGCATTTATCAAGACGGGGATACCATTCTTACGGGACAAGATATTGATGCTTTTTCTGATGCCGAGCTTTCCGAGAAATTAGCCAAAGCTTCGGTATTTGCGCGAGTGACGCCGGAACACAAATTGAGAATTATAAAAGCATATAAGGCGCGTGGGGAAATAGTGGCCATGACCGGAGACGGCGTAAATGACGCCCCGTCGCTTGTCGCCGCTGACCTTGGCGTGGCTATGGGGAAAGTTGGCACCGAAGTGGCAAAAGAGGCCTCGGATATTGTGCTTTTGGATGATAATTTCGGAAGTATCGTATCAGCCGTGGAAGAAGGCAGAAGCATTTATAAAACGATCAAAAAAGTGATTCTCTATCTTTTTTCTACAAACTGGGGAGAAGCGCTGACAATCACTGGCGCGCTTCTTTTAGGTTATCCTCTACCTCTCTTGCCGGCCCAAATCATTTGGCTCAACTTTGTTACCGATGGTTTTCTTGATGTAGCGCTGGCCATGGAACCAAAAGAAGAAGGGTTGTTGCGTGGCAACTTTGAGCGGCCTAAAAAATACCTTGTCGACAAACTTATGGCGCAGAGAATGTTTGTCATGGCTGTCCCCATGATGATCGGAACACTGTTTCTTTTCAAAGGATATTTTGAAAATGATCTTGCCAAGGCCTGGACAATTTCGCTCACCACGCTTGCGGTATTCCAATGGTTTAACGCTTGGAACTGTCGGCATGAATCAAAATCCATTTTCCAGATGAATCCCTTTTCCAATAAATTCTTGGTGGGGGCAACGCTTGTCACTATCTCCTTGCAACTTTTGGTAATTTATAACCCGCTTATGCAGAAGTTTTTGCGCACCACGCCGCTTGAGTTTTCAGAATGGCTTATCATTGTGCCAATCGCCGCCTCGATCATTCTTGTCGAGGAGATACGCAAATTTTTTTACCGAAGAAAGTTGATTTGAAAAATATATGAACTGGTTGAAAGCCATTAAAGAATGTATCCATAACAGACCGAGAATCAAGAAAGTGGTTGGCGTTACTTTAATTCTTATTGGGCTTGCCGCCCTCATCACTCCTCTTACGCCCGGCTCGTGGCTGATTTTTGTTGGTCTGGAGCTTTTTGGGTTTAGAATGTTATTTTGGGATAAAATAAAATTATGGCTTCAAAAACGTGACCCCAAATAAACAAAATAAAATCAAAAGAGTAATTTTCATTACCATAACAACACTTGTTCTGATTTCTTTTGTTCTGCCGCTTGCGATGGGATATTAGTGTTTGCTGAAAAAATTGGCCGTTCAAGCGAGGGCGCGGGTTCAGGACGAAACGCCGAAGGTGCTGAGGAACGAAGCATGTTCGGACTAATTCAAGAATACTGCACAAACAAAAACTCCAAAAGGGTCTTTTTGTTTGCGTGCTTAAAAACCCCTGCCTACCCTGCCTACCGGCAGGCAGGCGGCAGGCAGGCTCGGTTTTTAGCCCGCTCCTTCGGAGCTTTTTCCTACACGGAGGGGTCCTTTTACTTCCCCTCCGACCCGCCCCTCGCGCCAAATTAAGAAATTTGGCACTGCACCAGAGTAGATTTTATAATCGTGGTACAATTATTTTGTGGCGTACTACTGTCGCCGTAAAAATGTTACACAAAAAAGCTAAGCGTATTGTTCTTGTAAGCCAGATGATAGCCGTGGGCACGATGGGCCTTTTAGGGCCGATTTACGCAATTTATGTTGAGAAACTGGGCGGGGACATTCTAGCGGCTGCTGCGGCTTACGCGATTTACTCGGTTGTTTACGGAGGTCTTGTTATTCTGCTTGGAAAGGTGACAGATAAAGTCAAAGAATCTGAATATTTTGTTATCGCTGGCTTTTTTGTCGCCTCTCTTAGCTACGCGGGGTACCTTCTGGCTCAAAACCCACTTCATCTTTTTGTGATTCAAGCTGTTCTCGGGGTCGCGCAAGCTCTTAATACGCCCGCCCTTGACGCGCTTTATCAAAAACATATGGACAATCGTAAGCCGGCGTCGGAATGGGGAAAGTGGGAAGGGATTTATTATATTACAGAAGGAATAACCGCGGCTGTTGGGGGGGGCATAGCAACTCTTATCGGGTTTATGCCCCTCTTTATCATTATGGCGGCGATTTCTATGGTTACAGGGGTTTATCTCATGTTTCTTCCACGTAAAGTGTTATGAACATATATCATTTTCATGAAATTCTACATCGCGTCACGTTTTGATAAGAAGCCGGAAGTTCTGGAATTGCACAAATACCTTCGAGAAAAAGGCCATGAAATTTTGGCCGACTGGACGGGGCATAAGTTTGTGAAGCCCTACGATAAAAATGAGGAGCTGGCTGGAGAATATGCCGCGAACGATATAAACGGCGCCAAGGACTGCGATGTTTTTGTCGTGCTAAGCGATGACGGCGGAACGGGAATGTATGTTGAATTGGGCGCGGCCATAGCGTCAAACCTTCTGCGCGGCAAGCCGAAAATATACGTGATAGGCGAACACCCCTCGCGGTCAATGTTTTATTACCACCCATCCGTTACGAGGAAAAATAATCTTGGTGAGGTTCTGGACGACGTGAGCAGTTGAGCTTGATTCTGGTTTTTGCGCGCGCTGACCACGACCTTAGTTATGGTACAATTAGGGTATGGAGCCGGTGAACATTCTTTTAGTAGAGGACGATGTGTTTTTAAGCCAGTTGCTTAAAACCCGCATGGAAAGAGAGGGCTTTGTTGTAAGTGCCTTTATGAATGGCGACGGGGTGCTTGCGGAGTTAAACAAGAAAAAATTTGATTTGATTCTGCTGGATGTAATTTTGCCCCAAAAATCCGGCTTTGAGATTATGGAGGAAATTGAAAAAATGCCTGCCGCGGACAATGTGCCGGTTATTATAATTTCCAACTTAGGACAGGAAGCCGATATAAAACGAGGAAAAGATTTGGGCGCGATTGGATATTACATAAAATCCAAGACGCCGCTTGATGAGCTTATAAAGAAAGTTAAAAGCAGTTTCCAAACCTAAACCACCTCGCAGGCGGTTTTTTTATGGATTGGTACAACACTAAAATTGCTTAATTGTCTATTTGGATCCTCCGAGGGTAAAGAAAAGGAATAAAAAGAAAAATATAATAGTTGATGGAGCTCCGGCAACAATCCCGATGGCGCTCCAATGTCTTTGGGCCCTTTTTAATTGCTACAATTCCGAATACGATAGCAACGGCACCGATGACGCTCAATGGGTTATTATATGGAATGTTGTTTACGAAAGCCGAGTACAAAGCGGCAAAAGAACATACAATTCTCGCAATTCCGAATATTTTACCGATATTATTGCGCATAAATTGAATTATAACGTAAGTAGTTGGCACCGTGCCCAAGGTTGCCTCGCCGCTTTATTATTGGTTTAATAGAAACAGAGCATTAAATACAGCAAATAAGGAATAGCGAGGAATAACGCGTGGGCAAGCGTCGTTTTTTGAAGGGTACCCCTCTGTTTCTCGTGGGTTTATTTATTTTTGGCCTGGTGGCCGAATCTTTGGCACGGGAATATACTGACCCGGGGCAGGGGTGGTCATACTCACAGGGACGGGAGAGGGCTTCTCCTCCTGAAAATTACCGCGAAAACGGTAATGGCGGAGCTGCTGATATCGGTTCTTGGGGGTGGATTCCGAGATGGATTTTCATGTCATGGCTTACGCCTCTTTGGATTGTCTATCTATTTTATAGATTTGTCTGGCCAAGGATTAAGAATAGATGGACCCAAAAAGAAAGGCCGTACCGTGATCCAATGTCGCCGGTTACTATAAGCGGCGGAGACGGTGGCTGTACCACGGCTCCGTCCAGGTCTTTGCGCGCAAATGCATCAAAGAATGTTCCAGCCACTACATTTGCGGACGTTATCTTGCCGGAAGAGGTCATGGAGGAGCTTCGCGAAGTCGTAGATTTTCTTAAAGATCCGAGCGATGCCGAACACTTTGATATTAGGCCGCCCAAAGGAGTTTTGCTTTCCGGCCCTCCGGGGTGTGGCAAAACTCTTATTGCTAAAGCCATTGCCGGTGAGGCGGGGGTTAATTTTTACGCGTATTGCGGTTCCGATTTTGTCAATAAATATGTTGGTACCGGGGCTGACACGATCCGTCAGAGATTCGGTGTAGCAAAAGAGAATACTCCCTGTATAGTATTCATTGACGAAATTGATTCGCTGGCCCGCCAGCGTTTTGGTGGCGGTTCCGAAGGCGGTCAGGAATACGACCACACATTGAACCAGCTCTTGTCGGAAATTCAGGGGTTTCACGAAACCAGTGGCCTCGTTTTTTTGGCTGCTACCAATAGAGAAGATTTGCTGGATCCCGCTCTTTTGCGCCCGGGCCGTCTGGACCGAAAAATTATCATAGATGCGCCGGATTTTTGGGCGCGGGAATCTATTTTGAGGTTGCATTCCAAAAAGAAGCCTCTTGGAACCGGCGTCAACATAACGGGCCTGGCGCGGAGCACTGCCGGATTTTCCGGAGCCGATTTGGAAAATCTTATGAATGAGGCGGCTATGGTCGCGTTTCGGCGCAGTAAGAAAACCCGGCTAAGCATTCCTATCATAAGCAGTCTCATTGACGACAAAGGAACGATTGAGCAGTGGGATGTTGAGGAAGCGCGCCAGAAGGTTGTTTCCGGGCTTAGCCGCAAATCGTCCTGTATTACGGACGATGAGAAAATTATTGTGGCATTCCACGAAGCCGGTCACGCGCTTGTGGCTAAGAAAATCTCCGGTCCGAAAGATGATCTGGATATTGTAAGCATTATACCCAGAGGCAGAAGCCTGGGCATCACCGTTCAGACTCCGGAATATGACAGGCGGTTGTTTTCACAGGACTATCTTTTGAATCAGGTCTGCATTCTCTACGGCGGAAGGCTTGCTGAGGAGTTGAAGTTCGGCAAGGGCAAAATCACCACTGGCGCAGGCAACGATATAGATCGGGCTATGGAAATTGTAAAGAAAATGGTATGCGAATGGGGGATGAGCAATCTGGATGTGGCGGTCTTTAGAAAACCGGATGGCGCCTGGTGGCACAGGCCAGATAGTGAACGCCAGGCACGCGAAATAGATCGCGAAGTTGACAGAATAATTAAGGTGCAGTTGGCCGTGTCCAGAAAGATTTTGGAGGACAACCGGCTTAATTTGGAACTTGTGGCTTGCGCGCTTATTGCCAAAGAAACACTTACAAACGTCGAAATTGACCTCTTGCTTGAAAAGGGCCGGGACGCTCTGGAAAATATCGTCGGAACGTTGGTGTCTGACGTAGAAAAGAAAGGAATTCTTGCTCGCTTTGTTTTTTGGAAGTAAAAGCAATTATTTAGAAATAACTGCCTCCGCGGGCAGTTTTTTACTGGCCAGAGTATTGACAGATACAAGCTAAAAGTGCTATAATTTCTTAAGTTATTTGAACTATAAATTTTATGGAAGGGCTCCAAAGTCCGCGGTGCGGATTGGTTGCCCAAGGAGGAACCGAAATGCGTAAGGCGTTTGTAGTGCTCGGTATTCTCGCGGCTGTGTTTGTGACTGTCGGCGGCTGTGTTGCGAGTAAAGTCTACAATACATACAACGAACTCGTGGTGATGCGCGAGCAGGTTGACGCCAAGTGGTCTCAGGTGGAAAACGTTTATCAGCGCCGTGCTGATCTTGTCCCGAATCTCGTTAACTCCGTAAGGGGTTACGCGAAGCACGAAAGTGGCACGTTCATTGCCGTGACAGAGGCGCGCGCCAAGGTCGGGCAGATGAACCTCAAAGCCAACGACCTTACTCCCCAAAATCTGGCTATGTTTCAGAAGGCGCAGGGGGAGCTCTCTGGCGCGCTCTCGCGGCTCATGGTCGTTGTGGAGCGGTACCCCGACCTTAAGGCAAGCTCGTTGTTTCAGGATCTCATGGTTCAGTTGGAGGGTACCGAGAACCGGATTGCCGTTGAGCGCAAGTCGTATAACGATACTGCCCTAGCCTACAATTCCGCAATGAAAGTATTTCCCGAAAATCTCATCGCCGGCTTTTTTCGTTTTGAGAGCAAGCCGTATTTCCAAGCCGAAGAAGGAGCTAAGAAAGTGCCCGTAGTGGACTTTGAAGGAAAGGGGGACAAGCGATGAGGAGATTCATCAGGGGTCTTTTTGGGCATAAGCCGGCGGCAGAGCCACCGGCGCTTTTTTCTGCGGAAGATCTTGTGGTAATCAGGGAGGCCGTTCATAAGGCCGAAGAAAATACATCGGGGGAGATCAGGGTGGCGATCCTGGATCGTATTCATTCGGAATTTAACGGCGATGTTCATAGGCGGGCGGTTGCTGAATTTCACGCGTTAGGAATGCAGAATACGCGTCATCGGACTGGCGTTCTGCTCCTTATCGCACTCAAAGAAAGGAAGTTTGCGATTATCGGAGACATCGGAATTCATGCCAAGCTCTCGGCCAATTACTGGAATTGGCGAGCGTCTCTTTTGTCGCGACGTTTCGCTGATGGCAACTTTACGCACGGTGTTTGTGAGGCGGTGGCCGATGTGGGGCGCGAGCTAGCGAGATATTTTCCAAAGGAATCGGACGATACAAACGAACTCCCCGACGACGTGGTAACGGAGGAGGGCAAGTAATGCGGCGGCTCAAAACGATTTTTGCGGTAAGTTTCGCCGCGTTTCTCGTGTTTTTTGGGGACACTAATTCTTATGCGGCGGGCTATCCAAAGCCAGTTGGCCACGTCAATGATTTCGCCGGGCTTCTTAAGACAAGCGAACGGCAAACGCTGGAGACTACGCTCCGTAATTACGAAAAGCAAACCTCCATTGAAATTGCGATTGTTACCGTTTTGTCTCTGGAGGGGCTGACCGTAGAGGGTTACACCATCGCCCTCGCCAAGAGTTGGGGTGTTGGGAAGAAAGGCAAAGACAACGGCGTCGTTTTTCTGGTTGCGCCCAAAGAAAGAAAAATGCGCATTGAGGTGGGATACGGCTTGGAGCCGGATCTGACCGACGCGCAGGCCGGGCGCATCGTGAGGGATAGTGTGGTGCCGCGGTTTAAAGACGGCCAGATGTCAGCAGGAATTGCGTTGGGTATAAGCGCCATCATGCAATCCTTAGGTGACAAACCATACGAGGAGCGGCTCAACGAGCGGAAAGCGCAGGAAGAGAAAGCCAGACGTGAAGCAAAGTTCAATGCCCAAAGGAACGCGCAGGCGCTGAAGGTGATTGGCGGCGTAATTCTTGGCGCAGTAATTTTGATTCTCGTAGTGGCGCTGTATAGAAGAGCCGAGAAACGGCGCAAGGAACGCAAAATGCTTGCGCGGGCTAACGCCGCGAAGATCAAGAGTTTGCAGGATTTGATTGGCAAGGCGCAAGCCAACTATGCCGAGGCCATGAAAAAACTTGAGGAGCTGAAGTCAGAAGGCGGTGACTGGAAGACCTTAGAGAAATACAGCAAAGGATTGCCGGCTCGTGTTGTGAAGCTTGAGGAACTTCTTGCGCGTGAGGCTCGGGACGCCGGTCTGGGCCGTAGACCAGTTGAGTTGGTTGCGAAACATTTGGTCGCGGTTGAGCCGGAGGTTTTGGAGGCTGCGGGATTTCTTGAAAGCGTGCGTGGTAAAATTGCGGAAATAAAGCAGGCGAAGAAAGAGACTCCGGGGCTTCTCCGGTCTTTGCCCGACGAAATCCAAGATGTCGAAAAGAAAGTTGATAAACCCGACGTAACTGATAAAACCAAGAATATGATTGATAAGGCGAGGGGTAGGTATAAAGAAGCGAAAAAGCTCGCAGGCGGATCCACGGAGTGGCTTCTACTGTTTGCCGCATTGATAGCGGTCCGGTCGTTGCTTGAACAGGCCTTAAGGGCCGCCGAAGAAGACAAGAAAGATGCGGTAGAGGCGCGCAAACCCAAGCCAAAGCGGGTTTATTCATCTCCGGTTTATGTATCCAGCGGCAGTTTCAGTTGGAGCGATTCTTCTTCCGAAGGAAGCTCCGACGGCGGTAGCTTTGGTGGATTTGGCGGTGGCGATTTCGGCGGAGGCGGCGCCTCCGGAGACTGGTAGTTTTACCAATTCATAAAATTTTTTGTTGGGCGGCAGACCTTTTTTTGTTACCCAGTTTGTACGGGGCTCTTTCGGGGCCCCTTTTGTTTTTTTATAGCGCCATGGCTTCACATTACAATATCAATAGCGGTTTTGGGTACTCATGAGTTGTGGATGAGGGGGGTGTGTTGACAAAAATAAGTCGGCGAGTATAATATCAAGCAGGATGTTAAGAGAAATTAATTCACCAAAAACCAGCGGCTGATGGCCATCTTTTGGTACGCCAGTCAAAGCCGCTGTAAGCGGTTTTTTGTTTCTCAAAACCCGCCAAAATTTTTAAAAAAATTTAGGAGGGCAAACATCTCAGAACTTTGAAAATTGAAGTTAGTGTAAGTGGTCTTTTCAGGCCGGAGGCAAAGATTGCCTTTGGCCAAGAGTAGTCCTCCAGAATTACTCAAATTTATGGAGGGCAAATATGTCAGTATTGGGATGGTCGGCCAGCCGGTGCACAGCACCGGAATAACTAATTTCCAATTTCCAATTTCCAATTATGGAAGCGCCGTAGGCGCAATCATCAATTAGAAATTAGGATTTAGATATTAGAAATTCCGTTGCTGTGCAACGGTATAAGGGCGTATGGTGGATGCCTAGACATCAAAGAGCGACGAAGGACGCGGCGTAGCGGCGATACGCCTCGGGGAGGTGCGTAGCAACCTGTGATCCGAGGATTTCCAAATGGGGTAACCCCTCCGTGTAAACCACGGAGACCGTGCTTTGCACGGAATATTTAAACATTCAAAATTTAAATATTGCGTGCAGAGCGCGGAGCAAACCCGCTGAAGTGAAACATCTCAGTAAGCGGAGGAAAATATATCAGTAGATATTCCCTAAGTAGCGGCGAGTGAAAGGGGAAGAGCCCAAACCAGACCTTTCGCATCTCACTGTCGTGAGCTGCCCTAGAACATAGAAAATAGTAAATAGAAAATAGAAGTTGTGGAGAAGGAATTTAAAACTCCGTATCCATAAATTTCTACTCTTTACTTTCTAGATTCTAATTTCTAGAGCACCGAGCGAGAGTGAGGTGCGAGATGTGTGGGGTTGTAAGGTAAGGACATCTTTACTTAACTTATAACTGATTACTTGTAACTTTCTGCTTTTGCAGCCGGTTATGAGTCGTTAGTTATGAGTTAATGATGAGGGAGAAGTTACAAATTCATTAGTTAGCTGAATTCTCCTGGAAAGGAGAACCAAAGTGGGTGATAGTCCCGTAAGCGAAAACCGATGAACTTCTTGTTCTTAAGTCCTGTGGTTCACATACCGCATCAATTTGACAGAGAGAATTTTTGGCAGATTCGCGACGCGAGAAGCGAAGTGTGCAAGCGCACTCGAGCGACGAGTAACAAAGAAGCTGGCGAAAATTCGCCTGCTCGTAGAGAAGCTTAAAACTAGGCAATCTCTTCGTTGCTCCTCCTCGGAGTGGCGCTACGGCTACACCTTCGTCGTCGCGCCTCGAGATTGCTAAAATTTTAAGCTTTCAAATTTGACGCTGTATGTGAATCACAGGACATCCTTGAGTATCCCGCAAACAGATTGTTGCGGGAGAATCTGCGAGCACTATCTCGTAAGGCTAAATATCTTTGATGATCGATAGCGAAGTAGTACCGCGAGGGAAAGGTGAAAAGTAGGCCGGTGAGGCCGGTGAAATAGAACCTGAAACCATATGTCTACAAGGAACGGAAGCACGGCCAGTGCATAGCACTGGGATGACGAGTTTTAAATTTAAAATTTTGATTTAAATTCTTAATGTCTTAACTTTAAAAATTAATTCATTACAAATTGATTTGAAATTGAAAATTAGAAATTAGAAATTCCACTGCTGTGCAGTGGTGTGCAACCGTGTGCCTATTGAAGAATGAGCCAACGACTTTATGTGTACTGCGAAGTCTAAGTCTCTTAATGAGACGGAGGCGTAGGGAAACCGAGTGTTAAAAGCGCGACTCGTGTCTCACTATCGTTCGACACACATACGAAAATACTAAAAGATACGAAATTACGAAAAAAGATTAAAGAAATCTGCTTTCGTACATTAGTATTGTTTCGTACTTTCGTAAGAAAGTGGCGAGCGGCAGCGAGACACGATAGCAGTACGCGTAAGACTCGAAACCAAGCGAGCTTGCCCTGGGCAGGATGAAGGCCGGTGAAAACTGGCTGGAGGTCCGAACTGGTGGGTTGTTCAAAACCCTCGGATGACCTGGGGTAAGAAGTGAAAAGCTAATCGAGCTTGGAAATAGCTAGTTCTCTCCGAAATAGTTTTAGGACTAGCCTTTAGATTGAAGATTGCGGGGGTAGAGCTACTGGTTGAGGGGTAATGGGCGAAAGCTCGACCTCTTAGTCAAACTCCGAATACCGCAATTTGTTCTAAGGAGTCAGAACACGGGGGCTAAGCTCCGTGTTCGCGAGGGGAACAGCCCAGACCGCCGTCTAAGGTCCCCAAATCTATGCTAAGTGTATGGAAGGTAGTGTTTTGCCAGAGACAGATAGGAGGTTGGCTTAGAGGTAGCCATCCTTTAAAGAGTGTGTAACAACTCACTATTCGACGGCAAAATGCGCCGAAAATGTATCGGGGCTAAGCATAGTACCGAAGACGCGGATGCGTGAACTTCACAGAGGATTATAAATAATCCTTGGAGTACCTTTTATGGAGCGTTCGTCTAAATAAGACGCCGGACCTGTTCCGGAAATGCGCGGTGAAACTCCGTGCGCGCTTCACCAGATTTTTTTGGCGAGCAGGCAATGCTTAGCTCGCCTCCTCTGTGAAGTTCACGCGTGGTAGGAGAGCATTCTCTTCCGCAGTGAAGGCGGACCCGCGAGGGCCGCTGGAGCGAAGAGAAGTGAGAATGTTGGCATGAGTAACCACAATCCCAATGAGAAATTGAGACCCCGAAAATCCAAGGTTTCCGTGGCAATGGCAATCATCCACGGGTTAGGCGGCCCTAAGGCAATGGCGAAAGCCGGAGCTGATGGACAACTGGTTAATATTCCAGTCCTGCCTATGCAGTTTTAGTGATGGAGGGACGAAGAAAATAAAAACGCGTGCATTAATGGTTTTGCATGAAGTACGCCAAGAATATTTCGGCCGGAAAATCCGCCGGAATGCCTTTAATGGCGATATTCGAGCGTAATGCAGAGGTTAGGTTTTACCTGGCCAATGCGTTTGAAGAGTCTTCCAAGAAAAACTTCTAAGCTTATGTGTAGGCAACCGTACCGGAAACCGACACTGGTGGATAGGGCGAGTAGCCCAAGGGGAACGAGTGATTCTTCGTTAAGGAACTCGGCAAAAAAGCGGCCGTAAGTTAGCGATAAGGCCTGCCCTCTTGTCTACGACAAGATACGCGAAGGTGCGCTAAACAAAGCTCGCAGACGAGCTACGCGAAACTGACGCGAAAATAAAACTTCGTGTTTGTTCGTGTGGCGCGTTGCGCCCGTATGTTTTGTGTCAATTCGTGTTTCTCGCCGTAGGCGAGAGGGCCGCAGCTAAAGTCTCCCTGGCGACTGTTTATCAAAAACACAGCTCCCTGCGAACTCGCAAGAGGATGTATAGGGGGTGACGCCTGACCGATGCGAGAAGGTTAACGGTGGCAGTCAACGCATCTCACTGTCGCGAGATGCTCTAGAATCTAGAAAATAGAATCTAGAAAATAGAATCAGAAGATTCGGAAATTAAAAATTCCGTTTCCAAAAATTCTACTTTCTACTTTCTAACTTCTATTTTCTAAAAGCACGTCGCGAGAGCGAGGTGTGTTGGCCGACTGCCCGAAGCCCTCGTCAATGTCCGCGGTAACTATAACCGTGTTAAAGTAGCGCAATTCCTTTCCGGGTAAGTTCCGGAGCGCACGAAAGGCGCAACGAC
>Ga0209541_10014245_pt1 | contig 12012 bp, 9 predicted proteins | sample RifCSPlowO2_01_FD_184027 | JGI IMG/M metagenome (GOLD analysis project Ga0209541, IMG submission 184027) | Groundwater microbial communities from Rifle, Colorado - Rifle CSP2_plank lowO2_0.1 (SPAdes) (version 2) | ecosystem: Environmental > Aquatic > Deep subsurface > Groundwater | place: Rifle...
AACAAAGTTCTGGCAAAAGTTGCTTCTAATTGGCAAAAACCTGACGGTCTTACAATAATTCCGGGCCGCCTATCTCATAAATATTTACAGAAAACTGCCATAGAAAAAATCTGGGGAATTGGGCCAAATACGTCAGAATTCTTGAAGAAAAAAGGAATTAAAACTGCATATGATTTTGCAATTAAAGATGAGAATTGGGTAAAAAATAACCTTACAAAACCATTTTTTGAAATTTGGGGGGAACTTAACTGCCAAGAGGTTTACAAAATTAATCCAATACCTAAGGAAACTTACGCCTCAATACAAAAGACTAGAACTTTTACTCCCCCATCATCTGACAGATCATTTTTAATTTCTGCTCTTTCAAAAAACCTGGAGGAAGCCTGCGCCAAAGCAAGGGCGTATAACCTAGCAGCTAAAAAAATTTCATTTTTCCTTAAAACCCAAAGTTTCTCCTTTCGCACTTCACTGATTACATTTGATTCTCTACTTAACTTGCCGGAGATGATAATGCCTGCCATAAGAGAAGAATTTGACAAGATTTATGTAAAAAGTGAACTGTATAGGACTACTGGGGTTATTCTTCAGGATTTAACCGATCAGAAAATTTCACAGCTTGATTTATTCGGCGAAAACGAAAAACAAGAAAAATTCAAAGTAATACATGAACAAATTGATAATTTGCAGGCAAAACATGGAAATAAAATAGTGCATCTGGCATCTACTAACACTGCCCTAATCCGCCAACTGGCGGATAAAAGAAGCGGGACTGAAATAAAGAATGATGGAAGAGATCTATTGTTTCTGTAAACAACTTATCCACTAGCGAGCGAATATTCCTTTTAAAAAATCTTGCAAAGCGCTTGGGCGCAAGCAAAGAAATTTTCAGCAGAAAATTATGCGGACTTTTCCGATTATCCACTAGCGAGCGAATATTATTTCGGAAAAGGCTACGGAGTATGACGATACGAGTCTTGAGCAAATTTTCAGCAGAAAATTATGCGGACTTTTCCGAAATAATACGAGCGAGCCTTCATGAAGCCTTCATCTTCATAAAAGGACAATTAGGTATAGAATTATTGGTAAAATCATAAATATGAGTCCCATACGAAGCCGCGGTCACGGTTTCAAAAAGGGACTAAATCAAATAGACAATAGTCGGCACACTTAATAATAATTTATTTAAAAGCAGATTTTGTTGACCGCGACCTGCTTCGTAACAGGATGAGAATTTTATTGGTAGAAGATGAAGAAAAGCTTGCCAATACTTTAGCCAAAGGGCTGGAGCAAAAGGGATATGCTGTGGACGTGATTTATGAAGGCGATAAGGCTTTTGATAGAATCTCACTAAATCACATTGATTACGACTTAATAATTCTTGATCTAATGCTTCCCGGAAAAGATGGGGCCACCATTACAAAAGAAGTAAGAGCCAGAGACATCACAGTGCCCATATTAATCCTTACTGCCAGAGATGAGACTGAAAATAAGGTTGATCTTCTTTTATCCGGCGCGGATGACTACCTCGTAAAACCCTTTTCATTTGACGAATTAAACGCCAGAATTACTGCACTTCTGCGCCGGCCGGAAAATATGGTATCTACTGTTCTTCAGATTCGTGATATAAAATTAAATCCCGCCGAAAGAGTGGTAACTAGGGGCGATGTTGTTATTCCTCTTACATTAAAAGAATTCGGCTTACTGGAGCATTTTATGCGCAATCCAAACAAGGTAATTAACCGTGAGGAGCTCCTAAGCCACCTGTGGGATTTTAATTACGATTCATTCAGCAATGTCGTCGATGTTCACGTTAAAAACCTTAGAAGAAAGCTCGATTATTCAGACCGCGAAAATATACTTGAAACGGTTCGCGGCGTGGGTTACCGGCTTAAGGAATAAATACAGAACGGACGCATTTTTGCGCACTGAAGTAAACTTAATTGCTCTTAAGCTCCTTTTTGCACTCTCACTTCTGCTTATAATCGCGATTGATTTCAACCATCTCTATAAAAATGTCACTTATACTATTATTGGTGACATAAGTGATAGTATAAAAAGTGGAAGTTTCACAAGTTTGACCGCAGAACAAATACTAATTTCTGCCCAAGAAATAAAAAATAGAAATTTTTTTGCAGTCCTAATTTTTACCACACTTGTCACTCTTCTCTTCAGTTATTTTATTTCCAGAGTCACTCTCTCCCCCGCTCGCAACGCTCTTAAATCACAAAAAAGATTCATAAGTGATGTTGCCCATGAACTTCGTACGCCTATTTCAATAATAAAAACTGACAGCGAGGTAGCACTCTTTGACAAAGATCTGGATCCGGACACAAGGAAACTGCTTAAAAGCAACATTGAAGAATTAGACAGAGTATCAAATATTATTAACAATCTTTTAAGCCTCAACAACCTGATAAACCCCGAAAGGATAAGTTTTGGTGGTGTAGATTTAGAACTGGTTATAGATGAGTCAATAAAGAAGCTCGACACGCTGGCAAGAAACAAAAAAATCGAGATCACCCTTAAAAAGACCCAGCCTTTGATATTATCCGGAAATATAACTGCTTTAGAGCAGATTGTCACAAATATTCTGAAGAATGCAATTACCTATACCTCTGCCGGAGGGAAAATTACAATTACCGCTGAACCTGACTTCGGTGGGAATGTGATTTTGACAATAAAAGATAATGGTATAGGAATTGATCAAAAAGATTTATATCATATTTTTGAACCTTTTTATCGAGCTGAAAGTTCTCGCAAAAGACACATCGGTGGCTCAAGCGGTCTAGGTCTTACAATAGTCAGTGAACTGGTAAAACTTCATTCAGGTAAAGTCAGCATAAGAAGCGCAGTCGATAGAGGCACCACCGTCTCAGTTATTTTTCCATACGGTCAAGAATTCTCTCCTACTGAAAGAAGAAAAGTAAGCGAAGTGTCCTTAAATTTTCTCGACAGAAGGAGTCATTAGTTTCACCCAACACCATTTTTAATTAATTTAGTAATTAATTAAAATAATAAATAAATTATTAGATAAAATTTATAATCCTACATCCATAAAAATAGTGCTGGGTTCATACCTTCTTCATTGAGAGCTGTTAAAATTTTTACTGGAAACCAGAGCAGTACTCTGGCATTAGAAGTCTAATAAAACACTATGTGATAAAAAGAAATTAAGATGTTTTTATATTGTTAGGAGAAGTGATGAGGGTCCTGTTTTAAAAGAGCGGGACTCTCATTACTTCTCTTAAACCAAAATTTCAACTCTCTTGTCAGAGTTTTTTTTGTAATTTACCCCGTGAGATAATTATCGTTAATATTTATGCCATTGCATTGCGCAATTATATCTCATGGGGTATACCCCGTGAGATAAAAATCAGTTAGTTATCTGAATGCTTATTTTAAATTAAATAATAAAATAATAAATATATATAGGTAGTTATTGCAAATAAATATCTCACGGGGTATATTTTGTTGAATATGAAAACTACAGTAGGAGAAGACCGCGTGGAAATTGAGCTAAAAAAGGCTCCGCAAATATCAATAATAGGTCTGATCGACGCACTGATTGAAGATGCAAACGACAAAGGCGCTTCGGATATTCACATTGACCCCAATGAAACTGAAATACGTGTCAGATTACGAATTGATGGAGTACTACAAAACGCCTTTAAGTTGCCTCAGAGTATTCATTCTGAAGTTATTTCAAGAATTAAAATTCTCTCGCGGCTGCGAACAGATGAGCACCAAATGACGCAAGACGGAAGATTCAGGCATATTTTTCTGGACGGGAGTTTTGTTGATGTCCGTGTTTCAATTGCACCAACTTATTATGGAGAAAATGCGGTGTTAAGGCTTCTTTCCGACAGAGCGGAAAGTTTTACTCTTGAAACACTCGGCTTTAGTCAAAGTGATCAGGAGAAAATAAAAAAAGCAATGAAGCGTCATGGTGGCATGATTCTTTCCACTGGTCCGACCGGTTCCGGCAAGACCACAACCCTATACACAATGGTTAAAATGCTCAACAGAAGCGATATTTCTATTGTCACAATTGAAGATCCTATTGAATACTCAATAACCGGAGTGGAACAGATTCAGGTAAATTTCCGAACCGGCCTCGCCTTTGCAAGCGGTCTGCGTTCAATTCTAAGGCAGGACCCAAACATAATAATGGTGGGAGAAATAAGAGATGCTGAAACCGCCTCCATTTCGGTAAATACCGCACTCACAGGGCACCTGCTTCTTTCAACACTTCATACTAGTGACGCATCCACTACAATACCGCGGCTCTTGGATATGGGAGTAGAACCATATTTGGTAGCCTCTACCATAAATATTGCCATTGGACAGAGACTTGTGCGAAAAATCTGCAATCACTGCAAGGAAAAGAGCATTGTTTCAGAATCGGTCTTAAAAAGTTTTGAAAACTCCCAGCTTTCAAAATATCTCAAAATTGGCGATGTAATTTACAGCGGAAAAGGATGTGAAAAGTGCAATAGCAGCGGCTATTCGGGAAGAATTTCCATTAACGAGGTATTGGTTGCTGACGATGAAATCCGCGAGGCTATTTTGCATAAAGCTCAGTCAACTGAGTTAAGAAAGATTGCTACAAAAAACGGCATGCGAACAATGCTTGAAGACGGTTATAACAAATGTCTGGAGGGAAAAACAACAATAGAGGAAGTTCTAAGGGTAATCCACGAATAAACCACTGATGCAAAAAATAACGCTGTCAAAGTTAAAAAATATTAATTTTTTTGGCTCCCTCACATCTAAAGATCAAATTTTCTTTGCCAAACGGCTTGCATTCCTAATTAAAGCAGGAGTGCCAATACATGATGCGCTGAATCTGATTAAAGAGCAGACAAGCTCAAAAAAATACAGGAAAGTTTTAGAAAATCTTGTTTCTAGGGTTTCCGAGGGTGCTTCCCTCTCAAAGGCAATGTCTGCATCCAAAAGAGATTTTGGCGATTTTTCCATTAATATCATTTCTGTGGGCGAGGAAGCGGGGGTGCTGGCAGAAAATTTAAACTATCTTTCAGAGGAGCTTGAAAAGAGAGAATCCCTCAGAAAGAAGATTATTGGCGCGCTTTTATATCCATTTTTTATTTCAATAGCAACACTTCTGATCACAGTGGTGCTGACTATCTTTATTTTCCCCAAAATTGCGCCCATATTTGCAAGCCTTAACACAAATCTGCCGTTCTCAACAAAAACAATGATATGGGTGAGTAATTTTCTTTCTGAGAGCTGGTTTATAATTTTCCTTCTTCTTTTTTTAATTACTGTTGGAGCAGCAATAGCTGCAAAAAAGAGCCAAAAATTCAGGAATCTATTTCACAGAAATCTGCTTCGCCTGCCTTTCATCGGCAAAATACTTTTAAATTACAACTTGGCAAATCTTAGCCGAACTCTCTCGCTTCTTCTTAAAAGCGGAATGACTCTAGGTGAAGCAGTTGCGATTACATCCAGATCTCTACAGAATGTTTCATATAAGGGCGAGTTAAAGCAGATTGAGACTTCAGTAAATAGGGGTGAAAAAATTTCCGAGTACATAAAGAAAAATAAAAAATTGTTTCCGGAAATTTTTTCATCACTAATAGCTATCGGAGAAAGAAGTGGAAATTTATCCGAAACTCTTTTTTATCTCTCAGAGTGGCATGAAAACGAGGTGAATGAGTCTACAAAAAATCTTTCATCTTTGCTTGAGCCTGTACTTATGCTTATAATGGGGCTAATTGTCGGCTTTATTGCAGTATCAGTAATAACTCCGATTTATGGCATAACACAACATTTAGGACCAAGATAAATCCAGCACCATTTTTTATAATTCTCATTTGGAGATCCTGTTTGATTAAACTTATCTTATGTCTGTTTAGTCAACTCCAATACTAATATAAAAAATGGTGCTGGGTAAATTTTTTACAAGAGAAAGAAAATTATTGCAGCAATTATTAACCTATACCAAATAAAAATTTTGAGACTGTGATTTTTCAAAAACTTAATTAAAAAGCCTATTGAAAGAAACCCGAAAATAAAAGAAAAAATAAATGCTATAAGTAGCGGGAAACCCAATTGAATAATCTCTCCTCCTATAGAAAGATCAATAAATTTCTTAAAACCGGATCCTACAAGTATCGGAAATGAAAGGAGGAAACTAAAAAGTGTGGCATCAATTCTTGTAAGCCCCATAAGCAGACCGCCGGAAATAGTAGATCCTGATCGTGAAATTCCCGGTATTAAAGAAAGTGCCTGAAATAAACCTATTGCAAAACCAGAACCAAGACTTATTTTCTTGTTTTCTTTTTTATATTTCTCGGCAAAATACATTAAGAGTGATCCAACAATAAGGGCGATGGCAACAAGACTAGTTGCGCGAAAAACAGTCTCCATTTTATCCTCCAGAAGTAAACCGAGGAAAAACGCCGGTAGGGTGCCTAAAATTATTGCCCAAACTAAGGTTTTTTCTTCCTCCTCAACATTCCTGCCAGTCAAAAGACGAAAGAAATTTACAAAAATTTTCCACAGTTCTCTTCTGAAATAAACCAGTACCGCAAGAGTTGTCGCTAGTTGTAAAATTGCATCAACTGACAGATCAGTTGTGGCTCTGCCAAAAAATTGATGAACTATAACCAAGTGTCCGGATGAGGAAACTGGAATAAACTCGGTAAGACCTTGAACAATTCCTAGAACTGCGGCCTGAAATATATCCATCAGAAAATTTTACCATGTTTTGATAACCTGCTATAATTGCTTTGAGTTTCAATCTTTGGTTTTGTTTTGTTTAACAATTTTACATTTTAATTTTACTATCATGCCGCCAGAACAATATAATCAGCCACAAGAAAAAAAAGATCCGATCTGGTTAGTCCCACTCTCAATAATTATCTGCGGAGCTCTTATTGGTGGAGGTATATATTTCTCCTCTAAAAACCCCAAAGGGGAAATAAAAAACTCTCTTCTCGGTGCTGCATCTGCACAGTTAAACCCCGTAACATCTGAAGATCATATATTTGGCAATCCAAATGCTTCAGTCTTTGTGGTTGAATTCGGCGACACAGAATGCCCTTACTGCAAAAATTTCCATCAAACAATGAAAAGAGTAATGTCAGAGTATGGTGAAAATGGATCTGTAGCATGGGTATACAGACATGCTCCCCTGCATAAGCGCGCGCCCAAGGAGTCTGAGGCAACAGAGTGTGTTGCTGAGTTGGGCGGAAATGATAAATTCTGGAAATATTTAGATCTAATTTATACAACGACAAGCGGAAATGATACTTTAAATCCTACAGAACTTCCGAAATTGGCAGTAAGTGTCGGAATAGATGAAAAAAAATTCAATGACTGCCTCTCAAGTGGTAAATACAGCGTCCAAGTGCTATCTGGTATTGAAGAAATATCAAGGGCTGGCGGCAGAGGAACGCCATTTAGCATAATTATTACCCGATCCGGAGAAAAAGCCCCCGTTGAGGGCGCTCAGCCATATGAAGTAGTTAAAGCAATAATAGAAGCCGCCTTAAAGCAATAAATTAGAACGCCAGAGGGATTGTGAGTATTTAACCTCAGGCGGACTAATTTATTTATCGATAAGTCCCCATCTGTAAATTTCAAGTGAATCTTTGCCTTCAAACATATCGGAAGGATTGGGCAAAAAAACTCTGCGAGAGTGAATATCTTCTGTTGCATCTTTGAGCAGCCGGTGAAATAGGACAAATTCTTTCTCGTGTTTTTTAAAATCAATAATGTGTCTGCGAAGTTGCGGTCCCGGTTTTTCTTCTTTTTACATTCGTAGACAATAAATCTTTTCACTGGTTTTTTGAATTCAGAAAGTACCGTGTAATAGTTAAAAAGAGCCTGAATCATAAAGAGTGGATTATCAATATTGAGACTGCCGTAAGAATCAACAAATTTATGATCAACAATATCCACTGATTTTGTATCAGCACTTGAGACAACTACAAGATCTGATATTGCTTTGACAGGAATAGCGATACCAGGAATTTGAGCGTGAGTCTTTACCTCAACTCCAAGCACTTTGTGTTTTGGTGGACGCTCCAAATAAAAGAAGACTGCTTGTTTGTATTCAGATTCCATATGAAGACGTTTTTTCTTTTTTGCTCGCACATTCACTGCTTTGCCAAAGTTTATTTCAAAATCTGAAATTTGCCTTAGGTAATCGAGCCCCAATTGTGTTGCCTCATCAACTGAAAATCCGCCGTAAAAATTCTGCAGAGCAACATGAGCGGCGCGCCCTACAATTGATGCTGGAGTTGCTGGTATGTCATAGACACCTTCAACATATCTCTTGTGCCATGCTAAGGGGTTGCGCAGATATGTAATGAGAGAAGAATAACTCCAGTATTTTATTGGATATCGTCTGCGACTCATAAAAGAAATATTAACATGTGTTTCTTTTCTTCGTCATTCTACATTCGTTATTCCTCAATTCTTTTTCACTCTTATTTTTAGCCTTGTTTTATTCTTGACAAAATCTCTTATTTATGTATAATTGACAGCAAATTTTAATGGCTCGAACAGCGGGAGTCATTAAATATAAGCAGTTTCCGCTGAGGCTCTCGCAATTAGCGAGGCCGACTGTTCTTTCACAGCTAGCATTTGCTAGCAAAAAGAAAGGGTGTTATGGCAACAGGATTACTGACTCTACTTTCAGCACGAGTCATCAACAACAAGGCTGTTCAACTGTCAGCAAGACAGGGTGTAAAAATCACTTTTTACGGCTCATCCATGCTTTGTAGTATTCCCTCTTTACCAGACCAAGTACTGGGAACTCACAGAACGGTAGATGAACTAACTATCTATCCTGATCCTGATGAGGGTAAGGGTGGAATTATTGCGGTAAGTGTATTAAGTACCGAGCGTGATCATAAAGGCAAGCCATGGTCTGATACAATTTTTGCATTCTTTGAAGTAATCTGGAGGGGAAACCATCCATTTATCAATCTTGATGAAACATGGACTTCCCCAGAGCGTATTGGTCAGCTCACACAGAAGGACCAGATTATTGTAACCATCAGGAACCGGCGTTACTGTTCTTACAACCACCACCAGTGGAAGAACGGTGAGAGTCAGCCGACTTTCGTTCCCGACAGTGATCTTCTCTGCCGTTATTTATACGGCACCGCCTCGGCGGCTGATGTACTTCACGCTGCTGTTCAGCATAAGCTGGAGGAATCAGCCAAGAGCCGCGTTGAGAAACTCTCGACTGAGGTGGCACGTCTGGAATTAGAGAGGTCTCGATGGGAGACGGATGCGCGTTCAATTGGAACCAAACTTTTTCAAGCGCGTGAATCCAATGGTCTACTACGAGAGAACCTGCGAAATTTCGCCGACAACGAGCTTTCAGGAAGTTGGAAGCCCTCACACCGAAGAATTGCTCAGCGAATTCGGGAACTACTTGATAGTTCCCCTCGTCTGTAGCAAATGACTTTTGGGCGCCGATGTATCTATCGGCGCCTTTTTTACAAAACATTCTAACATTCTGCAGAATGTTAGAATGTTTTTAGTATCCGCGCAAGCGATTTATCTTCTCGTGTTGTCGGATTTTTTCATGTGCCTTTGCTTCAATCTGGCGGATTCTCTCACGAGTAACACCGAATACTTTACCTACTTCTTCAAGAGTGTGAGTATAGCCATCAGTTAGCCCGTGTCTCATTTCAAGAATTTTTCTCTCTTTTGGCGGTAGGTCAGTTAAAATTTCCTTGACTTGATCGGCAATAATTCGATGAGAGGCTTCCTGATCTGGAGAAAGGATTTTATCATCAGGGACAAAATCCCCAAGTTTGCTTTTCCCATCATCATCATCTCCCACCGGTGTCTCAAGCGAGACTGTGGCCTGATCAATTTTTTCAATATTATAAATTTTTTCTACTTCCAAATTCATTTCAACAGCAATTTCTTCCGGCAGAGGGTCTCTGCCTAAATCCTGCGTGAGTCTTCTTACGACTTGCTTGTATTTGGCAATTGTTTCAACCATGTGCACCGGCACCCTGATTGTGCGGGACTGATCAGCCAAGGCTCTGGTTATCGCCTGTCTTATCCACCATGTCGCATAAGTTGAGAATTTAAAACCCTTTGTCCAGTCAAATTTATCAACCGCCTTGAACAACCCCAGGTTTCCTTCTTGAATCAGATCAAGAAGGGTCAGATCTGGGCTTCTACCGACATATTTTTTGGCAATTGAAACAACCAATCGCAAGTTGGCCCGGGCCAGAAGATTTTTTGCTTCTTCATCCCCTTTTTCAATCCTTCTAGCAAGTTCTTTCTCCTGCGAGCCGGCAATAAGGGGGTACTGGCCAATCTCTTTGAGGTACATTTGGATAGAATCATAGGATGAATCACCTTTGTACTCGTATTTTTTGCCCAGTAAATCTTCTTTTTCATGAGGCATCTCCAAAAGCCCGCCACCTTCTAAAATATCAATACCGGCTCTATTTAATTTTTCATATAAATCCTCTAGAAAAAAAATATCCTCCTCAATATTGGGAAATTCCTTCAAAATCTCATCATATGTGACAAAACCTTTTTCTTTGCCTTTTAAAGTCAGACGATCAACTTTAGAATCAACTTCCCCAAGTTTAACACTTGCTGGTTTTTTTAATTTTGGAAAAACTTTCTTTACTAAAGCTTTCTTTGGTTTTTTCAAAGGTTTGCTCTTTTTTATTTTCCTTACCTTTGTTTTTTTAATTTTTTTCATAAGTACTAAGATGTAATAAGTTTGTGAAAATAATGTGAAGATTCTTAAATGATCCTATAATCTTTTGACTGCTAGTTCTGAGAGTTCTTTTGTAATTTCCTGGCAGAGATTCAGAAGCTCTTTCGACTTTTTTCCATCCTTCTTTTTTTCTGCCTGATCAAGGGCATGCATTGTTTCGATAAATTTCTCTCTCAATATATCTTCCTTCAGATTATTTAGTAACTCCTCAACTTCCATCTCAAGATTTTCCCTTCCTTCATAATAATTCTCTGCTTCAAATATCAATTCTTCTCTATTCCCTTCTGCTTCAGGAAAATCAGATACAATCTTGCCTGTAATTTCCTTCAGCCTATCAAGAATTTTTGATTCATCAATTATCTTACTTTTCTCTTCTCTTTGCCATAATATTATTCCCAGAAGGCGTCGTTCAATATGATTTTTCCTTTTTTTTATTTCAGTAGCAGTAGTAACCTTTTCTTTTTTTAAGTTATCCGTCTGTACATATTTAAGTTTTCTCAAATCAAACCATATAGCTTCTTCCGGAATGGAAGTTTTTTTTGAAATCTGTGAAACAAAGTGTGACTGCTCTATTGCACTTGTGAGTTTGCCAACATAAGGCAGAACTTTCTCTCCGACTTCTTTGGCAAGTTTCCTCCCTTCAACCCTCTGTGCAAGCAAGTCATCAAGATAAAAATCTATTAGGTGTCTGGAGTTGCGAAGACACGCTTTAAAATTTAGAGCATCATCCTTTAATAACTGCGCCGGATCACTGCCTTTGGGGAGACTGGCAAGTTTAACTTCCATTCCCAGATCAAGAGCTAAAACTGCGGATTTGTTGGCTGCCAAAAACCCAGCTTTGTCGGCGTCAAATACAAACATAATTTTGTTTGATAGTTTTTTTAACTTCAATAAATGACCCTCGGTAAAAGCAGTACCCGATGAAGCAACTGTATTGGTAAATCCGGCCTGATGACAAGCAATTAAATCCATTTGTCCTTCAACAAGAATTGAGTAATCTTTTTTGCGGATTTCTGTCTTTGCTCTGTCAAACCCATATAGAGTTTCACTTTTATTGAAAAGTTCAGTCTCGGGAGAATTGATATATTTCGGCGCATCAGGCACATCGTCAAAAATTCTTCCGCTAAAAGCGATAATTCTTCCATTTTGATCAAAAATCGGAAACATGATTCTTCCACGAAACACATCATAGAAACCTTCCTTGCTTTGCTCGCTTTTTTTAATCAAGCCGCACTTTAGCATTTCATTGTCATTTACCCTTAGAACACTTAAATGATTCTGGA
>Ga0209541_10014246_pt1 | contig 12010 bp, 5 predicted proteins | sample RifCSPlowO2_01_FD_184027 | JGI IMG/M metagenome (GOLD analysis project Ga0209541, IMG submission 184027) | Groundwater microbial communities from Rifle, Colorado - Rifle CSP2_plank lowO2_0.1 (SPAdes) (version 2) | ecosystem: Environmental > Aquatic > Deep subsurface > Groundwater | place: Rifle...
CAAATGCAGGCAACGTCGGCATCGGGACGACGGGACCGGGGTATAAATTAGATGTTGTTGGTGATATAAGGATTCCAAGCGGTAATTCAGTATACGGCGGGACAAGGCAAATCCTCAAATATACAACAACCAGTGATGTAACCGTAGGGGATGTGGCTGAAGGGATAGATTTAATAATGAGTGCAGGCGCGTCAAAGATGATATTAAAATCCGGCGGCAACGTCGGCATCGGGACGACGGGGCCGGGTGGATTGTTGCATGTGTATAAATCTGGCGCGTTGGCGGAACAACTTATTGAGAGCACCAATGATACGGTTTCAAGGAGCGTCTTGTTAACTTTGAAATCAGCGAATGATTACAGGGGGCGTGGCGTATTAATGACCTATCCTGGTTCCACAGGGGATTGGTATGCTGGCACGCCTTATACCGGCGGTGGTTATACAGTTGGCTATCACGCCACTCAGCCGGAATATTTGGCAAATAGCAAACTGTTTATCAATCCAACCGGCAACGTCGGCATCGGGGACGTGACCCCAGATGGGTTACTAGATGTAGAGCCGACAGGCGCGGTAACAGCCGCGAGTTACGGAATCAATCTCTCTAACTTAACTACAAACACAACCACAGACGCCATCAATAAATATGGAGCGTATATCACTTCAACCGGGAACTGGGTAGGAAGCGCGGGGACTGCCACAAATAACTATGGTCTGTATGTGGATACAGTCAGTGGAGGAGATAATAATTATGGGGCATATATAGCGGGCAACGTCGGCATCGGGACGACGGGGCCGAATGCTAAGTTAGATGTGCAGGGCAAAGGTGCGTTTGGTTCTGTTTCAGGAGCTTTTAATGCGGGATTAAGGGTGGAAACAACCGAGAACGATGGGGTGCAGATAATTCATACTACCGGTACTGGAAGTGGTCTATATGTGAGCTCGGCTGCTGGTGGACAAGCTATTTATGCGAGTGGGGATGTGATAGCAATGGACGGCAACGTCGGCATCGGGACGACGAGTCCCGGAAGCAAACTTCAAGTTTCCGGAAGCAATGACGATGTTTTGCTTCTTAATGACGGCGCTTCTTGTGAAGCCCTACCGGATGCCGGGGGATTGACCTGGAGTTGCACTTCTGATGTTAGATTAAAAAGTAATATTGTTGATACTACTTCCGTTCTATCAGAACTTATGAAATTTAGAATTCGTGATTTTGTTTATAATCCCACTCAAGAATTTACCACTGGTGTAATTGCCCAAGAAGTTCAGGAGAATTTTCCCGAAATGGTTAAAGAAAATTCCGATGGCTGGTTAATGGTTTCTCAAGTCAACTCTTGGAAAATAGTTAAGGCCATTCAGGAATTGAATCAGAGAATAGATGAATTCAGCGCGCTGGAGGCCCAGAATGGCGCTATAATTGATAAAGACCTGGTTCAAGCGTCAAAGATCGTTGCGGAAAGTTTAGAGGTTAAAAAAGGCATCACTATGTTTGACGAAGATTCCGGAGCTCCTTACTGCGTGTTTATTAAAAATGGTAAACTCCAAACTCAAAATGGAAGCTGTGAGGAAAAATATGCGGGAAGTTTAATTATAAATGAAAATGGAACCGCTGAAGAAATTCCCAATAATCAAGAAACAAATAATGACGAAAATTTTGATAATCAAAACCTAGAAAACGCATCTTCCAGCCTAGAAAACGCATCTTCCAGCGAGGAAATTATTTTAGAAAATGCCAGCTCCAGCGAGATTCAAAACCTCACGGATTTAGAATGAAACTCTTATATTTACAAAACTCGTGAGAAAATTACCTAATAAAATCGTGAGGAAACTAACTGACTCCTGCCTTTACTGCCAGGGGGAAAATATAACTAAAAGAGGAACCAGAAAGAAAAAACTGGAAACTATTCAACTTTATTGGTGCAAGGATTGCAAAAAAACCTTTACCCCGATTTTTAAAAAAGGCAAACATTATCCTTTAGAGACCATTTTTCGTGGTTTGAGTTTATATAATCTGGGCTACAGTTTGGAAGAAACCGTTAAACATTTGAAAGAACCGGTTAAGCCCTCAACCTTAGCTAGGTGGCTAGTTGAATTTAAGGCTATTTGCAAGTATGAACGTTTACGGCCCTTTGCCAAAAAATTATATTTGCCCGAAGAAACCGCTCCGGGAATCAGCTTGTATCATCGTCAGGTTTATAAATTTCGCATTCATCGGGCCAAGCTAGCCTTGCTTTTAGAGGAAGATATTAAGCACCGCAGATTTTGGCCTTTGCGCGAGTTATTGGAATCTCTTTTTCAAGAATGTCCGCACCATTTATTTAAACAAGGATTAAGGGCCTCGGAGATTAAAACTAAATTTTCTCGGGAAAAACTTATAGTCAGGAATAAAACCAATTTCGCTAATGATCTGGCCCGATTAGTTTTGGAAGGAGTGAGCGATAATAAAAAGCGGCATCAGGCCATTCAAGACTTTTTTATTTATAACGACTCGGTGACGGTCGCGGCCGAAGTGCCGATTTATCTTTTGCCGGAAGATATCGAGCACATGGAAAGCCAATTAGACTTTGAAATTCCCTTAACAATAGATAAAGTTTTAACCGGCCATATTGATTTAATTCAATTGCGAAACGGCTCGGTTCACATTTTAGATTACAAGCCCGACGCTAAAAAAGAGGAGCCGATTGAACAATTAACGCTCTACGCTCTGGCCTTATCTCGCTTGACTGGTTTGCGGCTTTATGATTTTAAATGCGCCTGGTTTGACGAACACGATTATTTTGAATTTTTTCCCTTGCATGCGGTTTATAAAATGAGAAAACGAAAAGGTCGAAGAATCAGCAAAAATCAAATTTCTATTGATGCCTTATTATCCTTATCCAAAAACTAATTTTCGGCCGCATCGGCCGGTGCGCTCTTTTCGGGATCTGGAGGTTTATCAAAAAGCCCTGGAAGGAGCGGTAGCTACCGCAAAAAATATCATTCCCATTCTAAAAGCCCAAGATTATCCTTTGACCAAAGAAATGCTGGAATGTTCGCTCAAAATACCACTATGGATTTCTCAAGCTCACTCCGCTCGCTTTGAAGAGAAGAACGGTTTGGAAATGCTGGAAAAAGCCATGGGACTATGCAATCAAATGGCGGTTTATTTGGAAGAAGTTCGGGATATTTACAGCGATGAATTAGAAAGAATTTTGCTGGAAGAACTGATCAAAAAATATATTTATAATAGAAGAAAGCTGTTCAATTTATATAAATCCTGGAAAAAATTTGAAAAAATTAATTAATAAATTATAATAATATTATGATCCTAAATAAAATTATATATTTCTTGATGTTAGCTACGGCTTTTTTATTGCCGATTTTTTATCTGGAGCGGAGTTTGGTGCCTTTGTTTTTAGTCCCGATTATTTTTTTGCTGGGCTTAATCCGGGCCTACCAAGAAAAGCAGTTTATTTTTAAGCGCACGCCTTTAGATTACGCGCTATTGGCTTTTTTAGGGATTGCTTTTTTGTCAGTTTATTTTTCTCTAGACCGATACGCTTCGTTTTGGAGTTTGGCGCCGATTACGGCTTTGGCGATGTTTTTCTGGCTGGTGCTGTCGCACTTGGAAAAAAAGCAGATTAAAAAACTTTTAGGAGTTTTAGTTTTATCGGGTTTTATTGCCAGTTCGCTGTTTTTGCTGGCTTTATTTTTTAAAAACTTTAGATTTCCCAATCTTTTGGGGTCTCTGTCTTCACTTTCAGCCTATTTGGGGCTGACTTCAACTTTAAGTTTTTATTTTATCTTAAAGAGCAAGAACTGGTTTATAAAATTTTTGCATTTGCTAAACCTAGCCTTGGCTTTGCTAATAGTGAGTATTATTAATTTTTCTTTGGGCTGGAACATTCTTATCGCCGCTTCGGTCTTGTGGTTGGTGGTGCTCTTGGCAGAAAAGAAACGTCAAAATTATGGCTCTTGGATAGTCTTGCCGATTATAATTTTGTCTCTTGCCATCACTTGGAAATTCTTTGATTTCGGGCCGGTTTATAATCTGGATTTGCCGATAGAAGTTTCTTTGGGCCGGGAAGCTTCGTTTAATATTGCTCGCTCGGCAGTGCACCAGGATTTTGGCAACATTCTTTTGGGCACTGGGCCAGGAACTTTCTCCTACAATTTTTCCCGCTATAAAGATCAGGAATTTAACCAGAATCCATTATGGTCTTACCGTTTTTCCCAGGCCAACAACCAATTTTTGGAAACCTGGAATTCCAGCGGCTACTTGGGATTTTTGAGTCTGTTGTTTTTGCTGGGCTTGGGCTTGGTTATCGCCTGGGAGTCTCGGCTGTTGCTTCCGGTTTTCGGCGTTTTGCTTTTAATTTCTTGGTATTCGGTTTGGGGACTGGTTTTCTGGCTAGGGTTTTTCTTGCTCATCGCTTTCACTATTTCCAGCGATTCTTTGCCCGAAATAAAAATTAAATTAGGGTCTTCTTTGTTCACTTCGCTGGCTTTTGTTTTGGGAATTATAATCGTGGTGGTTTTCTTGGGATACTTAACTAAGATTTATCTGGCAGATTATTATTTGTCTAGGAATAATATTTCCTGGGCGATTAAATATAATCCCAACCAGGCCTGGTATTATGTGGCCTTAGCTGACAATTCTTTAGTTAAAGCCCAGGAATTGCTAAATGCCGAAGCCAAATTAGAAGCAACGCAATTGCAATCGGAAGTTGCTAATCTAGTGGCTCAAGCCATTAATTCTTCGCAAAAAGCAGTGGAATTATCGCCTAATAATGTGGCGATTTGGCAGGCTCGGGCCGAGATATTTAAGCAAGCCAGAAATTACGCTGCTGACGCTAACCAGTGGGTGATTAGTACCCTGGAAGAAGCGATTAAGCTGGAGCCGGTGAACCCCAATTTTTACCGCGACCTGGGAGTGGCTTACGAAATTGCCCAGGACCAAGAAAACGCTCTTGCCAGCCTGGAAAAAGCCGTAGAATTAAAAAGCAATTTGGCGGTCAGTCAATACGAACTGGGTCGGTTCTTGTATAATCAAGACGAATTGGATCAGGCCATTAATCATTTAGGCAACGCAGTTTATCTGGCCCCGGATTATGCTAATGCCCTGTTTAGCCTGTCTCTGGCTTTTGAGAAAAAAGGAGACCAGGAAAGCGCTTTGCTGTTAATGAAAAGAGTGCAGGAATTAAATCCGGAAAACCAGACGGTGCAGGAAAAGGTGAAGAATTTAACCGAGTGATTCTTGACGCTTTTAGTTTTCTATCATAAAATAAGCGCTATCCTATAAATCCTCATTAGAGCTGATGAAAGGAGAAAACTCAAGAAAAATTTTCTCTTCCTTTAAGGAAGCGTTTCCTTTACCTAATCTGATTGAAAATCAGCTTAATTCTTTCGATTGGTTTAAAAAAATCGGCGTTAAAGAAGTTTTTGCCGAGATTTCTCCGATTCAAGATTACGCTCGCAATTACGAAATTCATTTTTTTAATTTTTCTTGGGATGAACCCAAATACGATCCGGAAATCGCCAAAGAAAAAAATATTTCTTACGAAGCTCCGCTGCGCTGTATGATAGAGCTTCGCGGCATTTCCCCTAAAGCCAAAATTAAATCTTTGAAACAAGAAGTGTATTTAGGAGATTTCCCGCAGATGACGCCTACTGGAACTTTTATTATCAACGGAGTGGAAAGGGTGGTGATTAGCCAGCTCATTCGTTCTCCGGGAGTGTTTTTCACCAAGATCGGATCAGCTAAAATTATTCCGCAAAGAGGTGCCTGGCTGGAACTGGAGCGAGACAGAAATGGCGCGATCTGGGTTAAGATTGACCGCAAAAGAAAAGTGGCGGTTACTTCTTTGTTGCGCGCTTTTGGTTTGGAATCGGATCAAAAACTGCTTTCTTTATTAGGAGAAAAAATTAAGCCCACGCTGGAAAAAGATCTGGCTAAAAATCAGGAGCAGGGATTGATAGAGATTTATTTGCGGTTGCGGCCCGGAGATTTGGCCACGGCGGACAATGCTAAACAGTTGATTCATTCCATGTTTTTTTCTTTAGATCGCTACGATCTGGGTCGGGTGGGAAGATATAAATTCAACCAAAGAATGAAAACTAAAATTAAAGAAAGCACCTTAAGACCCGAAGATTTGGTTCTGGTGGTTGAAGAACTCTTAAAAGAAAATCATAAAGTTGACGATATTGACCACTTAGGCAATCGTCGGATTAAAACCGTGGGCGAATTGGTGGAAAACCGTTTTCGCATCGGTTTAACTCGCATGCGCCGAAATATCCGGGATAAAATATCCACCCTGGATATGTCGGAGATTCAAATTGGCCAATTCATAAACAGCCGGCCGTTGGTCGCGTCGGTTAAAGAGTTTTTCGCTTCTTCCCAGCTTTCACAGTTCATGGATCAGGTTAATATTTTGGCTGAATTGGAACATAAACGCCGGCTTTCAGCCATGGGTCCGGGCGGCCTAGTTAGAGACCGCGCCGGATTTGAAGTCCGCGATGTGCACTCCAGCCATTATGGCAGAATTTGTCCGATTCAAAGCTCGGAAGGGCCTAACATTGGATTGGTGGTTTATCTTTCTTCTTTTGCCCGCATCAATGAATACGGATTTCTGGAAACCCCTTATAAAAATGTCCTAAGCAAGAAAATAGAATATCTAAACGCTTTTCAGGAAGAGGAGTGCGTTATAGCTCCGGCGGGAACGGTTTTGGCCGGAAGAGTGCAGGCCAGAATCAAGGGCAAGCCGGGATTCATTGCCGCGTCCAAAGTTGATTATCTGGATATTTCTCCCAAGCAGGCGATTTCTATTTCCACTTCTTTAATTCCTTTTTTGGAGCACGACGACGCTCAGCGCGCTTTGATGGCTTCTAATATGCAGCGTCAGGCAGTGGTTTCAGTGGTGCCGGATTCTCCGGTAGTAGGCACCGGAGTGGAAGGCCGGGCGGCGCATGACGCTGGTTTGATGCTGGTGGCAAAAAGCGACGGCGTGGTGGAAGAAGTGGATTCCCAGAAGATAACGGTTTCTGGAGTTAATTATCATTTGCAAAAATTTGTGAGGTCTAACACTGACACCGCCTTAAATCAGCGGCCAATGGTGGTAAAGGCGCAAAAAATCAAAAAGGGCGATTTGTTGGCGGATTGCGCTTCTTCAGATCAAGGGGAGTTGGCGCTTGGCCAAAATATTTTGGTGGCTTTTATGCCCTGGGAAGGATGGAATTATGAAGACGCGATTATTATTTCCGAGCGCTTGGTTAAAGATGATCGCTACACTTCGGTGCATATTGAGGAATTCAGGGTTGACGTTAGAGATACCAGATTAGGCCCGGAGATAACCACTTGTGACATTCCCAACGTGAGCGAGGAAAAGCTAAGAAATTTAGATGCTGAAGGAATTATCAGAATCGGAGCCGAGGTCCGTTCGCGGGATATTCTAGTGGGAAAGATTTCGCCCAAAGGCGAGCAGGAGCTTTCAGCAGAAGAAAGATTGCTTAGGGCGATTTTCGGGGAAAAGGCTCGGGACGTTAAAGATTCTTCGCTGTTACTGCCTCATGGCAAAAGGGGCAAAGTGGTGGATGTTAAAATTTTTTCCCGCGAGCAAGGAGATCGCTTATCTTCCGGAGTTTTGCAAACTATACAAATTCGGGTGGCGCAATTGCGTCGAGTGCAAGTGGGCGACAAACTGGCCGGCCGCCATGGCAACAAAGGCGTGATCGCTAAAATTTTGAAGGAAGAAGACTTGCCCTATCTTCCTGACGGTCGGGCAGTGGAAATGATCTTAAATCCTTTGGGCGTGCCTTCCCGAATGAATATCGGACAGATTTTGGAAACCCACCTGGGCTGGGCTAGCCAGACTTTAGGAATTAAAGTGGCCTCTCCGGCTTTATCCGGAATTAAAGAAGAAGAAATTAAAGCGGAATTAAAACGCGCTGGTTTGCCGGAAGACGGCAGGGTTCAGTTGTTGGATGGCAGAACCGGAGAAAAGTTTAATCACCCCAGCACGGTGGGAGTTATGTATGTGATGAAATTAAATCATTTGGTGGAAGACAAGATTCATATGCGTTCCACTGGACCCTATTCTTTAATCACCCAACAGCCATTGGGCGGAAAAGCGCAATTCGGCGGCCAGAGATTCGGCGAGATGGAAGTCTGGGCTTTAGAGGGTTATGGCGCATCCCATACTTTACAGGAAATTCTGACTATTAAATCCGATGACATTCAGGGGAGGTCCAAGACCTATGAATCAATCATCAAAGGAGAAAAAATTCAAAAACCCAATGTGCCGGCCAGTTTCAGCGTCTTGGTGCAGGAATTAAGATCGTTGGGTTTAGCGGTAGAATTAAAATAATTTATGAATCTCTCGGATTTTAAAAAGATTAGCTTGCGTCTAGCTTCTCCGGAAGAGATTTTAAAATGGTCTTACGGAGAAGTTTTAAAACCAGAAACCATAAATTACCGCACCCAGCGCTTTGAGCGGGACGGTTTGTTTGCCGAAAATATTTTTGGGCCTTCTCGGGATTTTGAATGTTATTGCGGGAAATATAAGCGCATCCGTTATAAAGGAGTGATTTGCGATAAATGCGGGGTGGAAGTTACCCGTTCCTCGGTGCGTCGAGAAAGAATGGGGCATATTAAATTGGCAGTTCCGGTTTCTCATATTTGGTTTTTGCGCAATGTGCCGTCTAAATTGGGATTGATTTTAAACCTACCGGCCAACCAGCTGGAAAAAGTTATTTATTTTGCCGCTTATATTATCACCGAGATTAATGAAGGCGCCCGGCAAAGCGCTGGGGATAAAATTAACGAAGAATTTAAATCCCGCGCTCAAAAGGAAGAGAACAAAAAGCAAATTAAAAAATTAGAGGCATTGCGGGAAAGAGCTAAAGAAGAATTAAAATCTTTAAAACCCCTGCGAATTATGTCGGAATTGGAATATCGGCAGTATTCGCTTAAATATGGCCAAGTGTTTAAGGCCGGAATCGGCGCCGAGGCGATTTTAAAAATTTTAGAAAAAATGGATTTAAAAGCGGAAATTAAAGATATTAAAAAACGTCTCCAGGCCAAAAGAGCGGCTCGGCCGCGGCTTTTGCGGCGATTGCATATTTTTCAATCTCTTTTGGATAATCAGATTCGGCCGGAATGGATGGGTTTAGTTAATCTGCCGGTGATTTCTCCGGATTTGAGGCCCTTGGTTCAGCTTGACGGCGGACGTTTTGCAACTTCGGATTTGAATGATTTATATCGCCGGATTATTAATCGCAATAACCGGCTTAAGCGACTGCTGGACTTGGGAGCTCCGGAAGTTATTTGCCGCAATGAAAAAAGAATGTTGCAAGAGGCGGTGGATGCTTTGATTGATAACGCTTCCCGAAAGTCCCAGACCGAAGTTTCCGCTTCCACTGGTCAACGCCGAGCTTTGCGTTCTCTGGCGGATATGTTGCGTGGCAAGCAGGGAAGATTTAGGCAGAATCTTTTGGGGAAAAGAGTGGATTATTCCGGCAGATCGGTTATTGTGGTTGGTCCAGAATTGGCACTTTCGGAAGTGGGAATTCCTAAAAGAATGGCTCTGGAAATTTTTCGGCCCTTTGTGATTCAGAAATTGATTCAGCACGAATTGGCTCATAATGTTAGATCAGCCGGTAAGGTGATTGAAGAAGAGGGCGATGAAGTCTGGGATTTTCTAGAAGAAGTGACGAAAAACCGATACGTGCTTTTAAATCGCGCGCCCACTTTGCATCGTCTGGGTATACAGGCCTTTAAACCCATATTGATTGAAGGCAAGGCTATAGAACTGCATCCTTTGGTTTGCGCGGCTTTTAATGCTGATTTTGACGGTGACCAGATGGCGGTTCACCTTCCTTTGACTGAAAAAGCCCAAGCCGAAGCCCAGGAATTAATGCTTTCTTCCAGCAATCTTTTAAAGCCAGCCACGGGAAAGCCCATTGTTAACCCGGAAAAAGACATTGTTTTTGGAGTTTATTACCTAACCTCCTTAAAAAATAAAGCCCGGGGCGAAGGCAAAATTTTTTCCGGCATTAATGAGACGATTATGGCTTATGAAAAAGGGCTGATTGATTTGCGGGCAGAAATAAGTTTTAGCCAGGACGGAAAAATTATAAAAAGCTCGGTGGGCAGAATTTTGTTTAATCAAATTTTGCCTCCGGAAATAAATTTTATCAATGAAAAATTAAATAAAGCTAAGATTAGAGATTTAGTAGAAGAAGTTCTCCAGAAGACCGATCACCAGACGCAGATTAAATTTTTAGATAATATTAAAAAATTGGGCTTTCATTATGCCACGGTTTCCGGCTTTTCCTGGTCAATGTGCGATCTGAAAGAACTTAAGAATAAAGACCAGATATTAAAAGACGCCAACCGCAAGGTTAAAATTATTCAAGAACAATTTGAAGAAGGACTTTTAACCGACCGGGAGCGCTACAGCCGGGTGATTGAAGTTTGGTTTGGAGCCAAGAATAAAATCGCTGAAGAAGTTAAAGCCAGCGTTGATCCGGAAAGTTCGGTTTACGCCATGATTGATTCCAAGGCGCGCGGTTCTTGGGAATTGCTGAATCAAATGATGGGTATAAAGGGTTTGGTGGTTAATCCTTCCGGCCAAATTATTGAAATGCCGATCACCTCTTCTTTTAAGGAGGGTTTTAAAACGTTGGAATATTTCTTGTCCACTCACGGAACTAGGAAAGGTATGGCTGACACCGCGATTAGAACTGCTACTGCCGGTTATTTGACCCGGCGTTTAGTTGACGTTGCTCAAGACGTGATAATCCAGGAAAAAGATTGCGGGACTAAAAACGGAATCCATATCGGCAAAAAAGACCTGGAGCTGTTGGTGAGCTATAAAGATCGTTTGTTAGGCCGAGTTAAGGCCGGAGCCGCCCCGGAAGTTATAGATAAGAACAATATTGGAAAATTTTTATCTAAAAAAATTAACCAAGTTCGCTCCCCGGTCACTTGCGAGACTCGGCACGGAATTTGTCAGTTGTGCTACGGATACGATCTGGGAAGAAATAAATTGGTGGAATTGGGCGAGGCCGTGGGAGTGGTGACCGCTCAAGCCATCGGCGAGCCCGGTACCCAGTTGACTTTAAGAACTTTTCATTCCGGAGGCGTTGCCGGCGGAGGAGATATCACCCAAGGTTTGCCTCGAGTGGAAGAATTATTTGAAGCTAGAATTCCCAAAGGTCAAGCAACAATTTCCGATGTTGATGGAGCAGTTTTTAAAATAGAAGATAGGGAGGATATGAAAATAGTTAAGGTTAAACGAAAAGGAAAAAAACAAATTAAAGATTTTGTGATTCCTCCTGGTTTCGGCTTAAAAGTCAGCGTTGGGGAAAATATAGCCAGAGGCCAGGCCCTGTCTGAAGGATCAATTAATCTTTACGATTTGTTTAAATTTCAAGGTTTAGCGGGTCTAGTTCGTTATATTACCAGGGAGATTCAGCTTATATACACTGCCGAAGGAACCGATATTGCGGATAAATATATTGAAATAATTATTAGACAAATGCTTTCCCGGGTGGAGATTAAAGATCCCGGGGACACCGATCTTTTGCCTGGAGACATCGTGGAAAAAGATGAGTGGCTGGAAGCCAACGAGCTCCTGGGTAAAAATAAAAAAAGGGCCGAAGCCGAGGAATTACTTTTGGGCATAACCAAAGTTTCTTTAACCACTACTTCCTGGCTTTCTGCCGCTTCCTTTCAAGAGACCACCAAGGTTTTGGTGAATTCCGCTATTAAAGCCAAAGAAGATACTTTAAGGGGATTGAAAGAAAACGTGATTGTGGGTAAGCTAATTCCCGCCGGCACGGGCTTTAAAGAAAAATAGAAATGGTTTATAATTGTCCTGATGTCTCAAGATAAGGAAAGGGAAAAAAGTCAGGAAAAATCCGCTAGAAAACCTAAACTGGATTTAGATCAAGGAGTTAAGCGCCTGATTTCAGTTATAGTGCTGGCCGCTTTGTTTTTAATCAGCGTTTTATCTTTATTGAGCCAAGCCGGATTA
>Ga0209541_10014247_pt1 | contig 12010 bp, 10 predicted proteins | sample RifCSPlowO2_01_FD_184027 | JGI IMG/M metagenome (GOLD analysis project Ga0209541, IMG submission 184027) | Groundwater microbial communities from Rifle, Colorado - Rifle CSP2_plank lowO2_0.1 (SPAdes) (version 2) | ecosystem: Environmental > Aquatic > Deep subsurface > Groundwater | place...
AACTTCTGAAGCTGATTTTATTGCCTGTGTTTTTATTTTTAATGGCTCGATTATTCCTTTTGAAAATGAATCAATTACTTTTCCCGAGAATACATCAAGACCTGCCCAATTTTTTCCTTTGTCATGGGCTGATTTTAACTCCGTCAATGAATCAATAGGATCCAGGCCTGCGTTTTCAGCCAGGGTTCTCGGCACTATTTCTACAGCATCTGCAAATGCCAATACTGCTAATTGCTCTCTTCCAGACAATGAATTGGCAAATTTTCTTAATTGAGATGATAATTCAATTTCTGTTGCTCCTGCTCCTCCAACCACCTTTCCAATTTTGATTGCTGAGGTTATATCTCCAAGTGCGTCCTTTATTGCCCTTTCAACTTCATCAACAACATGAGAGGTGCCTCCTCTTACTAAAAATGTCAGAGCCTTTGGTTTTTTACATCCTGTAATATAAGTCATTTGTTCTTCACCAACCTTCTTTTCTTCCACTAATGCAGATATTCCAATATCTTTTGATGTTAGATCGCTGAGTTTTGTAACGATTGTTGCGCATGTTGCTCTTGATAATTTTTCCATGTCTGATTTCTTTACCCTTCTGCATGCATATATTCCTTTCTTTGCCAGATAATGCTGCGCTATATCATCAATGCCTTTTTGGCAGATAAGAACATTAGCTCCTGATTTTTCTATCTTTTCTACCATTTCTTTCAATATATTTTCTTCCATATCTGCAAATGTTCTTAATTGAGAAGGATCTGTTATCTGTATCTTTGTGTCTGTCTCTGGACTATGAATTTCCAAAGCTGAATCTATTAATGCTATCTTTGCATTGTGAACTATTTTTGACATTGCAGGATGGACCCTTTCTTTATCTAGAATTATTCCCTGAACCAGCTCTGAATCTTCTATACCAGCACCAATTTTCTTTTCAATTTTTATATTCTCAATGTCTATTTCTATATGATTATCTTCAATGTCTGCAATTTGCTGAATTGATTTTACAGCAAGATCTGCAAGATGTTCCTTTGACGCTTCTGCACCTTTCCCAGTCATGGCTGTCATTGCTATCTCCTTTAATCTTTGTGTATCCTTGTGCGTTATGTCTTCTGCAATCTTGTTTAGTATTTCCTGGGATTTTTCTGCTGCGATCCTATAGCCTTTTGTTATTACAGTAGGATGTATTTCTTTATCCAATAATGATTCTGCATTCTTTAATAACTCACCTGCAAGTATAACAGCTGTTGTTGTTCCATCACCAACCTCTGCTTCCTGTGTCTTTGCCACTTCAACAATCATCTTTGCAGCAGGATGTTCTATCTGCATTTCTTCCAGAATTGTAACGCCATCATTTGTAACTATGATATCACCTAATGAATCAACAAGCATTTTGTCCATTCCTTTTGGTCCTAACGTGGTCCTGACTGTCTCTGCCACCATCTTAGCAGCTGCAATATTATTTCTCTGGGCATCCTTGCCTGTTGTTCTCTGAGAACCTTCTTGCAAGATATATATTGGTTGTTGACCTGTCATTTTAATCCCCTGAAGTTTTAGAGATATTGCCATATATATAAGATTTATTTAATTACTCTTTAGAGGTTACAATAGAAAGATTTATATATTAATAGGTTACTAAATAAATATGGATGAACATAATACATCATTTCAAACAATGTACGGGGATGGTAGCAAGACTGTACTTTATGATAATATAGCAAAGATTTCTGATTTACATAGGGTGGGATTTTCTGATAATGAAATAAGAAAGAGGACATTAAAGTATACGCTTGTTACAGCTACTGAAAGGGGTTATGAGATGTTAGAGCAGGAAATCTTAGATTCTTTAGAAACTGATAAATTGGGGGAAATAACTTTTAAAAATACAGCTCCATTTGGAGATTTACTTGAAAAGAGAAAAAAGAAGAAAGAGTTTATAGAAAAAGTAAGAAAGATTAATCCTGAATTATGTGAAAGATTAAAGGATGTTGCTGACAGCTACATAAGAACAATCACTGGAATGATAGGAGCATATGAATCATATATTAAAGGAAAAAAACAAGAAAAGACAAACAAAGACCTAAAATCACATTATGCAAATTCAAGATATGGTTATAAGAACTCATTAAAATTAGAGAAGGAAGAATTATTAAGAGTAGAGTTATTAAAATTAGAAAAGATTTATGCTGATCTAGGAAAGAAATATAATATATCTGCAAAATCGACATTAGAACAACAAGAACAGAAAGCTAAATGGAATCACGGGTTCTTAATTAAAAATTTAGAGTATGTTTTATCTGATGGCATTTTAATAGGCAGACATAAATTTTGCCAGATACCAATTGAAGATAAACCTGATTCAGAGGTTTCTGGCTTACAGGGAATTATAGGCTTTGATGAGGATAATCCGTTGAACAAAGAAAGAAAGATAAGATATAATAATCTTGGATTTAATCTTGGCAACATTATAAGACTAAAAGGAAAAGATAAAGAAAGTCTAGAAACTCACCTTGATGAAGAAACAGATTGTGTTATTGATTTAGATGACAAAAGCCACCAATTATCCATTGTTTTATTTGGAAAGGCAATTCCTATTGTTGGAAACGGAGATAGTGATAAGAAATTTATTGAAGCATTGATTTCAAAAGCCATTAAAAGGCCGCAATATTACCTAGCTTTGGAATTACCTGGCTTACCTTTTTAGTAAACCTAATTGATCATCTATTTCTTCTGCCATTAATTTAAGATCATCCAGAACCATAAGGATATCTTTTCTAACTTCTGCAATTAATTCCTCTAGATTGTCTACCCTTAGAATATATCTATTTTCGTATGGCGTTACTAAGCCTGATTCTATTAATTTATTTAAATGATGAATAACTGTTGCTCTTGAAAGGTTTGAACGTATTGCTATCTCATCTGATGTTAATGGTGTTCTTCTCCTGGCTGCTTTTACTAGCTCTATAAATATCCTAAAACATGATTTTTCTTTATCTCTTTCTGAGAATAATCCTAGAGAATTTGAAAGCCACTGGAGATCTTTATTAACATCTTTTTCTCCTGGTTTTCTTATTTTTACAATTGTTATCTTGCTAAATTCGTATCTCATAGCAATATCAATATGGATGCATTTATAAATCTTTCCTAAAATAATAGAAAGCTTTATATATATGTTATGTTCAACTAATCTATGTTGATTTAAAATCAACTAAGGTGGTTAAGATATGAAAGTTAAGAAGGATGAAAATCTAACTAAAGAAGTTGAAAACAATCTAAAATTGATAGAGGAATATACAGATCATCTAAAAAGATTACAAGCTGATTTTGAGAATTATATAAAAAGAAGTGAAAAGGAAAAAAATGATCTAATTAATCACGCCACATATAAATTAGTCTTGAAATTATTAAATGTTGTTGATGATTTTGAAAATGCATTGGATGTTGTAAGAAAAAGCGAGAATAAAGAGGTTGTTGATGGTGTTGAATTAATATTTAAGAATTTATCTAAGGTGTTAGAAGAAGAGGGTGTTAAACCTATAAACAATGAGAAAAGGTTTGATCCATACAAGCACGATGCCATTGATTTCGCTGAAGGCAGCGAGGATGGAATTATATTAGAAGAATTACAAAAGGGGTATATGCTTAATGATGTTATTATAAGACCTGCAAAGGTTAAGATATCAAGGGGAGGAAAAAATGAGTAAGGAAAAGATTTTAGGAATAGACTTGGGCACGACAAACTCAGGAGCTTCAGTATTGCAAGCTGGAAGACCTGTTATAGTTCCGAGTGCAGAAGGAGCTTCACTGTATGGAAAAGCATTTCCAAGCGTAGTTGCATTTACAAAAAACGGACAGATGTTGGTAGGAGAGCCTGCAAGAAGACAAGCTGTTTCTAATCCAGAAGGAACTATTATGGGTGCTAAGAGAAAGATGGGTACTATTTTTAAGTATAAGGTTCATGGAGAAGAATATACTCCTCAACAAATATCTGCTTTTATATTACAAAAGATAAAGAAAGATGCTGAAGAATTCTTAGGAGAAAGGATTGAAAAAGCTGTTATTACTGTTCCTGCTTATTTTGATGATAATCAAAGACAAGCTACAAAAGATGCAGGCAAGATAGCTGGATTAGATGTTGTAAGAATTGTCAATGAACCAACTGCTGCTAGTTTAACTTATGGACTAGATAAAATTAAAGAAATGAAGATTCTGGTATTTGATTTGGGTGGAGGCACCTTAGATGTAACTATAATGGAATTTGGAGACGGTGTTTTCGAGGTTAAATCAACATCCGGAGATACGCAGCTTGGTGGAACAGACATGGATGAAACTTTAATGAATTTCATTCTGAAGAGATTTGAAGAAGAAAACGGAATTGATTTGAATGACGATAAAACAGCTGTACAAAGAATAAGGGAAGCTGCTGAAAAAGCAAAGATTGAACTATCAAGTGTATTAGAAACAGAAATAAATCTGCCTTTTATCTCTGGCTCAAAGAATCTTAAGATAAACTTAACCAGAGCTAAATTAGAGGAATTAGTTGATCATATCATACAGAGATGCAAGAAACCTGTAATGCAAGCCTTAAAAGATTCTAAATTGAAAGAATCTGAAATCAGCAAGATAATTCTTGTTGGCGGACCTACAAGGATGCCTGTTGTTAAGAAGTTTGTAGAAGACATATTTGGAAACAAGGTTGAAAGAGGGGTGGATCCAATGGAATGTGTTGCAATGGGTGCTGCCATACAAGGCGGTGTATTAGCTGGAGAGGTCAAAGACATATTATTACTTGATGTTACACCATTGACTTTAGGCATAGAAACATTGGGCGGAGTAAGAACTCCTTTAATCCAAAGAAATACGACAATACCAACAAAGAAATCACAGGTATTTTCAACTGCGGATGATAATCAGCATGCTGTAACTATAAATGTCTTGCAGGGTGAAAGAGAGATGGCTAATGATAACAAAAGCCTTGGAAGATTTGAATTAATGGGAATACCGCCTGCACCAAGAGGAATCCCCCAGATTGAGGTTACTTTTGACATTGATGCAAACGGCATTGTCAGTGTTTCTGCCAAAGATTTAGGAACTGGAAAAGAACAATCAATAAAGATTACAGCATCTCAAAAATTAAATGACAAAGATATTGAAAGGATGAAGAAGGAAGCTGAAGAGCATGCTGAAGAAGACAAGAAAAAGAAAGAACAGGTTGAAATAAAGAATCAAGCTGATACACTGGTTTATACTATTGAAAAAACCCTGAAAGACTTTAAAGACAAGGCGAGCTCTTCTGAGATTGAAGATGTTACAAAGTTAAAGGACGAGTTGAAGAACTTAATCAAGGAAAATAATACTGAAGAGCTAAAGAACAAAATGGAGGAGATTAACAAGAAATTACATGAAATAACAACAAAATTATATCAGAAGGTGCAGCAAGACAAGAGCAAGGTAAGTGAAGATGATGTTATTGATGCAGAGGTTGTTGATGAAGAAAATCCTAAAGAGAAGAAATGATTAAATGGAAGATAAGGATTTAATAAGGGGATATAAAAAGATACTTGCTCAAGAAAATCGTGATAAAGCTTTTCATTATTATAACCTTTTTAATAATTTTATACGCTTGAGTTATGAATCTTTTGATATGAATAAATTTGTTAATAGGTTCAGGTTAAGCAAGAATGAAAAAGAAAGGTGCAAAGAGGATAGTTTAGATAATCTTATAAAGATGCTTGAGACTAAATATCCACTTTTTATTTAAGATGACAAAGGATTATTATGATGTTTTAGGCGTTAGCAAGAATTCTTCTAAAGAGGAGATTAAAAAATCTTATAAGAATTTAGCCAAAAAATATCACCCTGATTTAAACAAGACTAAAGACGCTGAAGGAAAGTTTAAAGAGATATCTGAGGCTTATGCTGTATTAAGCGACGATAATAAAAGAAAACAGTATGACCAATTCGGGCATTCTGCATTTAACCAAAGATATAGTGAGGAAGATATTTTTAGAGGTGCTCATTTTGAAGATATATTTGGAGATATGTTTGGTGATAATGTGTTTGAGATGTTTTTTGGCGGCGGAAGAAGACCCAGAAGGGGAAGGGATTTAAGATATGATTTAACCTTGGATTTTGAAGAGGCTATTTTCGGTTGCGAAAAAGATATTGAAATCGTTAAGAATGTTAAATGTGAAGATTGCAATGGAGATGGCGGAGAACTTGATGTTTGTTCTGAATGTAATGGCAGAGGGCAGGTGAAAAAAAGCAGAAATACAATGTTCGGAAGCTTTGTCCAGATAACAACTTGCGGTAAATGCCATGGAGAAGGAAAAAGTGTAAAAAAGAAATGCAGGGCTTGTGATGGTGAAGGCTCTGTTAGGAAGAATAAAAAATTAAAAATAAAGATTCCTGCTGGTGTTGATGATGGTTCTCAATTAAGAATTTCCAGAGAAGGTGAACCTGGTGCCAGAGGAGCTTATGGTGATTTATATGTGCTGATACATGTTAATCCCAGCGAGATATTTAAAAGAGAAGGTTATGATCTATATATTGATTTACCAATAAGCTTTAGCCAAGCTGCTTTAGGTGATATTATGAATATACCTAGTTTAAAGGGAGATGTAAAATTAAAGATTCCTGCTGGTGTTCAATCTGGAATTAAATTCAGGTTAAATGGAAAAGGCGTGCCTTATTTAGATGGTTATGGTCATGGGGATCAGTATATCGTTATTAATATTGTTACTCCAACCAGCATTAACAAAGAACAAAAGAAGATATTTGAGAAGTTAAAGGAATTTGAAGGAAAGAAATCCATAATTGATAAAATAAAAGATTATGGAAGAGGGATTTTTGTTTAAGATTTTAAGAACAAAAACCTTTTAAACAGACTATTTTTGTTATCTTTATGATAAATTTAGAGGTGCTAAATGGTTTTATTGGAATTGATTTTTTGGACAGGTTCAGGATATTTATTCCAATTTTAAGGACTTTTGTTGTTGTTGTTGTGTTGTTTGTGATATTTAAATTTATTATAGGATCAATTAAGAAGAGATTATTATCAAGGACAAAAAACAAGAAGCAACTGACAAATATTAAGGTGTTTTCAAGGGTCTTGGAATATTTCTTTCTTGTGATGTTGGTAATATTTGCTATATTTTCTTATGTAGGTTCATGGGCTGGTTTAGGTATAGGTTTAGGATTGTTTACAGCTGCACTTGGTTTTGCCTTACAGAGGCCTATTGCAGGGGTTGTTGCTTGGTTAATTATTGTTTTAAGAAAACCTTTCTCCATTGGTGATAGGATTAGTGTAGATAATGCCACAGGGGACGTGATTGATATAACATTGACACATATTCATTTAGGAGAGGTTGGTGGAAACTTATTAGGGTATGATAGCACCGGAAGGATAATCCTGGTACCTAATTTTAACATATTTGAGAAGAATGTTATTAATTATACAATGTATGATGACTTTATAGTTGACCAAGTTATAGTTACTGTAACATATGAAAGTGATATTGATAAAGCGACCAAGATTATCTTAGATTCTGCGAATAAATGCCTGAAAGAACTGAAGCCTAAAGAAAGACCTTTTCCAAGATTTGAAAAGCCTTATACAAGATTAGCTTTTCAAGCTAGTGGAATTGATATCAAATTAAGGTATTCTGCTCCTGTCAGAAGATTACAAGAGCTATCCAGCGAGGTGACCAAAGAGATCTATAATAGATTTAAGAAAACAAAGAATGTTGAATTTGCTTATCCTCATACAGAGGTTATATTGAAGAGATAGTTTTTCTGAATTGATTATATTCGAGGCATTCAAAATTTGAAAAACAAAAGGTTTATATAGTGGTTTATTTTAGTATCATTTAATGGAATTAAAGAACGTGTTGGCGGTGATAGCTGGTTTATTTATTGTTCTAGTTTCTATGAGTTTGTTTAGTGATAAGGATTTATTTACTGGAAATGCAGCTGTAGATCTTGAATATCAAAATGGACTTTTATCATATGTTCCAAAAGGAAATCAGGTTAATATTAAAATTACAAGCAATGCAAATGGAGTTTTAAAACAAGGTTCAGTTATACTTTCTGGAGCTAGTTGTTCAACTGCAGTAGCCAAGAGTTCTTTTAATTTTTGTACCTTGAATGATCCTGTTAAAATTGGTAAAACAACATATTATAGATGCAAAGGATCTTTAAACTTAAATATAGCTACAAATAACCTAAATGCTGGTTCAAGTTATAAAATTAGGTATAAAGAATTTACATCTACAAGTATAAGTTCATACAGATGTAGCGCAAAAACATTTACAATTATAGCTGCATAATCTTCTTATATAAACTATTAATTTGAGCATCGGTTAAACCTATTAAAGGAGAAAGAATTAATTTGTCTTTTTCTCTTTTTATGTTCTTTAGGTTAGTTTCATCTGTTATTATTATTTTTTCATTCTCGTTTTCTTCTCTTATGTGAATCTTGAATCCATATTCAAATTTATTAAGGGGTAGTTTTAGAGATGTTGAAACAGGTGTTCCTCTTTTTAAAATTAGAAATGCTGCAACCGTTGACTTCATTTTGTCTTTTGCTCTAATATATGCTCTTCCTTCTGTTAGTATTGGCAAACCATTTAATCCTTTAAAAGTGTTCTTAAAGACATAAGCATGATTATTTATTATTTCAACACCTATGTTTATTTGCGGATTATCTAAATCAACATTTATTTTCTTATGTTTTTGTATAAATGAGCCTATTTCCTCGTTTAATTGCTGAGATGTTTTTGGAAAATTCTTGTCTATTCTTTTTGCTGTAATCCTAAATGTTTTTTCTTTTTTTATTAGAGATAATACCTTTTGATTTATATCCTCAAGAGGTATTTCTAGAGCTGGGGAGAATGAAGAGATGCCAAATATATATCTTAATTTACCATAATTTTTATCAGTGTATATAAAAATCCTGCCTCTATATTTCTTAATAATTGGCTTGTTATTTAGACATGTTCTGATATTAGAGATTAATTTATCTTCAAAATAAGGCCTGTTTAGACCTTTTGTTCCTATCTCTGAGTATCTTACTATAACTACATTCATACCTTGGCTGTATTGATTTTATTAATAAAGTTTTGTGTTATATATATTGGAGTTATTAAATCTTTAAATATGATTTGTGGATTATAATGACTATGAAACCCATTGAATTGAAGATAGAGGTTCTTGGTTATGGTCCTAAATTAAAGATTGATGAAACCAAAGAATTAGATGCGCAAGGAGTTATTGCTATTTCTTCATGGATGACTTATAAGGATAAGAGTGCTAAAGAAATGGCTTTGGATGCTATGAATTCTGAAAATGATTTAGAAGATACGATTAAAAAATCACTTATTGGTTCTGCTGGAAGAGGTCATGCTTCTTTATCAACTTCTGCTGGTATTTGGTGCTTATTTAGTAATGCTTCTAAATTTGTTGATTCTATGTTCACGGGTGCTATTTACTCAAGTAGTTTAATGCCTAGTGGAAGAAGAATTCCTGTAAATGTCGAAAGCATTGTTGCACCGGAATCAATTATGAATTCCAATTCTTACATACAGGAGATTTATTTTGAAACTTCAAGAAAGAATATTGAATTTTATGAATTTCTTGTTAATAATAATTTAATTAAAAAAGAAGAAGCAGCTAAAATAACCCCTTATGGAATTGCTGGTGGTGGATTTATATTCTTGCCTTTAGAAACCATCATAGGCTATAAACAGGAATTTGAAATAGAAAGAGAATGGGTCCCAAAAGAAGGTCATGAATTTATAACTCAAATTGAAGGACAGTTAAAGGAAATAGGAATGGATATTCTATATTGGGCTAGAAATTTTGCTCCTAGAAATACCTTGAATTATCCAAATATATTTACAGACCCAAAAAAAAGATCCTTAGTTAAAAATATGAGTAGAGAATTATCTAGATTTGAAAAGCCTATTGTTAAATTGGATTTCTCTCACATTGATGATTATTTCAATAAAGATGCTTTAAATCTAATAAAATTAAATCAAGAAATTACAAATAATGAAGATTCTTTAAAAAATAGATGGAGAGAATCATTACTAGCGAGAAAGGATTTTGTTAAGAGATACAATGGGGTAATTTCTTTTTCTTCTCTTTCTGATGTATCTTGGAGAGTTTGGGGCGAAGTTAAAAGACATAGAACTTTAGAACAAAGCGTTGAATCTGTTTATCATGTAATTGATAGAGCACAAGATATAATAAATAAAAATAGAACACGAATATCAATGGGGTTAATGGATGATAAAATAATAGATGAAATTTCTCAAGTTTTTGTTATTCCAGATGATGTAAAAAGTAAAGGAGTTGTAAATGAATGGTTATCAGGATTTATAAATTCAATTGATACTTACGAGGAATTAGTTTCATATGGAATTCCTGCAAGCGATGCTCTTTGCGTTGTTCCAAGAGGATTAAAATTATCTGTCTTTAAGAGGTTTAATTTATACAATTTATTAGATGGCTATCTTCCATTAAGATTATGCGGAACTGCAGAGCCTGAGATGAGAAGAACAACAGAGATTGAAACTAAAAAGATATTAAGTGAATTAAATAATTGGGATAGTAGCATTAGTTATAGAAATTTATCAAAACTAATTGGACCAAAATGTAGTGCTTCTGGTTTTTGTCTAGAGCCTTGGAAAGGTTATTGCGGCAAGGTTAAGGAGTTTATAGGAATTAAGTATAGTAAAAAGTTCCATGATGAAATGGATGGAATTAGGAAAGGATTGATTTATAGTAAATTATGATTTTTATTTTAAGAACAAGTTGAAAATGCACATGTTGGGTCAACACAAACACCACCCATGCAACCTTCTTTTTGCTGGAGAGGACTTCCGCATTCAGGACAAGCACCACTAATCATATTTAAAGATTTTCCATTACCCCCTTTTTCAGGTATATTATTAAAATTATCAGAATCAAATGGTGTATGTTCATCCCTTTTAGGATTTATACCATAAACTTCTGCCATTGCCTTTGATATTCCATCCATACAGGATGTTGTTGAATTAGGGCCGAATCCAAAAGGTTTTGGACAGCTTATCTGGCTAAGTTGCCCTATTATTGCTTTTGGATGCCCACCGATTCTTAAAGCATAAGATATTAATCTTCCAACTGCTTCTGTTAATGCCTGTGTGCATCCACCTGCTTTACCCAATGTTGCGAAGACTTCAAATGGTCTCTCTTCTGGAGAACTATTTACTTTGGATTTATTAATTGTTACAAAAAGATTTCCACAGCCTGTATTTTCTTCTACTGTCTGACCATAAACTATCTTTGGTCTTTTTAGTGCTTTTATAAAACCGTCTTCAAATGTTATACCTAAAGGAAGATCTTTTTTGTCTGTCTTAATTCTTGATGAGGTTAATACCTGCTCCTCCCTGCTTCCATCCCTGTAGACAGTTACTCCCTTACAACCAATCCTATATGCAAGCAGATACGCATCAATTACATCTTCAACCGTAGTCTTGTTAGAAAGATTAATTGTCTTTGAAACTGCATTGTCAGTATATTTTTGAAATGCCGTCTGCATCTTTATATGCCATGTTGAAGGTATATCCATTGCTGTAACAAACACTTTTTTAATATTATCAGGAATATATTCTATTTCATTGAGGGATTTTCCTTTTATTAATTCTTCCAAAACTTTTTCTGGATCAATGCCCTCTTTCTTTAATTGAACTGAAAACTCTTTATTAGGAAATCTTCTTGTCTGCCCATCAGCATCTTTATGTGTATAATCTAGATCAAATATAGGTTCTATTCCGCTGGATGCTTGTGATATTATACTTATAGTTCCAGTAGGCGCTATAGTTGTTATTGTTGCATTTCTTAGTCTGTCTTCTAAATTTCCAGTGTCATATACACTACCTTTAAAATTAGGGAATACTCCTCTTTTTTCTGCCATTTCACGTGATTTTTCTCTTCCTTTTTCTCTAATGAAACCCATAATCTCTTCAGCAACGTGCAA
>Ga0209541_10014248_pt1 | contig 12009 bp, 6 predicted proteins | sample RifCSPlowO2_01_FD_184027 | JGI IMG/M metagenome (GOLD analysis project Ga0209541, IMG submission 184027) | Groundwater microbial communities from Rifle, Colorado - Rifle CSP2_plank lowO2_0.1 (SPAdes) (version 2) | ecosystem: Environmental > Aquatic > Deep subsurface > Groundwater | place: Rifle...
GTGTGACTTATAACTGATAACTGATAACAAGTAACTGGTAACTAGTTAACTAGGTATTTTCCATGAGAGAAAAAATCGTCGGTTTGATTCAAGAGGTAACCGGAAAAGAATACGATGTTTCGGTTGAACCGAGTGAAGATTTGGCATTCGGCCACTACGCGACGAGTGTCGCCTTAAAGCTTGCGTCTGCATCCGGCAAGAATCCGCGCGCGTTTGCAGAGGAACTTGCGGTAAAACTTCGCGCCGCAGACCGCGGAGCGCTCTTTGAGCGCATCGAAGTTGCCGGCCCCGGCTTTATCAACTTTTGGCTCTCGAAAGAGGCGATTCGCGGCGCTTTTTTGGAGATCGTAAACGCAGGCAAAAAATGGGGAACCCAAAAAGTTGTAAGTTATAAGTCGTTAGTTGTCAGTAAGCGTCCCGTTATTATCATTGATTATTCTCATCCGAATATCGCAAAACCGATGAGCGTGGCGCACTTGCGCTCGACCATCATCGGCGCGGCGCTCTACAATGTTTTCAAATTCTCCGGCTGGAAAACAATCGGCGACAACCACTTGGGGGACTGGGGAAAACAGTTTGGGGTGCTGATTGCTGCGTATAAAGAAAAATCAAAATTAAGGAAGGATATCAATATTAGTGAACTCATGCGGCTGTACGTTGATTATACGGCGCGGATGAAGGAGGATCCGAAGCTTGAAGACGTGGCGCGGGAGGAGACAAAAAAATTGCAGGACGGAGACAAGGAAAACGTAAAAATCTGGAAAGCGTTCTACAAGATCAGCATCAATGAGTTTCAGAAGATCTATAAGATACTCGGGGTAAAGTTCGATTATTTTCTTGGCGAGAGTTTTTATAAGCCGATGCTGGGGGATGTGGTAAAGGAAGCGCTCGCGAAAGGCATTGCAAAGCGAAGCGAAGGAGCAGTCATCATCCCGCTCGATCCGCTCCCGCCATTTGTGATTCAGAAGAGCGACGAAGCATTTCTCTATTCGACGACCGATCTTGCGGCTGTGCAGTACCGCGTCAAGAAATTCAAACCAAACGTCATTCTCTACGTTGTTGATAACGGGCAGAGCTTGCACTTCGAACAGCTTTTTGTGTCAGTGCGGAAGCTTGGGTTTGCAACGAATGAAGAGCTCGTGCACGCGAAGTTCGGGCTCATCCTTTCGGAAGACATGAAAAAGCTCTCGACGCGCGCAGGCCGGCACATCGCGCTCGAAGCGGTCATTGATCAAGCGATTGAAAAAGCACGCGCGCTCGTTGATGCAAAGCGGAACGATTTGAGCGAGGCGGAGCGCGCGAAGATCGCACAGGCGGTCGGCATTGCGGCTTTGAAGTATAACGACCTCTCGCAGAACCGACAAAGCGACATTGCATTCCGGTGGAAGAAAATGTTGAATCTCGAGGGCAACAGCGCGCCGTACCTCATATACACCTACGTGCGTCTCAAGAGTATTCTCCGGAAGGGGAAGAAACAAAAAACGTTGAAAGCGGATGCGCCGATCGAACCGGCCGATCTCAAGCTTGTGCTGAAGCTTATGCAATTCCCCGATGCAATCGCGCGCGTGAGAGAGACCTATTTCCCGCACCTCCTCACGGATTACCTCTACGATCTTGCGAAATGCGCGAATCATTACTACCAATCAGTGCCGGTCTTAAAATCAGCCGGAGAACTTCAATCGGTACGACTGCATCTTGTCTCCGCAGTTGCCGAAACCATGAAAATAGGCCTTGGGCTTCTCGGCATCAGCGCACTTCAAAAAATGTAAACCGTTTTCACGATCCACGCGCCCATTTTTGCAACTTGGGCGATTTTTCAATATGATATGAGCCATATGCGCTTTTCTCGTTCCAAGCAATTTTCTCTACCCGCAATCGAAGCACAGGTCCTCAAATTTTGGGATGAGCACCGCATTTTTGAGAAATCGCTTGAGTCCCGCCGTAAGAGGGGGAAACCCTTCCGTTTCTTCGAAGGTCCTCCCACCGCAAACGGTCTCCCCGGAGTGCACCACGCGCTCGCACGCGCCTTCAAAGACATTATCCTGCGTTACAAAACAATGCGGGGATATTACGTGCTCCGCCGTGCTGGCTGGGATACCCACGGCCTCCCCGTTGAAATCGCGGTGGAAAAAGAGCTGGGGATTAAGCATAAATCCGAAATCGAGAAGCTTGGCATCGCGGAGTTCAACCAGCGCGCGAAGCTCTCGGTATGGCGCTACAAGCATGAGTGGGAGCGGTTTACGAAGCGCATCGGCTTCTGGCTTGATTTTCGCAACCCGTACATCACATACGAGAATTCGTATATCGAAACGCTTTGGTGGATGTTCCGGCAGATCGAGGAGCGAGGCCTTTTAAAAAAACTTCACAAAGTGATTCCGTGGTGTGTGCGCTGCGAAACGCCGCTTTCGAACAATGAGCTTGCCCAGCCGGGCGCCTACCAAAAGGCAAAAGACCCTTCGGTGTATGTAAAATTGCTTTTGAAAGAGACTGCGGCGCGGAAGCGGGGGAGAGAGTATCTCCTCGTGTGGACGACGACGCCGTGGACTTTGCCTGCGAACGCCGCGGTCGCGGTGAACCCGGCTGTCACGTATACGAAGTTCAAAATCGGCGATGATTTTATCTGGTCGTGTAACCCGCCGCCGAAGACGGCGAGCGCTCCCGAGGTGGTCGCCGTAGAGAAAATCGCCGGCGCGAAACTCGTCGGCCGACCGTACCAGCCGCTTTATCCGGCGCGCGGCCTTTCGAGAGCGGCGAACGAACGCATATATCGCGTATGTGCGGCAGACTTTGTTTCGACCGACGAAGGCACTGGTTTTGTCCATATCTCACCGGCATTCGGCGCTGACGATTTTAATCTCATCGAACGGGAGAATCGGAGCAAAAGCCCTTCAGCGAGGATTCCTATTTTCATTACGGTGAATGGGAGCGGGATCGTGCAGCGGGGTTTCCCCGGCGGAGGGAAATTTTTCAAACAGGCCGACCGCGATATCATAGCCGACCTGAAGAAGCGCGGGTTCCTCTACGATGAAGGGGTGATCGAGCACGACTATCCGTTCTGCTGGCGCTGTCAGACGCCGCTTATCTATCTCGCCCGCCTTACGTGGTTCATCGAAATGAGCAAGCTCACCAAAGATTTACTTGCGGCGAACGAGAACACGAATTGGATTCCGGGCCACATCCGCGAGGGAAGATTCGGTGAATGGATTAAAGAGGGTAAAGATTGGTCAATTTCGCGCGAGCGCTACTGGGGGACGCCGCTGCCCATCTGGGAAGGCGAAAAATGCGATTACCGATTGGTCGCGGGTTCGTTTGAAGATTTGAACCGCTACCGCCCGAAAAAAGAGAATCGGTATTTCCTTGTTCGCCATGGCGAAGCCGAGAGCACCGTTGAGAACCGCGTGGATTCCCAACTTAAAAAAGCTCGTAAGAATCCGCTTACGGAACGAGGGGAAAAACGAGCAGAGAAAATTGCCCAACAACTCGCGCGTGAGCATATAAATTTCGTTATTGCTTCGCCGTTTCTTCGGACGCGGGAGACGGCTTACGCGATTGCGAAGGCAGCTGGATTAAAGGTGACGTTTGATAAACGTCTCGCTGAAATTAATACCGGCGTTTTCGACGGCCGAAACATTAAAGAATACCAAAGCTATTTCAGCAATTTTTTTGAGCGTTTCACGAAACAGCCGCCGGGAGGCGAAACCTTGAGCGATGTGCGCAAGCGGATGGTGGAATTTTTCCGCGAGCTTGATCAGAGGTATACGGGAAAAACGATCGTCGTGGTGAGCCATGCAGGCCCGTTGCTCGTCTTAGAGGCGGCAGTGCGCGGCATCCACGATGATCGCATAGAAACGGTTAAGAGCATGAGTGTTGGCGAGTGCCGCGAGTTCAAATTTCCCTATTGGCCCTTCAATCGGGGAGGAGAGTTGGATTTTCATCGGCCGTTCGTGGATGAAATCGTTCTCCGTTGTCCCGAGTGCGGCGGCCGGATGCGGAGGGTGAAGGAAGTCGGTGATGTGTGGTTTGATTCCGGCGCAATGCCGTTTGCCCAATGGCACTATCCGTTTGAACATAAAGAAATGGTTGATCGGCGCTTCCAGTTTCCAGCGGACTATATCGTCGAAGGCATGGATCAGACCCGCGGATGGTTTTATACCCTTCTTGCCATCTCGACGCTCCTTTGGAGAGGCGCCTCATACCGCAACGTGATTTCGACGGGCCTCGTGCTTGATAAAAACGGGCAGAAGATGTCGAAGTCGAAGGGGAATGTGGTGGATCCGATGGCGACCATGGAGAAGCATGGGGCTGACGCGCTCCGCTGGTATCTCTATACCGTAAATGATCCGGGAGATCCGAAGCGGTTCGACGAGGCGGAGCTTGAGAAAGTCGTACGGAGGGTATTCCTTATCATTTGGAACACCTACGTGTTTCTTGAAACCTATCGTAAAGAGAAGCAGGAACCGATTGTAATTTTAGATACATGGATCAAAATTCGTTTACAGGAAGTTACGCGAAGCGTGACCGTATCGCTTGACCGGTTCCAGATTGGAGAGGCGGCGCGCGTCATTGAAACATTTGTTATCGACGATCTTTCGCGTTGGTATATCCGCCGGTCGCGGAAGAATGTTTCTCCGAAAGTACTCGCGGAGGTGCTTGTTTGCCTTGCAAAGCTTATGGCACCGTTTGCGCCGTTTTTTGCCGAGGCGCTCTATAAATCACTGACAACTGACAACAAACAACTAATAACGAGTGTGCATCTAACGAATTGGCCCGAGGCGGATGCAAAAAAGATTGACAAAAAACTTCTTGCGGCGATGGCGGAAGTGCGGCGATTCGCGAGCCTTGCGCTTGCCGAACGCGAGAAAGCGGGGATTAAAGTGCGGCAGCCTTTGGCGAAGCTGAAAGTTAAAAGCGACAAGTTAAAAGGAAAAAGAGAATTGCTTCAGCTTTTGAAAGATGAGGTGAATGTGAAGGAGATAACATTTGACTCAAAACTCAAAATCGAACTCGAACTGGATACGAAGATTACGCCGGAACTCTACGAAGAGGGGATGGCGCGGGAAATTACGCGTATGGTGCAGAAGCTGCGGCAGGACGCCGGCTGCCACTTCAAGGATATGATTGCGCTCCGCATTGCTGCGCCGAAAGAATTACTCGGCGGTTTCAAGAATCACGAGCGTGAGCTTAAATCCGTTCTTAAAGCGAAATCGCTTGAGGTCATGGAGATTGGCACGGAGGCGCCAGGAACATTTGACGCGGTTATCGAATCAAAACTCGAGGAGAAGCCAATCCGGATTCAGTTAAGAAAATTGTAATCCTCTGGCGAGTTCAGCGTTATACCTCAATAAGCACCGGCAGTATCATCGGACGCCGTTTCGTTTTTGAGTAGAGGAATTGTCCGATCTGGTCGCGGATCAGCATCTTTACGTAATCGGGATCCGCTTCCTGCCGCGGAATGCGGCCCAAGATGCCCCGTAGGCGCTTCCTGATTTCATCCAAGAGTTCGCGGTTATCTTTTAAGAGGATGAACCCCCGCGAGATGATATCGGGGTTTTTAATGATGCGTCCGGTTTGTTTTTCGAGGGTCGTGATAATGACGACCATGCCTTCTTCAGCCAAGACGCGCCGGTCGCGGAGCACCACTTGCTCCACGTCGCCTACGCCTAAGCCGTCCACCATGACATAGTCCGCGGGAACGGTTTCTTTCGTGATCACGAGGTTATCTTTTATTATGTTGACGATTTGTCCGTTATCAATCATTACGACCCGATTCCTCGAGATGCCAATTTCTTCGGCCAACTTCACGACATACTTGCGCATGAAGTAATACGCATGGATGGGCACCACGAATTTCGGCTTCACGAGCTTCATCACGAGCTTTAAGTCCTCTGCATACGCATGCCCGGATGTGTGAATATCCAAGAGCTTTGAGTTGTACACTTCGTCAACCTGCCGTGAGACGTTATCCTGGAGGGCTTGGATGCTCCGTTCGTTTCCCGGAATGACCGAGGAAGAGAAGATTACGGTGTCAGTCGGTTTCAGGGTTACGATGCGGTGCTCGCCGTTCACAATACGCATGAGCCCGGCATTCGGTTCTCCTTGGGATCCGGTCGTCAAAATCATGATTTTGTCGTCGGGATATTTATTGATTTCCTCGAGTGCAATCATCTCGCCCTTCCGCGGTTTGATGTAGCCGAGATTTTGAGCGATTTGAATGTTGTCTTTCATCGAGCGGCCGTTTAAGGCAACCTTGCGTCCCAGGCGATCCGCGATTTTGATGATTTCGGCAAGGCGCGTGAGCATGGAAGAGAATGTGCCTACGATAATTCGTCCCTTCGCGCCCTTGAAGAGCTTTTCTAAGTTTTCTTCGACGGTCCGTTCGGAGAGCGAGAATCCTTCGCGGATGGAATTCGTGCTGTCCATGAAAGCAGTGTGAATGTTCATCTTTCCCAGTCGTTCGAAAATCTCGAGGTGCTCGGGTTTGCCGTCTGTATCGATGTCGAGCCGGAAATCCCCGAAATGCACCATTTTCCCGATCGGTGTCGAGAGAATGAAGCCGACGGCATCGGGAATGGTATGGCCGATGTCGAAGAATTCCGCTTCGAAGTTCGGCGATAATTTGATGACGTCGCCGTTTTTCACCACGATAAATCTCGGTTTTGGCAGATTGGGAAATTCTTGGAACCGTTTTTCGATGAGCGCGCGCGTGAGCGCCGCCGTGTAGATCATCGGATTTCCCAGTTTTTCTATTAAGTAGGGGAGGGCGTGGATGTGATCGTAGTGGCCGTGGGTAAAGATGAGCCCGCGGATATTCCCTTTCTTCGGTTCAAGAGAGGCAACGTTCGGGATGATGTAATCAATGCCCGGTGTTTCCTCTTCAGGAAATTGGATGCCGACATCGACGAGGATGATTTCATTTTTGTACTCAAAGTACGAGCAGTTACGCCCAATCTCTTCGAGTCCGCCCAAAGGGACGAATCGTACCGCGTCCTGCGCGGGCGCAACTGTTTTAGCTGATTTTGCTGTTCTTATCATTTGATTATTTAGTAGTAAGTATGTAGGTAATGATTATTGATGAGTAATGATTCTTTTTTCTATCGCGTCCCAGAGCATTTCTGCCTATCGATACAGAAGCCGCGATACAAGAAGGAATACTGTGGGCAGGGAGGGACTTTCACTGCGCTTCGCCTTCGGCGAATGCGCTTTGAAACCCAGCGGTTTCAACTTCTTCCGCATCGGGAAAACTCCCGTTTTCCCGACCCCTTTCCCGGTTCAAGTTATTTTTCTCGACGCCTGTAATTGGTGATGATTGTTAAACCTTTTGTGTGGGCAGGGAGGGACTCGAACCCTCACGACCTTGCGGCCATAGGCTCCTGAAGCCTACGTGTCTGCCATTCCACCACCTGCCCAACCGTTATTTTCCGCTTTGTTTTTTTGATGCCAGCTTAGGTCTATTACCGTAGTTCTGGCATACGTTCTTTTAATTCGTTGATAGTGCCTATAGTCCGTGGATCAATTCCTTTATGCCTTGCCACCTCGATGCTCACGAGCCCCGCAAGGGCGAGTGAATTCATGGTGCGCTCTAAGGTATTTTTGCCTTTTCCTGAAATCGCGAGCGTGGGCGTACCACGTACCTCTATGACCTCGCGTGTTACTTTTCGGATCATCCTTATCTTTTTATCGCGAGGGTTTCCCTCAAGGAAGAGTACGATGAGATTTTTCGGTTTAAGCTCGAACACCATGACTTCGTTGTGATTCATTTCCGGGAGCACGTTCCACGAAGTCAGCGTTTTTCCCGCTTCGTTGAAGTGCGCTTTCCAGTAGTAGGCGAGGTGGCCGTCTTCCCAATCGGCGATGACTGCAATATTCCTGCCGCCGATTCGGTGCGCGATCCGACGCGCGAGGGAGCGGAGGAGATATGGTTTCACGCGGGTCGTAAGATCGGGAACCGTAACCGAAGGCCATACTCGGTTTAGTACCCGAAGGGCGCCGTAGAAGAGGAAGCCGGTCGCCTGCCGAGGTTCGAGGTTCCCCGGAGGAAACGTAGCGACGGCAAACCTTTCTTTCATCGCGAGCCGGACGAGTTTCCCTCCGCTTCCAACCACCGCGATTTTTGTATGTCCTCGGTTCGCGAGCGCGAATCCATCGAGTACCTCCTTCGTGTTTCCAGAAAAGGAAAGGAATAGATAGAGCGGGGATCGGGCATAAGGAATCTGCGGGAGCCCGAAATTCTTCCAAGGAATTACCGGTACGGGTATCTTAACATCATTCGCAAGATTTTGCAAGAGAGAAGCGGCAAGACCCGATCCTCCCATGCCGACCGCGATAATCGCATCAGGCTTTCTACGCCCCGCGATTCTGTCGAGGTTTGTGGTTTGAATGGCGTTTACGGTGAGCTGCTTATTAAAGGCGAGTGCGTTTTTTTCGTAGGTATCCATAGTTTTTAAGACGGTTGTGATTATTTGAAACTCCGCGCTGTTTTAAGGTACCAGTCCGCGATGTGGGCGAATCGGTTTGCAGGGGATTCAAGAAGTTCGCGGGGGATCCCACCGAGGTTTTTCGGGGTAAGGTAGAGGTAGTTTGGCGAGAAGAGGAAAATCGCCGGCTTGTCTGCATGAATGATTTCTTGGAGCAGCGCGACGTCATCCGTGCGAGAAACGGTATCAAAATCTTTTCGGATAGATTCAAGAAGCGCATCTGCCTTTTTATTTTCGTAGAACGAGAGATTCAGGCCGGGGCGGAATTTCTCGGAAGAATGCCAGAACGAGAACACATCGGGATTTGCTTTTAAGATGTTTCCGAAAACGAGCATTTGGTAATTCCTTGTTTTGATGACATCGTTTGTGATCTCCGTTGGGGAGCGTACGATTCGATTCACCGCAACTCCGATTGTTTTCCAATCTTCTTCAAGAATTTTTGTTGCCTCGATCAGGAAATCAATGTCGGGGACGATCATGTCAAACGCGAGGCGGAAATCGTCTTTCTCCACGCGTTTCCGGCGCACCCCGTCATCGCCCCGTTTCCATCCCGCATCTTCAAGCGTACGTTCCGCAGTTTCAAGAGAAAAACGTGCGCCTGTTCCGATCGCCGCGTCGTACCCTTCGATACCCGGATATAACGGACCGCCAATGGGCTGCCCATAACCTTTGAGGGCTACGGCGCGCAGCTTCTCGCGGTCCGTTGCCGCATCGAAGGCAACTCGTACCGCCTTCTCTCGGAGCGGGAGGCTCGTTCCAGGATTCAAAAACACGGCGTAGTAGCGCGGGATGTTAAATTCAACCGTTTGGTGGCCGATTTTTATATCGGGAAGATCATAGACGCTTATACCGCCTAGCCCGTCAATGGCGCGGTGGTTGAATGCTTCGATCGCCTCTTGGTAATCCGCAAAGAATTTGAATTTCAGTTCTTTGATAAGCGTTTCGGTTCCGGCGAAGTGAGGGTTTGCGGTGAAGGTATAGTCGGTAATGAAACCGTCCTTCCGTTTTGTGTAGCTGGAAAATACATAAGGACCGTTTCCTATCGGCTCAAAGTTATAGTCCGAAAGGCGGAGGTTCGCCGTGGGGATAGTTCCGAAGATGTGGCGCGGAACAACTTTGAATTCTTTGAGATTATCAAGAAAAAATGCGTAGGGCGTCTTCAGTGTAAACCGCACTTCCCGTTCACTCATACGTTCGGCAATGACGCCGTGCCACGCGGCGAAGGACGGAGAATGCGCGTCTGGATCTTGCATAGTCTCTAGCGTAAAAACAACATCGTCGGCCGTGATCGGCTCTCCGTCGCTCCACGCGAGTCCATTTTTGAGCGTCACCGTCCAGACCCGGTGATCATCGTTGACCTTTGCGCTATCCGCAAGTTCGGTAAGATCGCTAAACACCACTTCGATGAGATCGCGGTCAATATCGTTCGATCCGGCAATCAGCGGGTTTATCGCGATCGGTTGGCCCACGACGCCTTCGGTGTAAGTTCCTCCGGAAATGGGAGTGAGCACCGTTGTTTGATAAAAGAGATTGACGCCGTTTAAGAAGATGGAGAAGGCAAATACGATGCTTGCCCCCTGAAACACTTGGCGTTCAAGTTTCGTAAAAGAATCAAAGATTTTATGGAATTTGGAGAACATCGTTGTCACACCGCGCGCTACCGTACCGCGGTGAGCGTAAGGAGCGAAAGAGCGGCAAAAATGACAAGGAGGACAATGGTCGCAGCGAAGGTGAATTTTTCCAATCCTCTCCGCGTCCGGTAGAATCCTCCTTCGCCTCCGCCCAAAAGCCCCGATATATCAGAAGATCGTTCTTGGATTAGAATAAGCGCAATTAAAATGATGGAAACAATGACTTGCGTGATGGTGAGTCCTGACATACAAAGGGGTTATACGGCTACGTGGCAGATAAGCGTTTTGAAGATTTTCCCATTATAGCGCGGTCCCATGAGAAGTCAACCCCGTTAGAGGCCGCCCTCCAGCCAAAAGGCGGGACGGCTACGGCCGCCTGGAGCGACCTGCCTCTAACGGGGCCAACCCCGCAAATGTTTTTTGCGCTTTGATCTTTATGTTTTATTCCAGAATGCGGAGGAGGCTTTCCCCGGTCATTTCTTCCGGTTTCGGTATTCCGAAGAGTTCAAGGATTGTCGGTGCGACATCGCCGAGCATACCCGTCGCTTCGCCTTCAAGGAGTTCTATTTCGCCGTCGTTTTTCGGATGTTCGAATCCTGAACCGACGAGATAGAAGGGAACAAGGTTGGCATTATGGGTCGTTTCTGGCCGTCCGGTCATAGGATTGATCATCCGTTCGATGTTTCCATGGTCCGAGGTGATAGCACAATAGTATCCATGTGCGAGGCATGCATCCACGATCCTTCCGACTTCCTCGTCAATAATTTTGACCGCTGCGGTCGCCGCTTCGAAATTTCCGGTATGGGCGATGACATCGGCGTTTGCCAGGTTCCCAAGGATAAAGTCGAATCCACCTTCCTCGACGGATTCGACGATGCGGGCCGCAACTTCGTGCGCCATCATCTCTGGCGCTTCGTCATGTCCCGCTACGTTTCGTGAGGGAATGAGCACGCGATATTCATTCGGGAACGGTTCTTCCCGGTAACCGTTGAAAAAATAGGTAATGTGGGCGTACTTTTCCGTTTCTGCGATGTGCAATTGGAGCCTGCCGCTGTCTGCGAGTATTTTTCCGAGCGGCGCATTGATGGCTTCGTTCGGAAAGGCAACAGGAACCGAAAATGTTTTGGAATAGTTTGTCATCGTCGCCACAGCGAGGTCTTCGAATTTCTCGGCTGGGAAGTGATCGAATCCTTTGAGGATGAACGGACTCGCGATCTGGCGCATATTATCTTCCCGAAAATCGAAGAAGATGAGTGCGTCGTGTTCTCGTACCGGGTGTGATTCAGGACCAATCATGCATGGTTCGATGAATTCGTCGCCAAGGTCGCGGCCGTAGTGTTCGTTAATCGCGGTCTCGAGATCTTTAACCGTCGGCGCAGCCCCCACCATCGCCTCGTAGGCCTTTTTAGTTCTTGTCCAGTGTTCATCGCGATCAAGTGCGTAGAAGCGCCCCCCAACGCTTGCGATTCTTCCCACGCCTGCCTCCTTGATGAACGATCGGACGCGGCTCATCAAAGGAAGCAGAGATTTCGGGGGACTGTCTTTCCCATCGCTCCAAAGGTGGAGATTGAGATTTTGTACTCCTCCTTTCTTTGCGAGTTCGATGAGCGCTTTTATGTGATCAAGCGAGGCGTGCACATTGCCCTCCGTGAGAAGTCCCGCGAGATGGAGCGCTGAACCGCGTTGAGTGGCATGCTTCACTGCCCCTACGAGCGCGGGATTTTTGAAGAAACTTCGGTCATTGATGGCGAGCGTGATTCTTGGAAAGTGTTGGTAGATGACTTTTCCTGCGCCGATCGTGAGGTGGCCGACTTCACTGCTTCCTTCTTCTCCCCAGGGGAGTCCCACCGAGATGCCTGACGATTGGAGCGTGGCCGAGCGGTAATTTGCCCTGATGGCATTCA
>Ga0209541_10014250_pt1 | contig 12007 bp, 11 predicted proteins | sample RifCSPlowO2_01_FD_184027 | JGI IMG/M metagenome (GOLD analysis project Ga0209541, IMG submission 184027) | Groundwater microbial communities from Rifle, Colorado - Rifle CSP2_plank lowO2_0.1 (SPAdes) (version 2) | ecosystem: Environmental > Aquatic > Deep subsurface > Groundwater | place...
CGACGCCGCCGGCACATTTCCTCGCCTCATAGAAATGGGGGTGAATCCGGATATCTTAGGAGCTGCGGTGACTGTCGCGATGGCACAGCGCCTCGTGCGGCGACTGTGCCCCAATTGCCGCGAGGCAAAGCCGATAACGGGAGAAGATGCGAAAATCGTAGCTGCTATGCTCAAAAATATCCCGCACGCCGATGAACTGCCGGAGAATCATGACACCATGTGGGCCGCTAAGGGATGTGTGAAATGCGGCGGCATAGGATACAAGGGGCGTACTGCGGTCGTGGAGGTTATCCTCATGGATCAGGAGATAGAAACGGCGGTGCGCACCACTTCAAGCGAGCGGGATATATGGAAAGCGGCCAAGCATCAGAAAATACGGCGCATGGCGCAAGACGGTATCGTGAAAGTATTGCAGGGCATAACATCGCTCGACGAACTCGGCCGCGTGGTTGACCTTCACGAAGAATCTTTGCTCGAAACGACGGCTTAGCGCAGTGGCTCTCGACAGGGCCAATAGAGAATGTCATTATGCACAGTAGTGGTGCCCCTGTCTCACTACCTGGAGGAGAATCAAATGTACGAACTCGCGACGCTGTTCCCGAAGCCAATCCTGGCCTCCGTGTTCTTCGCCCTGTTGTTTGCCCTGCTGTTTGCCGCAGGAGCAAGATACGAGCTTTCAAAGGGAGAGAAACCCAGTCCAGGGGTGGTGGTGTTCACTCTCATTGCGGGGGCTGTCCTTACCTACGGAGTCTACCGGTGGGTTGGCGTCATGGGCACCTAGGAAGAGCCCGCCGACGAAAAATGCCCTGCAGTGGTCGCAGGGCGTTTTAATTTATCTTCCAGTTGTACATTCATATGGGGGTGCTATCGTGAATACAGTGCGAATCACTTGAGCCGCTCCACCTCTCTAATGGAGAGCCCAAGCGCCTCTAATATGATGATAGATAAAGACAAAAAAACAGTTGAAAAAAGTCCGCGCTCGCTTGACCAGGCGCTCCGTCCCGTTTCTTGGGAAGAATATGTCGGGCAGGAGGGCATAAAAGAGAATCTGCGAATACTCCTCACGGCCGCAAAAGGCCGCAACCATCAGCCTGAGCACGTTCTTCTCTACGGCCCACCGGGCTTGGGGAAAACGACGCTTGCGCATTTGATGACAAAAGAAATCGGCGCGTCCCTGCGCGCGACGTCGGGCCCCGCGATCGAGCGCGTGGGCGACCTCGCCTCCATCCTCACCAACCTCTCGCCCGGCGACGTGCTCTTCATCGACGAGATACACCGGCTCAATCGCACCATCGAGGAGGTCCTCTACCCCGCGATGGAGTCCGGCGTGCTCGATATCGTCATTGGCAAGGGCCCCGCGGCACGCACCGTGCAATTGGAGCTCCCGCCGTTCACGCTCATCGCCGCGACGACGCGCATCTCCATGCTAAGCGCCCCTCTGCGCTCGCGTTTTTCGGGCGGCACGTTCCGTCTTCAATACTATACCGATGCGGAAATCGCGGAAATCCTCAAGCGCTCGGCAAAAATCCTCAACATTAATTCAGACGACGAATCCGTCCACGAAATCGCGAGCCGCAGCCGGGCGACGCCGCGCACGGCGAATTACCTTTTGAAACGTGCGCGCGATTTCGCCGAAGTAAATGAGGAGCCGCTCAACCTGAAGACCGTGAAGAAGGCGCTCGCACTCTTGGAGATAGACGAAGGCGGCCTTAATCAGACCGACCGCGACATTCTCTCCATCATCGTCGAGAAATTCGGCGGCGGGCCTGTGGGGTTGAAAACGATCGCCGCTTCCCTTTCAGAAGAAGAAGATACTATCGAGGAAGTGCACGAGCCCTACCTCATGCAACTCGGTCTCCTCGACCGCACTCCCCGCGGCCGCGTCGTCACGAAAAAGGGCTACGAGCACATCGGAGCGGACGGACCGAAAGAGCAGCAAACGCTGATAAAGTAATGCTATGACGGCTGAAATCTCGATATTAAATAAGCACGCTGTTGCATTGGCGGCCGATAGTGCAGTAACAATCGGCGATGGCGCAAAAATCTTTACCTCTGTACATAAGATTTTTTGTCTCTCAGACCATCACCCAATCGGTTTGATGATTTACGGAGGTGCCAATTTCCTTGGAATACCTTGGGAAACTATAATAGGGGCATATCGAATTAAAATCGGAAGCCGGAAATTCGGTACACTTCGAGAGTATGGTGAACACTTTCTCCGGTTTTTAGCAACTAGTCCTGGATTGTTTCCTGCTTCACAACAAAATGAACAATATAGATTTCTCGTAAAGAGTTATTTATATTCGCTGTTGCAAGAAATCAAATCAGCGTGTGATGACCTTTTTTCAAAGAAAGGCAAGCTTTCTCAGGCAGAAATAGTCGCAATAACCGCAAAAATTATAGATTCGCACTATAGTAAGTGGCAGTCCGCTCCACTTATTAAATCGGTCTCAGATGCAAAATTTAGAGTACTCCGTAGAAAATTCCGGCTCTATTATCGACAACAAATAAAAGTCTTCTTGGGAAAATTATTGTTATCAGTAGCACAAAAAAACAAGATCGCGTTTATCCTTGCTTCGATTACTTACCGACGACTGTTTAACACACAATATGTTTCAGGCATAGTGATAGGCGGTTATGGGGAGAAAGAATATTTCTCCAGTATAGTTGATTACGAAATTGAAACGATGCTCAATAATATACTGAAGTACAAGGAAGACTATTCGCCTATCGACCATGGGAACGATGCCATAATCAAAGCATTCGCGCAGAAAGAAATGGTGGGGTCATTTATTGAAGGTGTGCATCCTGATTTTGAACAACGATCAAAAAGGGAGCTCAAAAAGATTACTGATTCGCTTCCGAACGATTTTACTACGTCGCTTACATTCGGCACCATACTCCAAAAGAGCAAGGCGCGAAAGCTTTTCGAAAAGAAAGTTGCTAATCTTCATACTGCATACAACCAAAATATGCAGCAATATAAGTACCGTAACTTCATCTCGAAAATAGTCGGGATCGTGGGCGTCCTCCCAAAGGACGAGCTGGCTATGATGGCTGAATCATTGGTTAATCTCACCTCCTTTAAACGCAGAATTTCTATGGATGCAGAGACTGTTGGTGGACCGATAGATGTTGCTATAATATCTAAGAATGAGGGTTTTGTTTGGATTAAGAGAAAATCTTACTACAAGCAAGAAATAAACATAAAAAAGATATGAGGAAAAATCCGACAAGAAAACAAACGAGGCGAAAAAAAGACCGTGAGTATGTCTCACTTCCGCTCGTTCACAAAACTTTCTTCCCGACAGAACAAGAGATTATTTCAAATGAGAAAAGGGCGGGGGGGCCTATAAACATTAAGGCAATGGACTTCTCAGATCTGAGTATTGATTGATCCGGTAATGTGGGGATAAGAACACCTCTCGCTCAAATGACGTATACAATGAACCTCGCTAGTACGCACGGTAACAAACAATCTCCCTTGCGGGAGATTGTTTGCTTTTCCGACCATTGGTGAATCGATGACCTGCTCCACGCGCCTTGATACGATCTCCACGCATTTCGCACACCACCTCACTGCTCTGACCGGACTGCTCCTGCAATGTCTCAATGCTTGCGCACCGACAGATTCTAGGAACTGCTACCTGTGTGTCGGGGATTGCTCCCGTCCTCTTGATAGCGACCGACGCACGGTTAAGCACATCAGTAATTAGGATTATAAAGAACTCTTTTGCATGTCAATTTTGAGAAAATCCCCCGAAACGGTGAATATCCTGTGTATACACCTGTGCATAAGTGCGGAAAATACGCAATCACTGTACACTTGCAATGAATATCCCTTTTACCTATGGAAGAAATCCCTAAATTTGAGACCAGACAAAGCGCCAAGGAGGCGGCGGACAAAGAACATGAGGTGTTTCTTCGGGAAACAATTGCGAAGCTGGAGGAGGCTCTGGCCGAAGCAGAGCCACATCCGAAGAAAACTGAGGGGAAAGACACCGCACCTAAAGGCGATTCCGTATTATCTGACTTGTTCGACGAGCCGGATGTTGCATCGGAGAAGACGCCGGCACAGAGGATAGGACGCAAGCTTGAAGAATATCGAACCGCACTAGAAGCACAGTTGCGGATACGCGCCTCGGAAGCAGAACAATTGCGAGTCAGGAAGATGCTAAATCGCACGATACCCAGCGGGAACTGAATGGGCTAGACTCTTCATTATGTCAGGAATTGAGGATTTAAATCTGCAACGCAAAATGGAACAGCAGTTGCTTGTGGATCCGAAAGAAGCACGCATGGTAGACATTCTTGCAAAGAAGAAGGCGGAGCTGAGTAATCTGCGAGCTGAATTGCTTGAAAAACGTGAGGAATTATCACTGTATAGAGAAAATCCGGCTCGCAAACCAAAAGTTTTACAGGAGCTTGAGAGCAGTGTCCTATCTCACGAAGAAGCGATCGACATTGTGGGTGATGAACACGATAAACTTGCGGGTGAACGTGACACGTATCTGGAACAAAGGAAGGGTGCGGCGCATTAGAAACGGGAGCCGTGCTCCGTGGGACTGAATCGTTTATAATCCCGCCATGGGTGGACATAACAAATGGTCGCAGATAAAGCGACAGAAGGGTGCCAATGATTCCGCCAAAGCGCAGGTGTGGGGCAAGCTCTCGCGCCGTATCACCGTGGAATCCAAGAAAGCGGGCGGCGACGTGAACGCCGCGAATGTGCGCGCTGTCGTTGAGCGCGCCCGCAAGGAGAACATGCCGAAAGACGCCATCGACCGCGCCGTCGCCAAGGGCGTTTCGTCGGAAGCAGGGTCTCTCGAATCCATCACCTATGAGACATACGGCCCGGGTGGCGCTGCGATTTTGATAGAGGCATTGACCGACAGCCGCAACCGCACGGCGCAGGAGATAAAGCATCTCCTCTCCGAAAACGGCCTTGCTCTCGCCTCTCCCGGAAGCGCCACGTGGGCATTCGAGAAAACGCACGATGGGTACGAGCCGAAGACGACGGTGAAACTTTCAGATGTTGACCACACGAAGCTTATGGAAATACTGGAAAAAATCGACGCGCACGACGATGTGGAAGAAGTGTACACGAACGCCGAATAACCCGCGGCTGACAGCTTACAGCCGGGAGACCGGAGCAATGACGACGTGTCCGTTGCGCAGACCGCGCTGATCTTTCGCCAACCTCTCGCCAACTCAGAAATTCTCGCCCAATCCCTATACTTAACTCCAGGATTAAGTATAGGGATTTAATGAAACGCGTCGGATGAAGCACCTCTGGGAAGCGAGAGGGGTTTAACGGGACAGAAAGCCGACTATGACGGGGCTAGTTGAGAGAGTGCAACACGCGGGTTGACCCAAGCACGACGACGAGTTCTTTGAGAGCGCGGGGATCGTAAACGCACATGCGGACGCGTCCCCTCTTCTGCGTCGCGACCATTCCGGCGCGTTCGAGAATACGCACATGCGAAAGCGCCGCCGGGAGCGTGATGCGGAACGGTTCGGCCAATTTTGAAACCGACATCGCGCCCTCGCGGGCAAGCCGCGCCAGCATGCGGCGTCTTAGCGGCAAGCCGAGGGCATCCAGCATCAGCCGCGCGTTTTTGCGGGTGTCGCCGGGCGTGTATGTCTGCTGGCGTATCGTTTCCTCCATTACCCTTTGCGCAATAAGCTCCTTCACGCGTTCCTTCCGCTCTCTCACCCGGCGTATCCGCTGTGGATTCCAATACTTAATCATAAACTTAAGTATAGGGATTGAAGTGCGGGGGTCAAGCGGTATGCGGGTGCGCGGGTCTCAGGAGGTATACTTTCCGCATGAAAGTCCTCGCGATTGATCCCGGCTACGGAAGATGCGGTGTCGCAGTGCTGGAGCGCATCCAGGGTGGCAAAGAAATCGTCCTCTACTCTGATTGCATCGAAACGTCGGCAAAAGCGGACTTCCCCGCGCGGCTCGCTGAAGTTGCCTTGGAATGCCGGCGCCTCATCAAGAAGCACAAGCCCGATTCACTAGCGATGGAAAAACTGTATTTCAGCACGAATCAAAAAACCGTGATGCAGGTGGCCGAAGTGCGCGGAGCGTTGATAGGTGCGGCGGTCGAATCGGGAGTTCCCGTCTTTGAATACACCCCGGGGGAGATCAAAAGCGCCGCAGGAGGTTCCGGCAGGGCCGACAAGCGCCAAATCGCCACGATGCTTCACGCGCTAGTGAAAATAGAAAAGAACATACAATATGACGACGAATACGACGCGATAGCGGTGGGAGTCACGCACCTTGCACGGCATCGAAGTTAAGGGCTAATCCTCCTTTTTCTTATACTAGTCTTTTGCAAAAGACTAGTATAAGAAAAAGGCCGCGATGGAATAAATAAATGATCAGTGCCCGGCGAACATTCGTCCTTCTTTATCTGGAACAGTGAACATGCTGACCCCGAGTTCCGCCGCGCGCGCGAACACCTCATTGTCGCGTACGGAACCGGACGTAGCATAGATAGCCCTAATGCCGTCTTTCGCGAGGACCTCCACGCCGTCCGGGAACGGGAAATAGCTGTCGGAAACGGCGACTGCGCCTTTTGTATCATGTCCGTTCTCGTGCGCGAGCTGGAGCGCCAGCTTCGCGGAGCCAACGCGCTTCTGCTGGCCGACGGCGTTGCCGACGAGCATGCCGTCGCGCACGAGCGTCACGGTGTTGCTCGTGCTCGCCGAGCACACGGCGTATGCAAGCGACAGATCGGAAATAACTCTTTTCTTCTCGTTCCCGGAAAGAGCAGAGCCGTTATGCGCCGTCTTTGAGAAATCGGGAACGAACTGCGGTGGTGTCTGTTCAAGCACTACATCGCGCACGGACTTAACCTCGCGGTGAGACGAAAGACGGGCCGGGATTTTTGCGAGCGCTTTGTTCACGATGAAGTGCGTTGATTTGCTCTTGGCGCCTATGCTCTCTGTAATGCCTTTCTCGAATGACGGCGCCGCGATGGCGCTCAAGAACGGCATCTTTCCGCCGTTGCCTTCCGCGAGCGCCTCAGCGATTTTTTTCGTAAAAGGGAATGTGGCTATCAAGCATCCACCGAACGCCGCCTGCGGGTCTCCCTTCCAGACATCGCGCGCGACAGCCGCTGGGTCCTTACCGAATGCCGCCCCGCATGGGTTCCCGTGCTTCACGAGAGCCGCAAAATGCGGGAGTGCGCTTCCGATGTTTTTGCGATATGCGTTCGCAAAACGCTCGGCTACCTGGATAAGCCGCCCGAGGTCGGTGAGCGATATCCAGCTCGTCTCGACGCCCACGAACGTCTTTCCATCAAGGCGCTTGAACTTCTGTATCGCTAAGGGATCAGATGTGGGCGCATACGAAGACGTGGCGCTTTGGTGCGGATTCTCCCCGTATTTGAGTTTCGACTTCATTGGCTGAAGATTACACGCGAAAATGTTTTTAGCAAAGTCGCTTTTGTTGTACAATCCACCTAATATCCACTCCGAGATTTCTGTCTTATGCCACCACAATTCCGACACAGCGGGAGAAAACCGCGACATTCGAGTAAGTCTCTGTACGCGCTTCTGCGAGCTCCGCTCGCCCTGCTTGCCGTTGTCGCGATTTTTGGCGGAGGTATTCTTTTCGCGTGGGCGACGATATTGGCAATTCCCTCCATAGATAATTTCCAGAATCGCAAAGTCTCCGAATCGACAAAGATATATGACCGAACGAGGAACGTCCTCCTTTATGACGTCCACGGCACGATGCGCCGCACCGCAGTCCCCATCGAAGCCATATCCCTAAACATCAGGAACGCCACTGTCGCCATAGAAGACGCCGAGTTCTACCAGCACTTCGGCTTCCGCCCGCTCTCGTTCATGCGTGCAATGGCAGTCGACATCATTTCCGGAAGCTTCGCGCAGGGCGGTTCTACGATAACCCAGCAGGTCGTGAAGAACGCGCTCCTTACGCGGGACAAGACGATAATCCGAAAGATAAAGGAGATAATCCTCGCGATAAAGCTTGAGCGCGTGTATTCGAAAGACCAGATACTGGCAACATATCTCAACGAGACTTCCTACGGAGGCACAATATACGGCGTGCAGGAGGCGAGCCAGTATTTCTTCGGAGTGGATGCGAAGGATGTAGGGCTCGCGCAGGCAGCGTACCTGGCGGCACTTCCGCAAGCGCCGACGCGATACTCGCCATATGGCAACCATCGCGACCTGCTTGAGAAGCGCAAGAACCTCGTGCTTCTCAAAATGAAGGAAAATAACTTCATCAGCGCCGAAGAATACGACGCGGCGCTACAGGAAAAAGTCGAGTTCAAGGATGAAAAAGAGGCCGGGATAAAAGCGCCGCACTTCGTGTTCTACATACGCGAGTATCTGGAAGAGAAATACGGGCCCGACGCGGTGGAGAACGGCGGCCTTCAAGTTACGACCACCCTCGACTACGACCTGCAGAAAAAAGCGGAGGATGTCGTGTCGAAAGCCGCGCTCGAGAACGAAAAGAATTTCAATGCATCGAACGCGGGGCTCGTCGCAATAGACCCGAAATCCGGGCAGGTACTCGCGATGGTGGGTTCGCGCGGATATTTTGACGAGGAAATCGACGGCAAGGTGAACGTCGCTCTCGCGAACCGCCAGCCGGGGTCTTCTTTCAAGCCATTCGTGTACGCGACCGCGTTCGAGAAGGGATACACGCCCGAGACGATCGTGTTCGACCTGCAAACCCAGTTCTCGACCATCTGCGACGCTATGGACACCGCGAACGATACGCCGCCCTGCTACTCGCCCGGGAACTACGACCAGAAATTCCGCGGTCCGATGACCTTGCGCGACGCGCTCGCGCAGTCGGTGAACGTGGCATCGGTAAAGGTTCTCTACCTCGCTGGCATCGACGATTCGCTCAAGACCGCCGAAGACATGGGGATCACGACGCTCGAAGGGAAGGAGCGCTACGGGCTCACTCTCGTCCTCGGCGGCGGCGAGGTAAACCTCCTTGAAGAAACGTCGGCCTACGGCGTCTTCGGTAACGACGGCGTGAGGAATCCTCCGGTTGCTGTCCTGCGAGTCGAGGACAGCGCCCGGAATATCCTGGAGAGCTACGAGGAGCAGAGCGCACGCGTCCTCGACTCGCAGATCGCGCGGCAGGTAAACGACGTGCTCTCCGACAACGTGGCGCGCACTCCGGAGTTCGGCGCGGAGTCGCCGATGTACTTCCCGAACGCGGATGTCGCCGCGAAGACCGGTACGACCAACGACTCGCGCGACGCGTGGATAATCGGCTACACGCCCGCAATCGCGATAGGCACGTGGGCGGGGAACAATGACAACAGCCCGATGGTAAAAAAGATAGCCGCCTTCATCGTGGCGCCGATGTGGCATCAGGTGATGGCCTATGCGATCGAAAAGTATCCGTCGGAGCAATTCACGCCGCCGGCGCCCGACCCAGGGCTCGATTCGCTCCCGCCGGTTTTGCGGGGAAGCTGGAACACCGATCCTTCGCAAGGCATCCATGAAATCCTCTACTGGGTAAATAAGGGAAACCCGCGCGGTGGCCGCCCTTTGAGCCCGGCGATCGACCCGCAATTCGAACGCTGGGAATATCCAGTGAGACTATGGACGCAGGCGAACCTGGGACAGCTCTCGAGTGTCGCTACAGCGCCCGCGAAGACCGCATCCTACAGCGGTAAGTTCATCATCCTCTCTCCGCAGTCGGGGACAAGCGTCTCGCCGTTCGCTCCCATCGTCTTTTCTGCGTCGTATCCCAATCCTGAAAAAATTACTCGTGTTGCCTATTATCTGAACGGTGCTTTCGTGGGCGCTTCAACGAATCCTCCCTACACAGTGTCTATCTCCGCGTCCACGCGCGGACCGGTATCATTGCGCGCTGTCGCAGAGAGCGCCTCCGGGGACGAAGAGCGTACTATCTCGTTCACAATCCAGTGAAGACAAATTCGGGTTTATAGAACGGTCTTTTTAGAACCTGTCCATTGGCACTTGTCATCTGTTGAGAGGCATCACAAGATATGTGAAGCTCGCGTCAGAGACACCGCGGATGACGAGCGGTTTGCCAGCTCCGGAGAACCCCAGGACGATGCTGTCGGACGAGATAGAACTAATGCAATCCGACAAATAGCCGATGTGGAAATTTATATCTATATCTTCCCCGCTAATCGCCGCGTCAATTGAGTCTGACATCTCGCCCACGTCAGGGCTTTGTGCGGTCGCGGAGAAAATCTTGCGCTTCGGGTAAAGATGGAGCCCGACATGCTGGTCGTTCCCGGAAAACACGCGCGCCTTGCGCAGCATTTCTGCGAAATCATTTTTCAAGACAGTGGCCTCGGTAGTAAAGGCCTTCGGAATGATCTCCTGATAGTTGGGGAATGTTCCTTCAATTATGCGTGATATGAATCTGGCCCCGCCCGCGATGACCGCCAACTGGGAATCATCTGCAAGAAGCGACACTTCCTCGTCGGAGAGACGTTCGAGCACATAGATAAGTTCGCCTGCGTGTTTGAGAGGAATTAATATTTCTCCTCCGTCGTGCGCTACTTTTGTTTTCATTATTTTTTCCGCAAGGCGGAACGAGTCTGTCGCGGCACATACAAGTCTTGACGTCTTTATCGATATATAAACGCTCCCAAGCTCCGGCCTGATCATGGACGCCGATGCCGCATAGGAAACAGACTGTATGCATCGCATTAACATCTCGCGAGATAGAGAGATGCCTTTCTTATCCCCTCCAGCCGATGGTAGTAATGGAAATTCCTCATGCGGCACCGCTTTTATAAGCGTCCTCGTACCCCGAGACTCTATGACCAAATTTCCTCCTTCGGTTTTGAATACTATTTTTTCGCCGCTGATAGATCTTAATGTTTGGGAAAAAACAGAAGACGATACGGCAACAGACCCCTTCTCTTCAATATCCCCAGGTACGCATATCTCTATTCCAGCCTCTAAGTTCGTAGCCCGTACGCTAAATTCTTTCCCGGCATCCAGTAATATGCAAGAAAGTATAGGTAGTGATTCTTTTCTTCCGGTAATATGTTCGGAAATAATTGAAGCGTTTAATATTTTCTTTTTCGTAGTTGTGAACCTCATATATAAAAGTTATATATTAAATCTATTATTACTACTAGTAAGGTGGATTGTGTGTATAAGTGATTTTAATTCCGTTTAATATGGATATTTATAGTGGTGTGGGATGTTGAGTAAGTGTTAGTAGTTAACTATTGGAGTACTTAAGTTCTATTTTTGATTTTTTGTACTCTAACAACTCGAGGGTTTTCAGATAGCAATACACAGCGTGTCCACATCTTATGAATGAATGAGCGCGCGGATGTGCTCGAGCTCCTGTTCAAGCGCCGTATCGGTCTTTATCTCATGCTTTATCTTTTCACATGAGTGTATGACGGTCGTGTGGTCGCGTCCGCCTAATTTCTCCCCTATCGACGGATAAGAAACGCTGAATTCCTCGCGTAGCATATACATTATTATCTGCCGAGGTTTTACAACTTCCTTTTTACGGGTCTTTTCATAGATGCTTTTCTCCGGGATCTCATAATATTGGGCGATCCTGCGCACTACCTCCTCCACTGACACGCCCTTGTTGGGCTTCACATTGTGCTTCACAAGGGTCCGCACATCCGCAAGCGAAACCGCCTTGCCTTTGAGCTGCGATTTGCAGACGATCATATTTAATACGCCCTCGATCTCACGGATGTTGCCGCGCACGCTTTCGGCGATGTATTGGATTATGTCTTCGGGGATGCTAAAGCCGTGCTGTTCTATCTTGGCTTTTATGATAGCCGTTCTCGACTCAATGTCTGGCTCCGGAATTTCCGCTATCATGCCGGCCGCGAAGCGCCCCTTGAGACGCTCTTCAAACCCAGGCAGGAAATTGGGGTGCTTGTCGGAAGAAAAGACTATCTGCTTGTTGCTGTCATGCAGAGCGTTGAAAAGGTGGAACAATTCTTCCTGGGTTTTTTCCGTATTTGCGATGAATTGCACGTCGTCC
>Ga0209541_10014252_pt1 | contig 12006 bp, 11 predicted proteins | sample RifCSPlowO2_01_FD_184027 | JGI IMG/M metagenome (GOLD analysis project Ga0209541, IMG submission 184027) | Groundwater microbial communities from Rifle, Colorado - Rifle CSP2_plank lowO2_0.1 (SPAdes) (version 2) | ecosystem: Environmental > Aquatic > Deep subsurface > Groundwater | place...
CATCACCCTTGAGAAGGCAAAGAAGTACGTTGAGAACCAAAGGGCTCATCATGCCAAACACCAAAGAATCCCCACCCTTTAGGGTTGGGGTAATTCAAGTATGTTCAAAGCAACAATCGAGAAATGGGGAAACTCTTTTAGAGTCCTGTTTCCAAAGGAGGTGATTGAGAGTCAGCGCCTCCAAGAAGGGGATACCGTCAGCGTACAGGTCATAAATCTCAATGACGAAAACGCGGATTACTCAAGTAGCAAGTCTTAAAAGCCAGCCATCTTTCTCAAGCGCCGTGCCCACGTAGTTTAGCTTGGATATGCCAAATCCACAGATTTGGTGGATTTGCCGTAAGGCAAATAGAATGTCGGGTTCCGGTAACCTTTTAGGAAAAGGTTAATCAAAACTGGGGGTCTCGCCTACGGCTCGAGCCCCCGAACGAAAGGGCTGGAAACACCCGAAGATCCGGGGTTCGAATCCTCGCGTGGGCGTAACTGTTCCGTCAGTTAAGTGCGGAGTCCGGCGTAAAGCCGGACGCCAGAATCCAAAGCAAGAGCGAGGATTCTGGAAAATCTCAATCTGCCCACGCTGAGGTCACGAACGTTAGTGAGTGTTCCTCGCGTGGGCGTCTTCAATTTTCGCTACGGCGTGCAGCGATTCCTCGCTCCGTACGCCCACAAGAGGCTACGAACGTAGTGAATCTGCCTCGCGTGGGCGTAGAGTGTTTTTGTGCCCTCCAGTGGAGGGAGTCTCGCCGCTGAAGGTGGTTTATAGAACCTTTGGCGTTTTATCTCGTCATCGTTCTCAAAGTGTAGCGCCCTTCACGCCCATTCGAAGAACGGCAACAGATGCCCTTCCGTTTTCAGCTGCCGCAATTGGCGCGCGTCGAGCGGCCTGTTCTGGTTGTCCTGGATAAGGTTTCTTTTGAAGGCCCGTTGCACTTCTGAGAGAAGAAACGTTTCATCTTTTGCAAGCTCATGAATCGCGTCATCGAAGAAATACCCCAAGAGGTCCTCCTTGACACTGCTCTCTTTGCGCTCCTGGTCAATGATTTTCTGGGAAAGATGGAGGAATCCCCTGATGCAACATGCATATTCTTCCTCTGTCAGCAAATCGAAGAAGATGCGTACCTTCCTGCCTTGGGAACTGAGTTCAAACTGCAGATGCTAGCCCCTGTGCCCGATTTCATGCTTATGGAACCGCGAACCTTTGTGGATGTGTTTTCCTTCTAGGACATATCGCGCAGTCTCCACGTTGAGGGAATATTCGTCTTTCAAAAGAGAGTTCACTTCACTGAGGCGGACCTTAAGCTCGGGAAGGCTTTTTTCTATGGAATATTGGTCGATGGTTTGAGTGCGATGGCTCGTCAAGTGAGCCTTATTCGCATATTGGGGAAGAAGATAGAGATTACTCATCTCGCCAAGCTCCGCCCAAAAGCTTGGCTCTGACATCGTGATGCAGGGAGTCGAGCGAAAGGCCAAGCCTTTGATACGCTTTATCCCACTTCCCCTCATCAAGGTAATCTTTTGCCGTATCTATTTCGTAGAATCTGACATGAAACGCCTCTTCAAGAAGTGATTTCAGGGATGCCAAATATAAGAGAAGGAATTCCTCTGACTTCCTGCCCATGATTTTCGGGTCTTCCCAGTCCTTCCCTTCTCGCCGGATATTCACGATATCAAGGTCAAGCTCCCAGCCCCCCTTCAGCGGAATATCCATCTTAAGATTCGTGCCCAGTTTCAAGGTGGAGAAGATGTTCAAATCATTGTAGACGCAAACCACATCATAGCTCCCCTGAGGCGTGCGGACATGCAAGGTGGAATGGGTGCGCTGGTACTCGGTTCCGACAACATTGCCGTTGGTGGTGATTGCCGTCCCCGCGGTTGCCAGGCTCGTGTCATTCTTTATGAGTCTTAAGATAATCTCCTCGTGCGTCTCTTTCCCGATGGAACGACTCTCAAGCATGCGCTTAGTCCGCTCACTAAGCGCGATGCTGCTTCTCTTTGGGGACACATTGATGGTGATGTCGGCTTTTGGCATGGTTCAGTTACATATATTACATGTAATGTATGTAGTATATGCAACTAGTATTTAAATGTTGCGTATGCCCGGCCTTAGAAAGAAGGTAACTACAATCGTCAGACTGCCGAGGTGAAGTACCCAAAGGCCACCAAAGAGGATAGGGCAGAATCTCGCACGGGCACCTTCTTCTTCACTTTAAAATAAAGTAAAAAGAAATTAAGAACTTATTTTCCCGTCAGCTTTTCGACGAGCTTCCCCACATCCAGCGCAACTCCAACCGTCGTCGTGATATCGCCCATTCGATGGTCAACTGTGCTAAATCTCAAGTAGCCGTAAAAAGGAGCGTCGCCGAATGTCTGCGTGAACTCCAGCTCCTGGAAGCTGCCTGTCTTGGTATGCTGAGCGAAGGAATAGCCGTCCAGATATTCAATCCCGAATCTTCCCCAGGGCAGTTCGAACTCCTTGCCCATGTCGAGGATGGTATGCGCTGAAGTCCCATCTGGCTTGACCGAAGCTTCCATCCTGCCGTAGGTGAGACCCAGCCAATCCTTGATATGGGTATCCCATACGCCAAGCTCGGCGGTTGTCTTGTCGGGCCCGCCAAAGACATTGACCAATCCCAGGGTTTTCGATTCCTTTAGGTGGCCTTCCTCGTCCACCTTCTTTGGCCCGAAGCGGATCATAGTCCTCGACGTGTCGCCGACCGCCTTCACCACGTCGCTGTAATGCTCGCCGCCGACAAAGCTCACGCTCTTCACAACGACCGTATACGGCGTATCGCCGACGGTGAAATCCATCCCGACTTCGGTGAACACGCGAGCTTCCGCAGTACCTTTCGAGCTCCTGCCCGCATACACCGCATTCTTGCCTACAAGGTGTATGGTGGATCCGCTTGAAGTTTCTGGTGACGCCTCTGAAGCCGGGAGTACTGGCGCCTGTTCAAGCGGGAAATCTTCTGCGCTCACTTTCCGCTCAAGTGTCGAAGCGCAGCCCGCCAACGTCGCGAGCGCCGCCATAAGTCCGATTGTTTTCATGTGTTTACCTCTTCCCCTTATTTGTTACCACTTGGTAGTTTACCTTTGCATATAAAGATAACCCACCCCCAAGGGGGGAGAAAAAGGAAGATTTTATATAGCCAGAAGCATTTAGAGCGTCATGGATACCCGCCTGCTCGAGGACATCGGCTTGACGAAATCGGAAGTTGGCGTGTATCTCGCGCTGCTCGACCTCGGCAGCTCTTCGACGGGAAAAATCGTAGACAAGTCCGGTGCGTCTTCGAGCAAAATCTACGAGATTCTCGACCGGCTTATCCAGAAAGGGCTGGTGAGCTTCGTCGTCAAAGGCGGAGTGAAGCATTTCGAGGCCGCGCCTCCGGATAGGATTCTCGATTATGTCGAGGAGCGGGAAAAGGAGATGAGCCAGCAGAAGGAGGCATTGAAATCGCTTGTTCCCGAACTGAAGCTGAAGCAATCCCTCGCGAAGCATGCCTCGGAAGCGACCATCTACAAGGGCGTCAAGGGCATCGAGACCGCCTATTATTCCGCTCTCGCTCTCTTAAAAGCAGGGGAGGAATACGTCGTCATGGGCATTCCCCCGCGCTCCCTGGAGATGAATCGGGTCTACCTTAGATTCGAAAAGGAGCGCAACAGGAGGAAGATCCGGTGCCGGGCCATCATCAATGAGGCAGCGAAAGACGATTTGCAGGTGAAAGAGCATCTCTTCACCGCCGTGAGGTTCACGCCGGAAATCACCCCTGCCTCCATCAACATCTTCAAGAGCCGCGTCCTGATCGTCCCTGAATCCAAGGATCTGTTCCTCATCGCGATTGACAGCGAGGAAGTGGCAGAATCCTTTCGCGTGCAGTTCGAGCGCTGGTGGAGCCAGGACACGGTCGTCTCCAAGGGATTCAAAGCGTTCGACAAGGCCATGGACTCCCTTCTCGACGAGGCGGGGCAGCGTGGCATCTGGGCGCTCAACGCGACGTTTGGCGCCTCAGGCCATGACAAGAAGTATGGGGCCTTTTTCGCGCGTTTCCACAAGCGCCGCATCCCAAGAAAGTTGCCCTACCGGTTGCTGTGGCGGCAGGGCACGGATTTGTCAGCCAACCCTTCTCCTGAATCGTATACCGAGCATGTCGAGCACAAGTTCCTTCCATTCAAGCTGGATTCGCCGGTTGAAACCTTTATCGGCAGGAAAACGTCATTGATGGTTGTGCAGGAGCCCGAGCCAACTATTATCAGCATCAACAATGAGCGTGTCACCAAGAGCTTCATCGAGACGTTTGAAAACCTCTGGAGCCAGGAGGTGACGGTACTCCGGGGAATAGAAGGCGCGAACGCGGCCTGGAACATGATGCTCGACTCCCTCAAGGCCGGAGAAGAATATTATGTGATGGGTGCCTCTTGGTATGGCAAAACTGATGCTGTCCCCCAGTTTTTGAAGGATTTCCACGAGCGCCGCATCAAAAAGGGAGTCAAGGCAAAGCTCCTCTTCGTCGCGGGAGCTGAAAAAACCTTGCGCCAGAACAAGAAATTCTACTCCATGCTCGGGCAAGTGAGGTTCCTTCCGCAGGGCATCTACGAGGGCATCCAGTTCAACCTCTACAAGAACAAGGTGCTGTTCTTTGTCTGGAGGGAGAAAGAACCCATTGTCTTCATCATCGACGATGAGCGCATGTATCAGACGTTCAAGACCTATTTCGACGGCCTCTGGGGACAGGACGTGCGCGTGCTCAAGGGCCTTGACGCGGTGCAATCCATCTTCGAGGAGATGCTGGAAGCCGGCTCCTGCGACTATATTGGGGCGAGGGGCTACTTCATAGACCGCAGGCCGGAATACAGCAAAGACTGGGCGAAAAGGGCGCAAGCATCTGGATTCCGGCTGCGCAACGTCACGGATGAGGGCGTGCGCGGCCATCCCATCACGAAGCTCCCCTTCGTGGAAACCAGGTATACATTGCCAATGGCGTTCGCCGACTGGAGCGTCTTCTGGATCTACGGAAATAAAGTTGTTATCACAAACTGGGCGCAAGGAGAGCCATTGTGCATTGTCATAGAGAACCCGCAGATGCATGCCCTCTACAAGAAGCAGTTCGAGGTGCTCTGGAATCTTACCGGTCCTGCGGCGCGTTGAACTCGCCGGCAGGCTTGTGGATGTGGATGAAGGCGCCGTGGCCCAGGGCCGCCATCAGCTTCCTCGTGCCCGTTTGGGGATCCTTGCGAAGATCAGCAAGATAATAGTCGAGGTTCCGCTTCTCCCAGATGAGGATGTTGTGGCGCTGGGCGATGAGCCGGTCCTCGCCGATATCGCCGTCTTCGACGAGCAGCACGATCGCCTGCACGTTCAGCTCCTTCTTCGCCTTGATCATGCGTTCGAGCAGGCCCCTAATGTCTTTGGCCGGCGCGCAGCCGCAAGCAACGAGGAAATCCTCGTATTCGCCCTCAAGATTCTTTGACGCGAGAAGCTCCACCGTGAACCCGCCGCGCGCGACGTTCCAGGCGCAGGAAAACCCCGCAAGCGTGAATGCCTCAGCCAGCGGCTCGATCAGGTGCATTGTAAGCGTCCTAGTGCGCCGATTCTATATAAAACTTGTTGCGAAATCTAGGGGATTTACGGCGAAGCGGCACTTTCCCCGCCATCCGGTACATATGTAAATAAAAAGAGCTACCTCCATAATAATTTGTAGATGAGCACTCCAAAGAGCACGATGGCAACGATAATTGTCGAGCCAATCCTCCAGTCTGCTTCGTTATTCTTCACTATCACCGCTCCCGTAATCTGATTCGGCCTTTCGTCTTCTTTGGGTACCGGATTTGCGTTCTGCTGGACTTCTTCCGCTTCCTGTGGTGGGCTAATTGGAGGAGATGCTATCGGAGCCGGTGTGGAGGATACATTGCTCCTTGAAACGTTCTGAGCCCGGGGCAAGAAGATTCCTCCACCGCCGCCCCCGCCTCCTCCCGAAGATCTTGGTGGAGCGCTCGGAGCCGGCTCTGGCGTAGGTTCAGGAGCTGGCACTTCATCGCTTGAGAGATTCGTGCATGAAGACTCGAGGCACCAGGGGTCGAAGTCTACCTCGCCAGCCTTCTCCCAGTAGAAGCCGAGGCGCAGTACCACCCGGAAATGGAGCGCACCATCTATCCAGTCGGTGGTGATGAGTGTTGGAGAGATAAAGTTCCCGTCATCCATCTTGTAAAAATCTCCACCGACGATGGGAGGTGTCTCAGTACCATTAATGAGGAATACTGCGCTCTTACCGTTGGTGAGGCCAACGTCTGTGAGCGTAATGTTGTATGTCGTCTCATTGAGTGTGTAATTTACGGATTCATTCAAACTTACAGCGACCTCCGAGGACCAGCTGATATTGCTCATGTACGGAGAAATCTTGCTCTGGATATCTCCCCGTTCAGTTACTCCCCAATAATTCATTTCTGCAGATACCGTAAAATGATCAGAGTTATGCAGGTCAAAGGTAGTATTGCTATAGAGATTGTTTAACGTAAGATTGGTAAACGGTGAGTCTTTAATCCTGACTGCATAGCTTCCTTCGCCATATGTAGTGATTACGTTGGCAATAATATCGGTATGCGCATTTTGGAAGGAGGGGCTTCTGTACCCGCAGCACCCATCTAGGAATATGCCATAACTATCCGGCCCCAAGGTCGTAATGTTATTTTGAATGATAGCGGTGTAGAGGCTTCCTAGCCCTAAGAGAATTGCCTCCGTATAATTGGCGCTCGACCAAAAGGTGTTAGCGCTTATTGTAGTGTAGGAACTTCTCTCAACAAGAACTCCCTGTGAGGGCGAGTCTTCCATGTGAAAGGAATTGTTGTAAATCGTGTTGTTTTCTGATTTGTAAAGCCAGACGCCATAGCCCCCCTCATCTGAAATGGAGAAGTTATTGTCTCTTACTATGTTGCCAGTGGAGTTCATTATGATAACGCCGAGATTCCCGTTTTCGCTTCCGCCCAAATTAAGTCTATTCATTGCTATAAGATTGCTATGCGACTGTTCCAGATAAATGGTGTGCACCACATTGTCGTTGGTACTATTGAGGACATTATTCGAGATTGTACTCGCGTTGGAGTTAACAAGAGTGATTAAATCTCCTGAGCCGCTGATGGTGCAATTATGTATAGTGATATTTATCCTATCTTCGGCTTCGAATGCCGGGTATGTAGCACTTGGTGCAAATATCGCTCCGTTGCAATCCAAAAGCAGGTTATCTGAGGTGACTGAGATGCCTTTGCTCAGATTATACGTTCCCGGGCAGAAAAGCGTGCTCTGCGTTATGCTCATCCCGCTTTCCGGGATAGTGCAGATGTAGGAGCTGCGCTCATAGACGGAAATATTCACGAGGCAAGACCCGCCAGAGCCGCACACTTCGTCGCCGCAGAGCATGGAGTCGAGGCGAAAAGTGACCAGATTCTGCTGGATGTCTCCGGATTTTGTCGGACGGATGTCAAGGATTGTGATTCTCAAATCGCTGGAAACGTTGTACGCCTCTCCCTTCCTGAGCGAAGGCGTCGTTAGGCCGTTGATAAGCAGCTTGGTGATGGCTGTCGCTGGATTGTCTCCTGAAACGACCATGATTGTTACTTCATAGTCCAAGTCATCGAGTGAGTAGGTGCGAGTTTCTCCAACTTCTTGCGTTGCCTCTACCGAATCGGGGTCTATGTCATCCACTTGAAAGAAGAAGGAATCGCTGAAATTGTAGATACCATTCAACGAAAGAGCCGGAACGGTCTCATTGTTTACCGTAAACGTGACATTGTCGTTGCTGCAGGAATTAATCTCAAGTGTATAGTTCGTATCATTTAAGGTGTAGGTGATGAGGGTATCATTCTCAATGTTTGCGCCGCCCCGATATGAGTCGTTCGCAAGAAGGATGTTCTGTTCGATGGTCGCGTTCAGGCCGGAGGCTGCCGCGGCGAGAGCTGCCAGCAGGATTGCCCATGCGAGATTTTTCATCTTTTGTCAGTGGTAAAAATCCTGTTTCCTTTAAAAATCTACCTAAAAAATTCTGGGATTGCTATGTGAATGAGTATGAAGTCCATGAAAATACCAAATATTTAAATATAAGTGGTATTTTATTAGACTTATGAGGTTTTCAAAGACAGAGCTAAACGTGTTGTGGCGAGCCGCCCTAGGGGAAAGGCATGTTTCGGAAGTAGCCTCGGCTCTAAAAAAGGATGTAAGCCAAGTTTATCGAGTCCTGAAAAACCTTGAGAAGAAAGGATTTGCAACTTTAAAACAGGGCCTCATCACGCCTTCAGAACAGACTCATGTGAATATCCTTCTCCAAGAGCTCTCCCGGCGGCCCAATATTATTGACAACCTGTCCGGCTGTGGCATACGGTTGTTCATAGCAATCCTTGAGCCTAAATCAATCTCTCAGATCATCAAAGAGACCGGTATCAAGAGAAGCACGGTTTTCCAAAAATTAAAACAAGCGGGAAGAAACAGCTTCATCCTTCTATCAGACAAGACTTATGCTCTTAATTGGAAAATATGGCCCGAGATTAAAGAATTCTTTATTGCATTGAAAAAATATGAAGAAACTGCTGATGCAAGAGTTCCGCCCGGCGCAGTCATTTATTTCAAAAATGAGCGGGAGATTGTGTTCTCAACCCAGGTTGAGTGCGACGCTGCGCTGACGGGTTATTCTGCCTATGAGCGGTTCGGTATCAAGCTTCTCACTGTTGATTATACCTATTGTCTTCCCCAAAAAAATCTGACAAAGCAGGAGGTCTTTTTGCATTCCTTATACCGAGCAGAGAAGGAGGGGGATGCCAGGGACTTTATTCTCATCGCCCTGTTCTATCTGAAGCACAAAAGCGAGCTTATAGGAATCCACCACTCCATCATTGATAACATTAATAAAGTTCTCGAAGGCGAGAAGGTAAAAGGCTATCCTGGCCTGACTGAGATAGCAGAGAGAGCTGACGTGTATGATATCAAAATTTGAGCAGATGGATGAAGTGTTCAATGCGCTTGATAGCACCTTGTATGAGCACGTGCATTTCTATGTCATCGGCGGAGCGGTCATGCTCTACCACGGCCTTAAAGCGGGCACAAAAGACGTGGATATTGTCGTTGGGAGCTTGAAGGACTTCATTGCCACAGAAAAAGCGCTCAAAGAGGCCGGATTCATACCCAAGCTTCCTTCGAGAGAATACAAGAAATTTGACCTCAGCCAAATCTTTGTCAAGGGAGATTTCAGGATTGACTTGTTCCAAAGAACCGTCTGCAAAGGGTTCATGCTCTCTGAAGGGATGAAGAAAAGAGCCCAAAAAGTACGAGAGCTGAAGCATCTCACCCTTTCTCTTTGTTCCACGACAGACATTTTCCTGTTCAAGACGTTTACTGAGCGCGAGGATGATATTACTGATTGTATTCATCTGACCCAGAGCGCACTTGATTGGGATGCCATGCTCGATGAAATCCGCCACCAGTTGAAGGCGTCCGGGAACAAGATCTGGATAACCTATATCGGGGAGAGAATGGATTTGCTTCTTGAGCGAGGCATTGTGATACCCATCATGGGGACCATTGACAAGCTCCGGGAAGACTATTTTGACGCATTTGAGAAAGCCCATAGCAAAGGTTGAGATATCACAGAAGCGGTGTTACTCCCCCGCCTCATCATCAAAAATCTTCGCCAGCTTTTTAAGTCAGCAGATCTCCCCAAGGGCATGGCCTTCACCTATCTGCTCGCGCCCCTGGAAGATGTCTCAGACAACGCTCTAAGGACGTTATGCTATCGCCATGGCGCGGATCTCACGTTTACCGAAATGACGCGGGTTGAAGGCTTGGCAAGGAAGAACGCCGCCACCTGGTCGCGGCTGGAGATGCATGACGAAACTCCAACCCTGATTCAGCTGCTTGCGGCAAAAGAAGAGCGCCTCAAGCGCTTCCTGAGCCTGTTCGAGCCAGCGCCGTGCTTCAAGGGATTCAATTTCAACGTTGGCTGCCCTTCGCCCGATGTCACGAATCTCGGCCAGGGCGCTGCCATGGTGAAGCGCATCTCGAAGCTCAATAAACTAGTCGCTATCGTGAAAGACTCCGGCTATCCGATCAGTCTCAAGATGCGCCTCGGCCTCAATGCGTTCGAGAAGCACAAAAAAGCGTATCTCAACACGATCAAGGCCGTGGACGCGGATTTCTTCATCGTGCACAGCCGCCACGGCGGTGAAATCTATGACGAGCCGGCAGACTGGTCTGTCTATCCTGAATGCGTCGCCACGGGCAAGCCCATCTACGCGAACGGCGATGTCGAGACGCGTGAAGACGTGGACAAACTCAGGGCTCTGGGCGTCGCGGGAGTCATGCTTGGCCGGGCCGCGGTCAGGAATCCTGCCATTTTTGGCATCTTAAAAGGCAAGCCCGCGCCAAGTTTTGAAGAATTGAAGAAGGAATATCTCGCGCTCGCAGAGCGCTTCAATTCCCCCATCAAATACCGGAAGAACGTGCTTTGGTATCTGGGGACGGAAAAGAAGGAGGATCTTCCCGCTTCTGGTTAAGGTTTTATATAAAACTGAAACGTTAACCTTAAAAGAAGCTGAGTATTCTCGCTGGCCATGATAGATACCCAGTCTGCGCCCAGGCACGTCCTTGTGGTTGACTCAGCTGGCACGACGCACAACGCTGTTCAGGAGCGCTTCCTTTCGTACGGGTATGGGTATGATATGACTAGAGCCGATCTCGGCAGATTCACCCCAGATCTTCCCGTTCTTTTAGCAGGTGTCCTTCCAAATGTTTTTCTCGCTCATCGGGAACTCTATCAGGAGGCGGTGGCACGTTTCGCAGCGCTCAACCGGTTTGTGCAAAGCGCAAGACAAGACGGCTTCGCGACAATGCTGGCGATCGCGAAAGGCGTGGACCACACCTTGCGGAGTGAGGGAGAGTTCCGCGCCTACCGTGATGGATTGAACCTTAATCAAGAGGTTCATACTCGTTTCTATCTAGCTGTTAACACGCACCGGACAGTAGCGCGAGAAAGCGACCGCGAAGCGTGGCTCGACATCCAGCCGGCATACGATGGCATGAAAGAAACCTTGGAAGCGGCCCGATTGTCGATGCTCTTGTTCCAACTGACATCCAAGGGCAGCGAACATGCGGCGGAATTGAATGCGCATTCCGGCCTTCCTATCCCTCCAAACAATGTCCGCAGCGCCACTGAGGGAAAGCAGAAAGGCCTGGAGGCCATTGCCTGGGAAGTTGATACCCCTCTTTCAGAACTCACTTTTGTGGATGATTCTTGGATGAACCTGCGGGAATGCCAGGGAATCAAGCCTGTGCTCGCTGGCTGGGGTTACGCAACGGATGAGCACAAGGAAGAGGCAAGGCTGGCGGGAGTCTCCATTGCTCCGACACCGGAAGAATTAGGGGATGTTCTCGAGCGGCTGACCGGCTTACCTATACGTTAACGCGTCTCCATCGCGTTCTTGATCCTTTCTAAAGCCACAGCATACGCAGCTGTCCGCATCGAGATCTTATGCTGCTGGCTTGCAAGAAACACTTTTGAGAAGCTCTCGGTCATCCGCATCCGGAGCTTCTGGAATATTTCCTCCTCATCCCAGTAATAGCCCATCCGGTTCTGGACCCACTCGAAATAGCTCACGATGACCCCGCCAGAATTCGCGAGGATGTCCGGAATCACATGGATCCCTTTCTTATCCAAAATTTCATCCCCCTCCAGCGTTGTCGGGCCGTTCGCAATCTCGAGCACCAGCTTCGCTTTTATGTTGGCGGCGTTCTTCTTCGTGATCTGGTTCTCCAGGGCAGCAGGCACCAGCACGTCGCAAGCCAATTCAAGCAGGTGCTCGTTCGTGATGGCCTTCTCGCCGGAATCTTTCACCGGCTTGTCCTTGCTCTTGATGTCGATAAGCTTTCCGATATCAAGGCCATCCTTATTGAAAACCCCCCCTCGGGAATCAGAGACCGCGATGACCTTATGCCCCGCATCATGCAGGAATTTCGCGATGTGCAGGCCCGCG
>Ga0209541_10014255_pt1 | contig 12005 bp, 19 predicted proteins | sample RifCSPlowO2_01_FD_184027 | JGI IMG/M metagenome (GOLD analysis project Ga0209541, IMG submission 184027) | Groundwater microbial communities from Rifle, Colorado - Rifle CSP2_plank lowO2_0.1 (SPAdes) (version 2) | ecosystem: Environmental > Aquatic > Deep subsurface > Groundwater | place...
TTTTAACTTGTATGATTGTTGGCAGATAAGAAACTAAAAATCCACCGCTTTTTAAAGATTTTTTAGCATGGTTTAAGACATCCCAAGGGTTTGGCAAATCTAAAATTATCAAATCTAAATTATCTTCCTCTATGCCTTCCGTAATATCTTTGTTCTTTAGATTAGACTTGATGCCTAAACTTTCTAGATTTCTCTTTGCTATATTAAGATTATTCTCATCTTTTTCATAGCTAAAAACATTATTGCTTATATTTCCCAAAAAAGCTGTTAAAACTCCTGATCCAGCACCAGCCTCAACTATCTTACTGTCTTTGTTAATACCACAATAACTTAAAATATATCCAATATCTTTTGGCGTCATAATAGCTGGTCCTTTTTCCATATGCATCACATTATCAACAAAAGAAGCATCAAAACAAATAAACTCCTTGCCAAGATGGCTTTTTATTCTGCCAGATTTAATATCATTTTCATTAATCTTGCCAAAAAGACTGTGAAAATCTCCTTTGCTCCAATAATATTTGTTTTCTTTTTTGTCTATGATAACTTTTTTAATCGGTTTCATAGTGAATTAAAAATAAGCAAACTATATAAATTTATATTATGCAAAAGATTAAGAATATATTTATAACAAAAAAACTAATCAAAAACTTCTATATAACCTAGCATCATAGATTATATAACCTGTAGGACTACCTCCACCAGAGTCTCCTCCACCAGAGTCTCCTCCACCAGAATAGCTTCCACTATCTCCGCCCATCATTCCGCCTTCTCCGCTATAACTACCGCTTTCATACGAACCAGAATATGTACTGCCTGATGAATCTGTGTAAGAATAACTTCCTGCGACAGGGTCATAACTATAAGAGTAACTTGTTCCACTTGCAGAGACATAGTCTCCACTTGAAGAAGTATAAGCTTCGCCACCAGATGATGTCCATGTTCCTGTTGCTGAATCATACGTCCATTTATCTCCTGATTGTGTAGTATAACCTCCAGCATCTTCATGTCCAACAGGGGCTACAGTAGTTGATGAAGGAGTATAAGTCTCGCCTGTATATGATGTCCATATATTTGTTGAGGTATCATATGTCCAACTCTCTCCACCATAAGAATAAACATAATCTTTTGTATCTTCTGCATAATCAGTGTATTCGCCATGTATATAAGCTCCTTCCGAAGGTGTGTAAGTATTTCCAGTAGATGAGATATAATTATTAAATTCAGGATTATAATCATATTTTATAGCATCTCCTTCACTAGGCTGGAATTCATAACCTGTTGATTCAATAGAGATTACATCTCCATCAGGAACTTCGTACTTGCCTTCAGGATAAGCAAAGGTTTCTGTTTTACCGTCTGGTGTTGTAACAGTATAACCTGTTGTAGTATATTCATACTTAGTTGTTCCTTCAACTTCTTTAATCTCATAAGTATAAATCTCATTTCCTTCTGTATATGCTTTAGGAGGAATATAACCTTCACGATATTTCTCTTCATAGACTAATCCAGATGGGGTTATATACTTGTAACCATCATCCTTAAAGTTATATTTATAGCCTGTTAAAGGATCTTCATAAGTATAATCTTCTACAAATCCTCCAATGCCTCTTACATCTTCTTCTTGTTTAAATCTGCCAAGGGGTTTTTCATCTATTGCCCCATAGGTAATGCCTGGAGGAATAAATTCTTCACCATAAGCCTTTCTATATTCATCGCCAAACCTTTCTATTAGTATTATTGTTGCCTCTTCCTCACTCTTGCCCTCTATCTTTAAGCTTTCAAATTCTTTTGAATACTGATCACTTAATTTTTCTGCAAGCGCCATAATCTTCTCGTACCTTTCTTTTAATCCCTCAAATTCAGGGTATTTATCTTTTATTGGTTCATATTCCTCAACAAAACTTTCTGCTTCTTCTACTCTATCATCCTCATCTAATTCTATCTGTTCATCAAAACTAGTAAGCTCATCATCAATCTCTACCTTTTCTTCTGCAGATATTTCCTCTTCAGTAAATTCTTTTAAAAACCTATCAGCATTCAAGATTAAATGTTCTGCAGCATTTAATTGACCAAATGCATGCCCATATCTTTCATACTCAAATGAGCTCTCAGAAATCTGCAGTCTTATTTTTGCTTCTTCAATCATCTTCTCAAATGCGACCTCATTTGGAATTTCCTCACCTTCAATTCTTGCTTGTTCAAATTCTGACTCAATTTGTGCTAATGCCTTTTCTGCTGTTGCAAAGTCCTCTATAATTTCTCCTTTATGAAATTCTTCGATATTTGCTGCTTCTTCAATTGGTTTAATGGTTTCTAGTTCAATTTCCAACTGCGTTTTTCCACTTTCTTCAGAAGCTTCTACAATAAATTCTTCTTTATGTTCTTCAACAGTATTTCCAAATTCAGTTATCTCCTCTTGTAAGTCACTTATACCTATTGATTCAGCTACATCAGATGTAATTGTACCAGAATCAACCAGACCTATTAATTCTGCCTTCAAATCACTTATATAATGATCATAAGATATAAACATAGTCTCATACTCGATAAGCTCAATAAGATTATCAAATCCATCAACTTGTTTAACATCGCTTTCAATTTCAGGCATAATATCCTTAATATCTTCTGCTAGCTCTTCTGCCTCTTCATATCTTCCTTGTTCAATCATGGCCTTCATTTCAGCAAGTTTTTCTGCTTCAACCTCATCTAAATCTTGGAATAGATTAAACATTTCATCAATAAAATAGAAAAAATTGTCAGGAGTTATTCCAGCATCAAAATAATCATCATAATATAAATCCTCTCCAGTAAGAATATCTTTAGTGCCTATTGGATTCCCATCCTCATCTAATATTAATTCAACAGGATGACTTGGAGCAATAACGACTTGAGAAAGCATTAAAAATACAACAATTAAAATCGCTAAACCTCTTTTTATCATTAAATTTATGGTATATAAACCACTTAATAAATCTTTCTTTAAATGATCTTTTAAAGATGCAGGAGACAGGATTCGAACCTGTGTAGGCACTAAGCCAATACGTCTTGAGCGTATCCCGTTTGACCGCTCCGGCACTCCTGCATGAAGAGTATTTTGAAAAGTTCTTTATTTAAATATTCCCACTAAAACCAGTTGATGCATTAAGATACGAGTAAGAATTATTGCGCTGCTATCAGGGTATCTGTCATTCCAATCTCCTTAATTGACCTAATCTTCTCTGTTATAAATTTCTGCAAATCCAAGAGATTATCAACATCTACTCTAGCAATCATGTCAAATTCTCCATAGATCATATGAACATTTTTAACAGGCTTTAGCTCTAGCAATTTATCCCCCACAAATCTTTCACTTCCTTTTTTAACAGTCATTAATAAAAAGGCTAACATTCACACCACCACATCTGCTACTTCAAATGATTTAATCTGGCCAATACCGTCTATTGCTTTTAATCTATTAATACAAACATTTAGTTCTTGCTTATCGCTGCACTTTACCTTAGCTATGATATCATATTCTCCAAATAGAATATAAGCTTCGTCAACATCATGAGATTTTTTCAAAGTTTTAAGAATATCCATCTCTCTACCAACTTCTACATTTAAAAATAAATAAGCTTCTTGCATAATACCCCCATAACTAATTAAGACCTATTGAAATTTAAACCTTCCTATTTTTTTAACTAGCCTTTGCTTTGTTAGCATAGAATTCGGTATAAAGATAGTATCTCCATTTTTAGTCTTTATTCTTGTTTCTATTATACTAATATGTTCTATAATCCCCTCGATGCCATCAACTTGGATTTTATCTCCGTCTTTTAAGCCTCTTCGTTGATGTATAAACAATCCGCTTACCAAATTTGGGATAAAGTCTTTAAATGCCAATATGACGAAAACAACTATGATTGCTAAAAAGAGTCCTAGAATTATATTTAGTACAGTTGTGGTTAATCCAATTTGGTCTAAAGCAAATATCACCGTAACAAAATAGATAAGGTATTTGAATATAGAAGCAATAATCTCTTCGAGAGGAACTTTAACACCAGCTTCCTCTTTCAAAATCTTATTTATCTCTACCTCACTTAAAACTTTTTGTATTAATTTTCCAATAAATCTTCCTATGACTATACCTAAAAGGAGTATGACTATTGCAGCTATCAAGTTTATTGACAGCGTTGATACTTTACTAGTAAGGTTTTCTAATACCATCTTTCTTAAATTCAAGAACTTACTTTAAATAACTTACGAAAACATGAGCTGTAAAGTTAGCATTAAGTAGAGGGTGGCGTAGAAGGGGTCGTAGGAAATACAAGCGTGGTCAATGTCGGTCGCAAGGGCACTATTCTAAGAGGTTTAACAGCAAAAGGGTCATATCTCTTAGAATAGTCACAAACAACTAATCCGACTTTGTCCAAATAGTCTGGTGGAGATTTCTTACCAGAGAAGAGCTCTATCCCCTCTTCAAGTTCACTATTCCAGTAAATAGGAACCTGAAATTTTATCCCAGATCTTTCTTGGAGCTCTCTTAACTCGCAATCAATTCTTTCACTTAATCCTATTGGGAATCCTATAAGATCTAAAGGAAGATCTCTAAAAATATCAAAGCATATGAAAGCTATATCTATGTCAGAGCTTGGTCTATAATCACCGCGGGCTACGGAGCCGTATAAAATTAACTTTTCTACTTCCGGAAACCTTTTCAACTTTCTGATTCCTTCTTCAGCTAACTTTCGGTGTATCTCTCTTCCGTGCATGCCGCATCAAATTATTACCCTATATTTAAATCCTATGGAAACTATTAAATTTAAGATAAAAAGTGAGTATAAAGGAGTTGCAATAATTCTGAATAAATTTGCTTCTTACTAGATGTTTGCTTTGCAGCTTAAGAAAACATTAATAAATCATCATAGCTTAAGATTAAAAATGCCAATCAATGCTACTCCAGAATATCAAAAAGCAGAGCAGGCTTATACATCAGCTAGAACTGTAGAAGATAGGTTAAAGGCTCTACAAAATATGCTTACCTTAGCGCCTAAACATAAGGGTAGTGAGAAGCTAGTAGCTGGCATAAAAACAAAGATATCTAAATTAAAGGGATTATTAGAAAAAGAAAAAAAGCAAAAAAAAGGGAAGGGTAAAAAAACTTCTATAAAGAAAGAAGGGGCAGCGCAAGTAACTTTAGTAGGGACAACGAACACAGGAAAATCTACTTTACTAAACAAATTAACAGGAGCAAAGGTTTACATAGCTCCTTATCCTTTTACAACAAAAAAACCAGAAGTGGGAATTCTAGACCATAAAGGGATAAAATTGCAGATAATAGAGATCCCTTCTATAGTAGAAAATTTTATGGAAACAGAGCAAGGACCTTCTTTTTTAAATATTATAAACCAAGCTGATTTAATTGTTATTTTTTTTAATAATCCAAAAGAAAAAGGTTTGCTTGATAAGGAATTATCAGACATAACTGTTAAGAAGATAATATTTGATAAATTAGAAAACTTTGATGAGAAAATATGGAGAGCATTGGATTTAATAAAGGTTTATACAAAACAACCAGGTAAAAAACCAGATTACCCACCTATAGCATTAAAAAAAGAATCTGCAGTTAGGGATTTAGCACTTCACATTCATAAAGACTTTATTAAAAAATTCAGATTTGCAAGAATCTGGGGTAGCTCGGCAAGGTTCCCAGGACAAGAAGTTGGTTTAAATCACAGGCTATATGATGACGATATAGTTGAGTTGCATATGGAGTAAGAAAGTCTTAGTTTAGAAATCTTTAAGAATTAGAACATAGCCTTTAAGTTATGCTTATTAGGTATATTGATCTTAAGAAATTAGATGATATAGAATCTTCTGTTTTACAAAATTTAGTAGAAGAGTATGCTGAGAAATTAGATAGGAAACTTCATCCTGATGCAGTTCTGGTTGTTCAAGTAAGAAAACATGATATAGAAGGCTCTAGAAGCAAGTATTCTTTTCATACAAGAATTGAGGCGCCAGATATTCTATTTACAGCTGAAGAGTATGACTGGGATTTAAAAAAAGCTGTTCATAAAGTGATGCAGAATATAGAAAATAGATTCCAGCATAAGTTTAAGCTAAAAGGAAGTAAAGCATCTAAACTGCCTCACAAACAGAAATGAAACAGGTTATTTTAGTTAGAGTAGATTTAAAGATGAAAGGGGGTAAGTTAGCAAGCCAATGCGCTCATGGATCTGTTGAGGCAGCTGTTATGTCTGACAGAGATACTTTAGAAAGGTGGAGAAAAGAAGGTATGAAGAAAGTTATCTTAAAGGTTTCTGATTTAAATGAATTAAAGGACTATCAGAAAAAAGCTAACAATGCTAAGCTCAAAACAGCTTTAATAACAGACGCTGGAAGAACATTCTTTAAAACACCAACTATAACTTGTTTAGCAATAGGGCCTGACGAAGAGTCTAAAGTAGATAAGGTAACTGGCAAACTTAAAATGTTATAACTTAATAGTGACTAAAATAGAAAGGTTTATAAGAAGGGATATTATAAAAAACATATGATAAACACAGAAACTTTGATGGAAGATATAGAGATAAAATCTGTACCTAGATCGATTAATCAAAGTTTAATTAAGGCATATCAGCTAGTAAGAAGTTTTTCTATTATGCCAAGTAATACTTCAGAACAAAAAAGACTAATTATGAAATATTATAAACACAGATTAAACCAGAAACTATTATCTGAAATAGATAAATCACAGATATATCGTGTAGCAGAAAGACTATATCGCCAAGCTCATCATAAAATAGAGCAATTATCGCCTCAAGAAAAAAGTGCATTAGATACTTTTCTTGAATACGAAAAAGCAAAATCTCTAGGAGAGGATAATAAAGCTGAAGAATCAGAAGAAAGAATTTGCATCCAACTAGAGGATGAGGATAATGAATCTTTGCTTGTGCAAGAAGTTCAAAGAGCGCTATTTCCTAAAGATTAAAATAATATCTTCTTTATTTACCTTACCAAAATGTTTATAAAACCATACTTTAATTCCATACTTGGGCGACCATAGAAGCGTGGTTCCACCCGATCCCATTTCGAACTCGGAAGTTAAGCACGCTGTCGTTTCGGACTGTACTGGTCTCATGATTGGGAACTCCGAATTGTTGCCCGCCTTATAAAATAAAGTTTCTCGCTAAATGTACAATCCAAAAAAGCTTGCTTTAGAAAGGATAGAAATCTTGTTTAAAGAAGCAGAATCAAACCTTAAAAAACATCCAGAAAGGTCTCATAAATATGTCAAACTAGCTAGAAAGATAGCTATGAAGTTCAATTTGAGAATTCCTCACCAATTAAAAAGAAAATTCTGCAAGCATTGTTGCAAATATCTAAAACCTGGAGTTAATTCCAAAGTAAGAATTCACAAATCAAGAATAATAATCTACTGTAAAGAATGTAGAAAATATACCAGAATTCCTTTAAAAATAAAAAAATAAAAATAATAATAGAATTAGTTATTCCTTAATAGTCTTCATCTTCTTCTTCATCGTCATCATCATCTTCGTCAGCATCATCTTCAACTACTTTTTTAGGTAAATCTTTTTTCATTTTTCCTCCCCCAAGGTTTTTATTAACCCTAAGATTTACATCCGAACATCGGGTCTTGGTATTTAAACCTATCTATTTAAAAGAAAAGGCTCTATTTAAAAAGAATCCTCTCTTTTTCTTAGGATAATAGCTATGATATAATTCTTGCCATTCTTTCTTAAACCAGAGCTTTTCTTTAATTAAATCTTCTCCAAATCCTCTCTTCTTTAATTCTTTTTCAACAACCCCTCCTTTATGAGGATATTTGTATTTCTGCTCTAAAGGGCTTTGGAAACCATGAGCATAATGAGCTATCTCATGCGCAATCGTTAAGTTAATAATATATTCCGGAACTCTTTCATCCTGAAATAAGCTATTAACAGCTATCCAAGTATTTTTACTAGGTGTTTGTTGTATATGCCCGAATTTATTTTTCCATCTTCCTTTAAATACAATAAGAACTTTATTTGGTTTATTTATCTCTGGAAAATATTCAGTCCATATAGCTTCAAATCTACTCCTTAACCATTCATAATCTCTCATAAAAATAAAAAGCTTAATTAAAAAGTTAACTCTTTTTAAATTCAGCTACTGTATCTATTAAATCAACTTGGCCTAAAAACATTGCCCTGCAACAATATCTTTCCAACTTTAAACTATCTAAAATGTTTTTTTTATTTTCCCCTTTATCTAATCTTTCCTTGTACTCCTTATACAAGTGTGCTATCGGTTTTCCACAACTGAAACAACGGATTGGTATAATCATCTTAATTAACCTCCTTATCTATAGCTTTTTTGTCGTTTAGCCCTAGCTTTAGAATCACCAGGTTTTCTGACTTCCTTTCTTCTAACATCAGCTATCAAAAGATGTCTGTCATAATCTAAAAAATTCTTTTTTAGATTGTTATCTTTGTTCCATTCAACCAGACCTTTAGCAATAACCAGTCTAGAAGCTTCTGTTTGACCTTGCCAGCCTCCACCATAGACAACAACATTAATATTAATTCCCTTGCTTAGGTCATCTGCAATGATTAGAGGTTCCATTATCCTCATCTTCATAATCTCATTATCAAAACTTTCCAGCAACTGACCATTGATTCTAATCTTTCCTTTTCCCTCTGTTAAAGTAGCTCTTGCTATTGCTCTTTTTCTTTTTCCAGAAATATTAACAATTTTCTTTTTTTCTGCCATTATTCTCCGCCTGTTTGATTACAAATATGCCCAACAGTGATGTAACCTGTATCTTCTAACTTGTTTTTATGGATTTCTTTAATAGTAATTATTTTTTTACCTTGAAATTCTTTAGGTATGCCATAATAACACCTAATATTTTTAAAAGCCCTAAGCCCTCTATCTCTCTTGTAAGGCAACATGCCCTTAATTGTTCTTTTAACTAGTTTTTCACTCTTTGTTGGAATATAAGGACCTTTTTGAGCAGTTCCTCCTATACTCCTCTTCCATTTATAACTATCTAAAATATTTTTTCTTCTTCCACTTATTACAGCCATTTCGCAGTTTACAATATCTATCTTATCTCCAAGCAAAGCCCTTTTAGCTACAATAGTTGATAATCTTCCCAAGATCAAGTCTTTAGCGTCTATTATCATCCTATAATCCTCACTTTTTTCCCTTCTGGATTCTGTTTCATTAACTCTTGGATTGTAATAGCCTTTCCTTTTCTATTTATTTTTTCTTCAGCACTCTTTGAAAATCTCCAGCCAGCTACTGTAACATTTTTATTTAGTTCCCCCATACTCAAGACCTTCCCAGGAACTAATACTATATCCCCTTCTTTGGTATATTTATTTATTCTTGAAATATTAACCTCTCTTCTTTCTCTCGTTGACCTGTTTAAATCTTCGGCAATTCTCTTCCACAGATTGATACCTTTCTCATTGCCAAATCTCTTTAATTCAACGATTAGATTTCTTAAATAGATATTTGTAGGTCCTGTTCTTTTTGCCATTTTGGTATTATAGAATAAACTTTTATAAGTTTACTCCACTAACGCTATTAACTCGTAGAGTTTATGCTAAATCTCTTTTAAATTGATTTAAAAACCTTTTCAATCCTTTAATTCTTTATCTAATTTATTTAACTTCTTTTCAAATATCTCTACTGCACTTGTTAAAATTTCTTTTAATTTTAATTGCCCCCAGCTTTCTATAAACATGACTATCTCATCTTCTTTACCCTCAACTGTTACACCATACTTTACACATTCTTCGCACAAGTCACAATTTTCTAAATTTTTGATGACTAACTTGCCATCCTTAACATCAAACACATTTTTAGGACAGACTTCTTTAGCTTTATTTGGATTTTTAGCATTACTAATATTCAATTTGGGAGAATATCTATAATAAACTAAAGACGGACTCCATTTGCTGTGCTGTCTTCCCACACCTAACATAGCTACCATATCTATCTCTAATTTCTGCCCTTTTAGCAATTTAACAATTGGCATATCTGGAAACACAGACTTGACTTTTGAATCTCTGCATTTAAGATCAGAAGCCATAACTGTAACAGGGCCTTTAGCTCTTAAGCTTAAATGAACTTGACAGATAGAACATCCCTTGCCTTTGCACTTACAATCTTCTTTTTTATCATAACTCTTTAAATCAGTCTTTAATGGAATTAATCCTAACCTATGGGCTATTATCTCGTCGTATAAGGCAGAATCATTTTTAATAAATTCACAATCCTCTATAGCTAATGTAGGGACTTCGTCCATAATTAGCCTTCTCAAAGTATTAACAACAACAGGGTTAACATCTAGTAAAAGAAGTGTAGCTTTATTATCATCCTTTGAGATAAGTTTAATATCCATTTTAAAATTAAAATAAACGCATAAATTATAGCAAGATTATGCCTTTTAAAGCTTTCTCTAAACTCTTCTTCCCCTTTTCCCCCCAGCAGGCCTACATTGGTCATGTGGTATAGGAGTTACCTCTTCGATATTACCAACTCTTAATCCAGCTCTAGCTAAAGTTCTGATAGCAGATTGAGCACCAGGTCCAACTCCAGCAGGTCCATTATGTCCACCAGGAGCTTTAACTCTTATGTGTATAGCATTAATCCCTTTTTCTTTAGCAATTTCAGCAGCAATCCTAGCAGCAGACATTGCAGCTGAAGGGCTGCTTTCTAACCTATGGGCTTTAACAACCATCCCACCGCTAGCTTTGCTTATTGTTTCAGTTCCTGTAATATCAGTAATATGAATTATTGTATTATTGTAACTACTATAAATATGAGCTACTCCCCATCTTAAGTACTTCTCAGGACCTATACTACTCTGACTTCTTTGCCTTTCCATTTGATTTTTCTTTTACCTCTATTTTCTTTTTTTCTTCTTTAACTACTACTTCATCTTTTTTTTCTTTAGATTCTATTTTCTCTTCCTTTTTTGCTTCTTTTTTGATCTTTTTCTCTTGTTTTTTAATTCTTTCAGGATGATCTTCATTACTTAAATTTGAGATTGCTAAAAAACTAATCTTAGTTTCTTCATCAGTTGGTACTAAGTAAGATGGAACATTAACCCTTTTTCCATCAACACCAATATGGCCATGAACAACAAACTGTCTTGCTTGATTGATGGTTTTTGCTAAATTCTGCCTATAAACAAAAGTTTGTAATCTTCTTTCTAATATATTTTTGATTTCCAGATTTAATACATCCTCAATAGCCTTGCTCTGAATTAAATTTAATTTAGTTAATTTGCTAATTATTTGCTCTCTTTCCTTTACACCCTGTTCTGTTGTATCTAATACGAGTCTTTTAGCTTGATCTCTAAATCTCTTTATTAAAGAACCCATTTTCCATAGTTCTTTTTTATTCTTCAAGCCATATTCATCAAAAAGTTTCTTTTCTGCTTCAATTCTAGAAGCCTGCCAAGGATGATATGGAGTATTATACTTTTTCCTATGTTTTCTTGGATGGCCCATTCTTACTTCTTATCTCCTTTATCCTTAGTCTCTTTTGCTTGAGCCATCTTAGCAGTCTTCTTTATTACTCCAACACTCTTACCTTTCCTGAAATGGCTTCTTGTCTTTTGTCCTCTGACAGGTAGACCCCAAGCATGTCTTAATCCCCTATAAGTCTTAGCTTTTTGTAATCTCTTTATATCAAACTCTTTTGTAAAATTCAAACCTGTTGTTACTAAATGCTTGTCCAACCCATCATCATAATCTTTTCTCCTGTTAAACAACCAGCTAGGAATCTCTTTAGGATTCTTAATTACATCTTCTATCTTAGCTACTTCTTGGTTACTTAGATCTCCGGCTTTTTTGTTTTTTTCAATATTAGCAGAAGTGCAAATAGCATTAGCCATCATAAAGCTAATCCCTTTAATCTTTCTTAATGCATGGTAAATAGGTTTTTTTCCATCAATATCAGCATTAGATATTCTGATTAATTCTTTAAATTCTGCCATTTTA
>Ga0209541_10014258_pt1 | contig 12001 bp, 13 predicted proteins | sample RifCSPlowO2_01_FD_184027 | JGI IMG/M metagenome (GOLD analysis project Ga0209541, IMG submission 184027) | Groundwater microbial communities from Rifle, Colorado - Rifle CSP2_plank lowO2_0.1 (SPAdes) (version 2) | ecosystem: Environmental > Aquatic > Deep subsurface > Groundwater | place...
CCAGAACGGCAAGACGATTAACATATGCACGATCGGATAAAGTGGTCCCATTTTTTAACTAGGCTAGTGAATAAAGACCGTTTTTGTTCTTCTTGAAGTACTTCGGATTCGCCAGATTGACCAAAATGGTATTTTTTTTGAAATATCTTTCTTTCATTACCCTGTCAACGACATCGTCTCGAAGGAGCGGCCCTTCTCTCTTTAGAATGTCTCGAATAACCTCGCGGGCAATGCCGGGCTTGTAGCCCCACTCGGCCAAGGCGTACATTCCCCTGCCCACCAGGATAAAGCGCGGATCTTTGATCAGTTCGTTGTGGCAGGTGGCGTAGTGGGTCTTCTTGCCGAAAGTTTTGGTGATGGCGTCGGCCACTTCCCGGAAATGCATCGGCGAGCCGTGCTTGCGCATCACCAGGAACGCATAATCTTTCACTCCGCGGGTGTGGACGTTCGGCGAACTGGCTTTGCCCCAGTCGCCCAGGGGATTCTTCTTGATGGTTTTGGAAATATTGAGCCAGCGCCGGGCGATCTCCGCGTTCCGATACTGGTCGGAGACATCTTTCATCTGGTCAAAAAATTTCCGGATCATTTCGCTCTCGGGAATGAGATCCTCGTCGGAGAGGGAAGCGTAAAGATTCTTCAGTGAATCGTGCACCTTACCGGCTATCTCGTCGCTCACGCTCCAGCGGGCGTGGAAGTGTTCGTCCTCGCGATGCTTCTTGAACAAATCTCCCAAGACCAGATAAAAGTGGATATGATTTTGAGTGGCCTTGTCGCTGGAGACGTGCGGCAGAAATTCATGTTCGGCGACAATGCTGCCCAAAGACACCATTAACTGCTTCAGTTCGTCAAAGACCGCCTGCTCTTTCTTGTAAGCTTCAGACTTTTTAATCAGAGCAATCGCCGCGTCTTCGATCTGGCGCACCCGCTCGCGAGTGATGTTGTATTTCTTACCGATTTCTTCCAGGGTTTTTCGGACCGCGTCGGGAGTGAGCCCGAAGCGGCTCATGATAACATCGTTGGCTCGATCGTGCAGGTGGGAAGTTATTCTTTTGGTGACTTGTTTGGGTTTAAATGATATGGTTGCCATAAATTGGGATACGCTACTTCTTATATTATACACAGAGATAAAGTTGTGTCAAACTCTTTAAATTCAGCTTCTTTTCCTAAGTTATAAACACTTATACATTATACCATAATTCACTTAAACACGCAAGAAGGAGTGCAAAAAATACAGTTCCGTGTTATTTTGTATGAACGCGTCGGTGGTAGAGTGGTCAATTACAACAGACTGTAAATCTGTCGCCTTCGGGCTACGCAGGTTCGAATCCTGCCCGGCGCACTATTATTTTTTACACCGAAGACTTCGGTTGAACGCGGATGGAGCTTTTAATTTTGCTTGCCCGTCCTCCGGCGTGGCCTCGCTGGGCTTGAATGATAAGCTCGTTATTTTTTACGGAGACGGCAACGGTGTCCCCTTTCTTCACTCCGTTCGAGATGATGTAAGTCGCGACCGGATTTAGAATTTTATTCTGGATCAGGCGGTTGAGCGGGCGCGCTCCGTAGTGCGGATCGTAGCCCTCGTGCGCCAAGTAAGAGAGCGCCTCATCCGAGATCTTGAAGTCAATGCCTTTGGCCAGAAGCCGATCTTCAACAACTTTGATTCGAAGATTGACAATTTCTTTGATCGCCTCCGGTGAGAGAATATCGAAGACGATAATTTCATCCAGCCGGTTCAAGAATTCCGGGCGGAAATGATCTTTGAGCGCCTCGAGCACTTTCTCTTTAGTTTTACTGTAATCTTGTTTATCCGAATTGTTGGAAAATCCGATCGACTCCATTTTCTCCACGAACTGCGAGCCGATGTTCGAAGTCAGAATGATGATCGCGTTTTTGAAATTAACCACCCTGCCTTTGCCGTCGGTCAGCCGACCTTCGTCGATTACCTGCAGGAGCATATTGAAAATTTCCGGATGCGCTTTCTCGATCTCGTCGAAAAGGACGACGGCGTAGGGCCGGTGGCGGACGGCTTCGGTCAGCTGGCCCGCTTCATCGTAACCGACATAGCCCGGCGGAGAGCCGATCAATTTCGAAACGGAATGCCGTTCCATATACTCGGACATATCCACACGGATAATCGCCCGGTCGTCGTTGAACATAAATTGCCCGAGCGCTTTGGTCAGTTCGGTCTTGCCGACTCCGGTCGGCCCCAGGAAAATAAAGGAGCCGATCGGGCGGTTCGGGTCGGAAATCCCCGCCCGCGAGCGGCGGATAACGTCGGCGACGCGCTTGATCGCCTCGTTCTGGCCAATAACTCGCTTCTGAAGTTCTCCCTCCATCCGCTCGAGCTTTGCCCGCTCTTCCTCGAGCATTTTAGTGAGCGGTATTCCGGTCCAACGGGAGACGACTTCGGCAATGTCTTCGGCGGTTATTTCTTCCTTCAAAATCCTTCGCGACTTCTGCAGTTTTTTCAGGCGCGCCAGTTTTGTTTCCAACTCTTTTTTCAGCGCTGGAATCTTTCCATAGCGGATTTCCGCCGCCCGGGAAAGATCGGCGCGCATTTCCGCATTCTCCGCTTCCAGGCGCATTGTTTCCAATTCTTTCTTGATCGAGCGGATCTCGATCACCGTCGAGCGCTCATTCTGCCACTTCAGCTCGAGCTCTTTGGTCTTTTCGTTTAAGTTTGCAATCTCTTTGTCAATCTCTTTAATCCTTTTTTTCGCTTCTTTGTTTTCTGTCTCTTTCTTCAGCGCTTCTTTTTCAATTTCCAGGCGCATGGTCTTCTGACGGGCGTCCTCCAAGACCGGCGGTTTGTTCTCGAGCGCGATCTTCAGCGAGGACGAAGCTTCGTCGATCAAGTCCACCGCTTTGTCCGGCAGGAACCGATTGGTAATGTAGCGCGCGGAAAGATTGACCGCAGAGAGAATCGCGTCGTCGGTAATCCTGACTCCATGAAAAAGTTCGTATTTTTCTTTAAGACCTCGCAGAATCGCGATTGCGTCCTCGACCGAGGGCTCATCGATGTAGACCGGCTGGAAGCGCCGGGCCAGGGCCGGGTCTTTTTCAATATGCTTCTGGTACTCTTTAAGCGTAGTCGCGCCGATCGCCCGCAGTTCCCCCCTGGAGAGAGCGGGCTTCAGCATATTCGAAGCGTCGAGCGTCCCTTCGGCCCCGCCCGCCCCGACGATGGTGTGGATTTCATCGATAAAGAGGATCACTTTCCCTTCCGCCCGTTCGATCTCTTTCATGATACCCTTGAGCCGCTCTTCAAATTCTCCGCGGTATTTGGTCCCGGCGATGAGCGAGCCCAAGTCGAGCGAGACCAGTTCTTTGTCTTTGAGCGATTCCGGCACGGTGTTTTTGGCGATTTGCTGAGCCAAGCCTTCCACCACGGCGGTTTTCCCGGTCCCGGCCTCCCCGATCAGGATCGGGTTATTTTTGGTCCGGCGGGAAAGTATCTGCATGATCCGCATTATTTCATTATCGCGCCCGATGACCGGGTCGAGCTTGTCTTCTTTGGCCAATTTGGTCAGGTTCCGAGTGTACTTCAAGAGCAAGCGGAATTTTTTCGGTTCGCTGACATCGGTAATGTTCTCCCGGCGAAGCTCTTCGAGCACTTTCATCACCGCATCTTTTCCGATTCGATATCGTGACAAAGTCTCGCGCGCTTCGCCCGCGACTTCGAGCATGGCGATAAAAAGGTGCTCGGTCGAAACAAAATCGTCTTTCAGGAATTCAGCCAGCTTGGCGGAATGTTCGATCACTTGCGCCAGGTCCGGATTCAGATAAATTTGGTAGGAGGGAGAAAGGGTGCTCCGTGCTTCCGGCATCTCGATCGCCTCAAGCACGTTGTCAGTGAGGAGCATTGTGTCAACTTCCAATTTATCCAGAATCGAATTGACCATGCTCTCCTCCTGGAGGAGAAGCGCGGCCAGGAGATGGAGCGAGGAGACGTGATTCTGCCCGCGCTCAATCGCGAGCTCGTGAGCTTTCTTGATCGCGTCTTTGGCTTTGGTTGTAAATCTGTTTAATGGAGGCATCTATGTGAGTTAAAAGTTATAAAGTAAAAAGTTGTAAAGTTTTTTCTATTGAGCTGGGGCTTCTTGCGATTTCAGCGCTTCATTAATGGCGTCAATCGAAGCGAAGGAAACAACTTCATTCATCAGCGCGATGCCCAGGGCTTCTCCATCCAAATTCAAGACCAGGGCGCCCGAATTGCCGAAGGTTGCGTTGATACTGATATTTTTATTGCTGTCAAGAATAAAACTGGAGATGGAATTTCCCAAGACAAGCACCTTCTGCCCGGTTTTCATCTTGCTCAAATCCCCGGGAGTGGGCACGGTGAAGGCGGCAACCCTTTCTTCCTCTAGCGGCTCGCCGATCTTCAGAATCGCAAAGCCCGCCGGATTAGTAGCAAGGAGAGTTGCCTTGAACTTGCCGCTTGAGTTGGAAAGATAATACGGGCCTCCTATCGCTTGAGCCGCATCGATGGCCACCAAACCGTCAGCCTGGACAGCAAAACCTCTTCCGGAGGTTTGAGCATCTTCACCTGGGCTTCTTGATAAAGTGAAAACCGCCGATTGATTTTTCTCGATCGCGTCCACCACCAGATCTTCTTCCTTCACCACTACCGTTTGGGTAATGGTTTTCCCCTGCACCTGCTCGATTTTCTCGACGGTCTGCCGGACTATCCGATTGATCGGAACGGTAAAGGACGGCGGCGCTTGCTCCATCAGAGTGACGGTGGTGATCCCGGTCGCGATCGATGTAATGAAAGAAAGAAGGATCGCGAGAAGGATGAGCTGCGATTTGTTCAGATCTTTGATATCCATGAATGCATTATAGCACAAAATCTAAGCCGAAGCGGCAATTTTTTCCCGGACGATTTTTTCAATCCTATAAGGGTCGCTCACGCCGTGAAAATTCACTTCCGTCTTATCCATCCCGGCGGTGTCGAAATGAACATTTCCGATATCAAAAATGTTCTCAAAAAAAGACTGGTGGACTTCGACATTTTGAATTCTCCGGTACTCGGCAAATTTTCGGGAAGTAGAAAGAAATTTGTATTCTTGAGTCACTCCGTCAGCGGTAACATAAAAAGTTTCCGCGCGCCGAACGAGCTCTCCTAAAACAACTATCAGAATTCCGATCAAGATAAGTGATTGGAAAACGAAAAAACCCGCGATCGCCAAGCCGAGGCCGCCTAAATAAAATCCCAAAAAGAGCAAGGGGTGAGGATGCAGCTTCTCGATCACATTCTCCTCTTTATGCATGCCCTAATCGTACCACTTCTTTAATTTTTTCAAAATGTCCGAAAGGGCTCGGATCGTTTTTTCCAGATCACTTTTCGTCGTTTCTCTGCCTAGCGAGAAACGGAGCGAGCCTATCTCCCCTTTTATTTCCGGATGAATTGCTGAAATGACATGGGAGGGGGCTTCGTCGCCGGATTTGCAGGCGCTTTTAGCCGAGGCCATGATCCCGTGCGCGGACAATTCGATAACCAATAGGTCGCTCGGAATTTTCGGAATTGTTATATTTACATTATTTGGGAGCCTGGCTTCCAAGTCACCATTTGCTATTACTCCCTGCGGCAATCTTTTGAAAAAATAATCTCGGAGCTTTGTTAATCTTTTTACTTCCCTTTCTTTTATTTTCTCCACTTCTTCCAGGGCACGAGCAAGGGCGACTGCGCCTTCCACATTCTCCGTTCCCGGCCGTAATCCCCTTTCCTGATTGCCCCCGAACATAATCTGGTGGAGCGGCATTCCCCTTCTCACATAAAGCGTGCCGACTCCCTTCGGCCCGTAAATTTTCGCGCTGTTAAAAGACATCAAATCCACCCCCAGCTTCTCGACATTGATCGGGAGGTAATTGACCGCCTGAACGGCATCGGTGTGAAAATAAACTCGAGTATTGTGAGTTTTATTAAAATGCCGGATAACTTTGCCGATTTCTCGGATTGGCTGGATCGTGCCGATTTCGTTATTGGCGTACATGACCGAAACCAAGCGAGTGTTTGACCGAAGCGCTCTCTGAATTTTTTGGGGGTCTACTATTCCATTTTTTTCCACTTCCACAAGCGTTGCCTTCCCTCTCGCCTTGCACGGCTCCAGCACGGACGCATGCTCGATATTGGTCGTTACGAAGTGGCCGCGAGGCATACCCAGAATCACCAAATTATTACTCTCGGTCGCCCCGGAAGTAAAAATTATTTCATCGGGATGCGCGCCTAAAACTCGGGCGACCCTTGCCCTTGCTTCCTCCAATCGATCTTTTTCTTTCACCCCGAGCTCATGAATCGCGCCCGGATTGGCGGATTCTGCCAGAGCCGAGGAAGCGTAATCTAAATAGATTTTTCTGTTTGATTTCACGGCAAAAATATTATATAGTGAATCCTTATGAACACAAAGCTCGAATTGGCTTTTTTCGTTTTGGCCGGTCTGGCAATCCTCTTGGGATCTTTTTGGATATGGAGGACAGAGAAGCGCCTGAAGAAATTTTTCCTCGGCAAAAAGGGGAAGGATTTGGAAGACACCATCCTCGCGCTGGAGAACGATATCTCTAAGTTAAAATCCGCCAAAGAAAAAGCCGAAGGAGAAATTTCGGAAATGAATCGGAGGCTGCGAAAAAGCATCCGCGGAGTTGAAACCGTCCGTTTCAATCCTTTCCCAGACCAAGGCAGCAATCAAAGTTTTGCCATCGGTATGGTGGACGAAACCGGAGATGGAGTGGTGCTTTCAAGTCTTTACGCCCGCGAGCGGATGAGTATTTTTGCCAAACCGGTAAAGGGCGGAAAATCAGAATATGAATTAACTGAAGAAGAAAAAGAAGCACTATGGAAAGCCAAAGAAAAAATAAAATAGAAAATAGAATGGCTCGCCCGCCGGTAGTGGTCATGATGGGGCACATCGATCATGGCAAATCAACGCTCCTCGACTACATCCGGAAAACAAACGTAGCTGAAAGCGAAGTTGGAGGCATTACCCAGCACATCTCCGCATATGAAGTAGTGCATAAAAGCGATGCGGGTGAAGAGAAGAAGATAACTTTTCTCGACACTCCCGGGCACGAAGCATTTTCCAAAATGCGCGCCCGCGGCGCGGAAGTCGCCGATATCGCGATTCTGGTGGTCTCGGCGGAGGATGGCGTCAAGCCGCAGACGATTGAAGCGGCGAGAACAATCCTCGAGAGCAAGACCCCTTTCATCGTCGCAATCAATAAAATTGACAAGCCCGGCGCCAGCATTGAAAAAACAAAAGGCGAGCTGGCCGAGCATGAAATTTACCTGGAGGGTTATGGCGGCAAAGTTCCCTTTGCCCTCATTTCCGCCAAAACCGGAGAGGGTGTAGAGGGCTTGCTTGGCCTTATCCTCATTCTCGCCGAGCTGGAGGGGTTTACCGGAAATCCAGCGGCGAACGCCGAGGGTGCGGTCATTGAAACAAATCTTGACCCCCGCCGTGGAATCCAAGCGACGCTCATCATCAAAGACGGCACTCTTAAGAAAGGCATGACCGTGGCGTCAGAAGAGGCTATTTGTTCAACCAGGATCATGGAAAATTTTAGGGGCGAGCCGATCGAAGCGTCAACCTTCTCTTCCCCAATCCGTCTGGTCGGTTTTGACCGGATGCCCAGAATCGGGAGTATCTTCCGCTCTTTTAAAAAAAAGAGTGAAGCTGAAGAATACGCGCGGGAATTACCCCCTCGCTCCGACCCGGGTCGGAGCACTCCCCCTTTTCAAGGGGGAGAAACTGAAATAACGAAAAAGATGATCCCGGTCGTCATCAAAGCCGACACTTTCGGGTCGCTCGAGGCGATCGAGAAAGAGATCGAAAAAATAAAAGTTGAGAACGCGGAACTAAAAATCGTAAACTCCGGGATCGGGCCAATCGGAGAAGGAGATGTGAAAAGCGTCTCCGGGGACGCAATCGTCATCGGTTTTAACGTGAAGGCCGACCGGAGCGCGGGCGAGGTTGCCGAAAAGAGGGGCATCACCATTACCCTCTTTGACATCATTTATAAAATGTCCGAGTGGCTCGCGGTGGAAGTGGAGAAAAGAAGGCCGAGGATCGAAACGGAAGAATCAGCCGGACGGGCAAAAATTCTCAAAACCTTCAGCCGGACCAAAGAGCGCCAGATCGTCGGAGGCAAAGTCGTGGAGGGGAAGATTGTGCTCGCGAGCCCAGTTAAAATCCTGCGCCGGGAGTTCGAGATCGGCCGGGGGAAAATTATCAATTTGGAAAAAAATAAAGCGAAGGTGAGCGAAGTGGAAGAAGGATCGGAATTCGGCATGTTGATTGAATCAAAGACGGAAATTGTTCCCGGCGACGCGATCGAATCGTTCAGCTTGGTTCAAAAATAATGTTTTTACAATGTCTCGAAGAGAAGAAAAAATGGCGAATCTGATCAAAGAGCTCTCGGCCGTATTTCTGGAGCGAGAAAGCAATCTGACCTCGCTCCTCACTGTCACCTCCGCCAGCATCTCCCCTGACCTTAAAAATGCGACGATCCTGATCACGGTCTTACCGGAGGAGAAAGAGAACGAAGCGCTCGAATTTGCCAAGCGGAAAAGAAGAGAACTGCGCGAGTATCTGCGGGAGAATTTAAAAACAAAAAATATTCCCTTCCTGGACATTGCCCTCGACCGCGGAGAAAAAAACCGGCAAAAAATTGACGAACTGCTCCGGAGAAAGTAGGATATAATGTTCTTGCGGCCTAGTCGCCAAGTAGCATGAGCGTAGCGAACTGGAATATTGACAAGAGTCTGCGCAGACTCTAAATTGCGCATCGGCCTAGTCGCCAAGTAGTAAGGCAAGAGTCTGCAAAACTCTTATACGTGGGTGCGATTCCCACCTAGGCCTCCCGCCTTGAATGTAGATTGAAAAAAGAATATTGCCCGGGTGGCGGAATTGGTATACGCGCATGACTTAAAATCATGTCTCGCAAGAGGTGTGGGTTCGATCCCCACCCCGGGCACATCCGCCCTTAGCTCAGCTGGTAGAGCTGCTCCCTCTTAAGGAGAAGGTCGTAGGTTCGAATCCTACAGGGCGGACATCGGGCGAGTGGCGGAATTGGTATACGCGCATGCCTTAGGAGCATGTGTCGCAAGACTTGGAGGTTCGAGTCCTCTCTCGCCCACAGTTCTTTTCCGGGCAAGTGGCGGAATTGGTATACGCGTACGCTTCAGGAGCGTATGTCGCAAGACTTGGGGGTTCGAGTCCCCCCTTGCCCACAGACTTGACTTTTAAGATGTAATATGCTATACTACCAGCATGAGTAAAAATAAAGAAAAATCAAATAGCGCGAACATCAATTTATCCTTTGCAATATTAGGTATTTTAGCACTTGGCCTGGTGGCGACCCTCATTTTCTCGGTCCTGCCGAAGCAGGCAAACGCGGGAGAAATTTATGCCGTCTACAATGAGCCCACGCCGGCTCCAGTTGAGAATCCCACTCCGGCCGTGCGCTCGATCAGCCCGGACTCCGCCAATTCAAGCGGAAACGCGATTACCGTCAACATCACCGGGGACGGATTTATTCCGAGCTCAGTTGCCAGATGGAACGGCTCCAACCGGCCGACAACTTTCATTGACCGTTCGCACCTCTTGATTAACTTGCGGGCCGGCGACTTGTTCGATTCAAGCGGAAGATACATCAACGTCTTTAATCCGGGGCCCGGCGGTGGATATTCCAATGCGGCTCTCTTCACGATCAAGGGTTATGCCGCTCCGGGAAGTTCAGGAAGCTCCGCTCCGAGCGTTTCAACTTCGCGATCAATAAATTCTTACCAAGCTCCGGCTGGCGAAGTTATGGGTGTTGAGACTTCAAATGAAAACCGAGACTTCAGCACGCTTGCTTCGAACGCTCTCTACGGAAGCGGAACTTCCGGATTCAAGCCTTCCGGCCTGACCCAGTGGCTCATCTTTGCCATCCTGGTTCTCCTGGTGGTAATCGTGGTGAGAAAACTTTACTTCGAAAATAAATATCACTCGACCCCGCTCAAGCACGCGTAAGAACAAGTGCACAAAAAATCCTCTCGCGAGAGGATTTTTTGTTATTTGACTAAAATAAATATTATTGTAAAGTCTTAGCAGAATGGTTCCTGACTCCCCCGGCCTGGAGGTTTGCAATGAACGCAAGGACTGTGTTTTGCAAGTTGGTTGAAATCGTCGCAGGGGTGCTTGGAATGGTAATAATAGCGACCTGGTTGTTCTCGTATTACTACTTCCGCCCGAGAGGCGCCACCAACGCCGTCGAGAGCCTGAAGACGTCGGAAGGCCGCGCCGAGCGAGCGCGAGTGATTCGGGGGGTAGTCGCTTCCATAATCTGGAAGTCGCCGGCTGACACTCCCTCCGTTTACGTTCTCTCGGGAAACCCGAATGACGAGGAGCGAGAGTGGAGTAGGTTCGGTGAAAGGGAAAAAATCCCCGGAGGCAAGCTTGCCTTCGCGGATGTCGTGGAGGATCAAGAAAACGAGCGCGGTTCAGTGATTTTCGTCGCACTGTTCCGCGCCAATAAGGACGGCGCCTTCTATGGAGCGCCACTGGTTGCCAAATACACCCTCACTTTGATTTACAAAGAGGGCAGCTGGCAACTGGAGAAACTTTCAAGAAACGACACTCCCTCACCCACTAAGAAAGGAGGAAGCCCCGCGGTCATCTCGACCGTGGGGCTGTTATTTTTAAATAAAGATTTTACTTGACTTTTTGGTGTTTTATGATACAATTATAAAAGATCGCTCACCTAAAACTGGAGGACTGAAGATGCAGGAATATGAAGACAGAGGGCCGGCAACAATTGCCGCCTTCTACATCGCGGGCGTTTTATTGCTCGGTCCTGTCCTCTTCCGGACTTTCGGCGTGTTCTTCTGTGTCCTTATACTCACCGCCTGGTGGGTACTGGGGTGGACTAAGAACGAGGCCGATCGACGACTCTTCTGGGCCGGAAAAGAGACCGAGGGGACCGTAGAGAAGGGGCGATGGGCTTGGGTGCCCTTCCCGTGCGAGGCAAGGCGGCCGCGCAGGAGCTCTGCTGATCGGCGTCCTTTGGGCGTCGAGGAGGCGATGGCCTACACGGGAGCCGGGGTACTGGCTCTCACCCTCGCGATTCTCCTCTTCTTCGGCATCCGGAAATGAAGAGAGGGGGAAAAACCAAAGGGGCGGAATCGTCTGGCGACGAGACCGCCCTTTCAACACGTCTGCCAATTTAATTATCCCGTGGCGGATAGGTCGGATTGTAGTCCAAATTCAACTCCACTTCGTTGGTTTCCGGTTTAACTCCTTCCACTCCTATGGTATTTAAGATGAGGTTCATGAGGAAAAACACTCCCATCATAATCGTCATTCCGATAATTCCCCAGATCATGTGCTGCTTGCCCGCCGTCTTCTTCTCGTCGCTCTGCCCGCTCATAAAGAACTGAAGCGCCCCGTAGAGAAAATAAGCCACTGCCAGCGCGAACAACAGCAAGATGAGCGGATTTACGATCATCCGATTGACGTTCGCGATAAAAGAATCGACGCTTTCCGCGTAGGCGACGTTCACAAGCATAAGATCCCACATTTCAATTACTGTGGAGGAACGGTTGGGAAATTTATATTCTGAATATTCGGATTCGGGCCGACGAAGGTGTTGGTGAGAATCTTAACCAACCCCCAGAGCGCGATAATGACCGCCAGGCCGACAATCCCCCAGACCATTCTCGAGCGTCCTTTTTTCTTGGCCTCCTCGTCGCCGCTCACCACGTAAGTGATAACTCCCCAGATGAAATAAATGACACCCAGGGCGATCAAAACCGGAACGACCAGGCTGAAAATCGCGCTCAACTTGCAAAGCAACCCCTCCACGGTCGAAATCGTTGAGCCGCCGACACAAGTGGTTGTGCCGCCGGTTGTCTGCGCCAGCGCCGCGACCGGAAGAAGTATGCCCGACAATACAATTAATTTATTTTTCATAATTAACAATAATTTATAATAATTTTACGACCTAATTAATAATTTCTAACCTATTC
>Ga0209541_10014259_pt1 | contig 12001 bp, 12 predicted proteins | sample RifCSPlowO2_01_FD_184027 | JGI IMG/M metagenome (GOLD analysis project Ga0209541, IMG submission 184027) | Groundwater microbial communities from Rifle, Colorado - Rifle CSP2_plank lowO2_0.1 (SPAdes) (version 2) | ecosystem: Environmental > Aquatic > Deep subsurface > Groundwater | place...
TGCCAATCAGCGCCCGCTGATTCACTATAACATACGGTGCCACGCAAGTAGCATGGGAAAATAAAGGAAAGATTATGTAAATATGAACTTATCCTAAAAGCGGAGTATAATCGTAAAAACCATGAGCGTGATCGTCGTAAAAGGCACTATCTCGAAAGAGGACCTTGTCCAAATGGCGAAGGAGCCGTTCGGCGATATGGTCAAGGCGGTGGTGGATGTGCGGCAGGAGATCATGGCCATCGGCGGCGAACTGCATGCCGACGAAGAGGTGGTGCTGTCGGAACGGGAGAGCTCCAGGCGCGAGGACACTTGGGGCATCAACCTGTATCCCGGAAAATCGGAGGGAGAGATGATCGAGTTTGATTCCATGGTCAACTTGAAGCCCGCTTATGGCAATCGATCCAGGAATGTGGAGGATCCCGCCGTCCAGGCAAAGATAAGAGCGGTCGTCGCTAAAATAGTTGAATGAACGGCATGCCCAACTTCATCCATAAAGAACTGGCGGCCGGCGGCTGGTCGAAGCTTTCCCTGGTCGGACAGCTGGCCCACATCGGCAGCGAAGTGGGCCGATCCAGCAAGTGGCAAGGCAAGGACAGCGCTTCTTTTGACGGGGCCGTGAGCCGCGCTTTGGATCTTTTCGACCTTACTCTCGCGGACTCCCGATGGAAGGGTCGTTACTTGGAGATCGCCCGAGCGCGTGAATTGTTTTGCGCGGCCGTGTTGGGCGATGACGAGTACAAGACCACGCTCAATGACTTGGAAAATTATTTCCTGCCTTTTGCCGCCGCAGAGAGCTCAGGACTTTAAGCAGTTTTGTTGCTTCAGCGTTCGTGGTCGGCCGGCCCAAACTTACCCGGATACTTTGCTTGGCGCGGGATTCCGACAAACCCATCGCGCGCAGAACGTGCGACGGTTGGGAAGATCGTGCCGTGCAGGCGGAACCGGCGGAGACAGCAATGCCTGCGAGGTCCAATTGAATGAGCAGGTCCTGGGCAAGCACGCCGGGGATCCAAACATTTGCGATGTGCGGCAGACTGTTTTTGCCGCCGTTCAGTTGCGCGCGCGGGTAGATCTTTTTGATGCCACGGACGATTTGTTCTTTCATTGCCGCAATTTGCCGCGCGTACTTTGCCTTGTCCTTCTCTATATATTCCACCGCCGCGGCAAGACCGACGATGAGCGGCACGTTCTCGGTGCCGGAGCGCAGGCCGAACTCCTGGCCGCCGCCGGCAATAATAGGGGATAGAGAATAGGGGGTAGGGTGCGCGTGGTTTTTTGCCCTAGACCCTGGCCCCTTACCCCTTACATATAAAGCCCCGACGCCTTTTGGGCCGTATATCTTATGTCCGGAGACGGTCATAAGGTCCGCGCCTAGCGTATCCCCCCGGCAGTCCAGAAATTGTAGGGCTTGGACGGCATCGGTGTGCAATATGCCACCGGCCGCATGGACCATTTTGGATATCTTGGCAATCGGCTGGATGGTCCCCGTCTCGTTGTTGGCATACAAAATAGAGATAAGCGCTGGTCCGGCTATGAGCGCTTTGCCGAGCGCCGGCAATTTCACGACGCCATCCTTGTCCACCGGCAGTTCGACGACCTCGACGCCGGCTTTTTTGAGCGACCGCGCCGTTTCTAAGACCGATTCATGCTCCACCGCCGACACAATGACGCGCTTCATGCCGGCCGCCGTCGCGCCGCGTAAGGCCAGGTTGTTGGCCTCGGTCGCGGAACCGGTGAAGATGATCTCGCGGAACTGCGCGCCGAGCGCGCGGGCGATTGTCTCGCGGGCGCGGTCCACGGCGGCCTGCGCCGCCTGTCCGAAAGAATGTAAAGAACCAGGATTGCCGAACTTTTCCAGAAAGTACGGCTGCATCGTTCGCAGGACCTCCGGCGCGACCGGGGTGGCAGCCGCATAGTCGAGATATATCCTAACCATATACCTATGATAGCCGACCGGCGCCGAACTCCAGGCGGCGCATCTCGCCGGTCACGCGGTCCGGGATGAGCAGGGACCTGTCCCGCAAATATATGTCGTATATGCGCTTGGTGAGTTCCACGTCCTGCAGGCAATATTTTTTGAGCGCCTCCAGCTCGCCGCGCTCATACAGGGCGATGGCCTCCGAGCCGTGGCCCTCCTTCTTGACCCCGAGATTCGCTTCGGCGAGCTGGTTCAAGCTGATGCGCTCGCCGGTCTGCCGCTCGATCTCCTCCAGAATATCCACGCGCTCCTTAGCCCAAAGGTTCAGGGCCTCGCGGTCCTTCAGTTTACGGAAATATAGATTCAGAACGGGCACGTCGTAGCGGTTCGATGCGAAGCCGACCAAAGTCCGCGCCGGCAGGAAAAGCTCCGCCAGCTCTTCCATTTGATCCTCCTCATAAGCGGCGTATTTGTCCTGTTTATAGGAATACACGCCGACCACGGATATCTTCAGGGCGCCGAAGTTGTTCCAGCCCACGCCCGGGTCGGTGAAGAAGTTCTGTGTCTCGATGTCGAAAACGAGCGTATCGCCCGTGCCCGGACCGCTCATACGTGCCGGTCGGCCACGTTGGATGCGGCGTAACTTTCCGGCTTGGTGCGCGCCTCGAAATTATGGGCGCGGATCATGCCTACGACCTCTTGGATCATGGGCTTGGTGGGACCGTTCTCGCCGACGTCCACGTGGATCTCAAAGTCCCATTGGGTGGCGATATCCTCCTGGCGCAGCTCCGCGAGCAGCAGCTGGGCGGCATCCAGCGAGATCATAACCTCCTGGATGATACGGTCGCGCAAGGTGTGGAACTTGCCCAGGTTGAAGCGGCGCCAGAAGTAGCGGCCGCCGTTGCCGATGCGGTGTACGACGATAGCGGTCACGAAATCCGCCTGCTTGTCGGCCAGGAGTTCCGAGTCGGTGCCGAGCGTGACGCGGTAGCGACGCTCCGGCGCCTCGCGCATGAAACCCAAAATGGCCGCGACGATCTGCGGTATGGAAAGCTCCAGGCCCAAGGAACTGTGGAATTTAGAGTCCATCGGGATGGACTATATCGCGCCGCGGGCGGGGATGTCAAAGCGACAGCAAGATGGCGAACTAACTTATCCACTCGGATTTCGGAATGCCCGATTGTCGGATTATCGCACTCATCGTACCTTCCGGTATAGATTTAGGGCCATGATGTTGCACATGAGTCATGTAAATCCTGCTCGCATGATATTTCTTAAAGTAGTAGTGGCTCCCCCGAATATGGTGCAGAGAGAAACCGCGACTCAATAAAAACGTCTGCACGTCGCGAAACGTCCAGTTTGAAATACCGCGCGACATGGGCTCAAATTAAACTAAGGCTAGGTTTCTAGTACCAAAATCAAAAACATTGCTAGGAAGAACACCTTTTGTTTCCTGTGTCGATGCTTGAGCTTTATCCCAAAGAGATTCGTACTCATCTTCGGGTTTCTGATTCAACATGGGAACCAGAGCCGCTTCGCGGAACCCCTTGAACTTCAGAGATGCTTCGATGTACCCCCTAACAGCTTCCTGCATTTCAAAGTGAACAACATTGGGATCATCACCTACCTGGACTATATTGAATTCCAAGGCGGCAGCCACCCAGTTGGAACCTTTCTTGAAAACAATCCAGCGATATTTACCTTTTCTAGGAGTATTCTTCATTTAGGCTTATTTTAACTCCGCAAAATTGTAAGGTCAAGCTTGGAACCCATGGCCTAAACCCAACCGAGCCGACCGGTGAGCGTAGCTACTTCAGAACGATTGAGTTTATCGCTGACCTCTGGGAATTTCTCCAGCTCATCTGCTAATATGTTTTTCACTTTCAGCACCTCTGCCGCATCTACACCCTCTGCCTTGAGGGTCAGATAGGGTGAGGTATTGGAAGCCCGCACCAGGCCCCAGCTAGTGGGGGTTACCTGGAAACGCAGACCATCCAAAGTGATTGACAGGTATTTGGACGAAAGATGCTCTCTGATTTTGTCGATGATTTTGAATTTTTTTTCATCCGCGCATGGCAGCTTCAGCTCCGGCGTCCGGATCCGTTCCGGAAATTTAACGAGTCTGGAAAAAGCGCCGCTGGTTTTCGAGAATATCTCCAACATTTTGCCTGCGGCCCATAAACCGTCATCGATCTTGAAGTAATCTTCGACGAAATAAAAATGGCCGGAGGCCTCGCCGCCAAAAATGATATCTGGATCTTTGCGCAACGTTTCCTTAATGGGCGCATGCCCGGTACGGTGCATGAGCGGCACCCCACCCCACTGCGTGACCAGCTCTGTCAGGAGCTGGGAGCACTTAACGTCGAATAATATCTTTTTCCCCGGATGGCGCGAAAGGAAATCGCGAGCGAAGATTAGGTTCAAGTAATCCATTTCCACATATACCCCGCTTTCATCGATGAAGCCTACGCGATCACCGTCGGCATCGAACGCAACGCCTAAGTCTGCCTTGGTCTCGATGACCTTATCTTGCAAGTCTTTGAGCGACTGGCGCGCCTCCGGGTCCGGAACATGGTTCGGGAAACTGGCATCCACTTCGGTGTACAGTTCCACGACCTCGCAGCCCAGCGCGCGAAATAGCTCCGGTGCGAACATCCCGGCGCTGCCGTTGCCACAATCGATGACGATTTTGAGAGGTCGAGCCAGATTCAGATGCGATAGAAAATAATCGCGGTATTCCGCGTAGCCATCAAGCATTTCGAGCGACCCTTCTGCTGCCGGCGGAAACTTATCTTCCTCGATCATTCGATGCATTTCCTGGAGCGCGGCGCCATAGATCGGCCAAGCGTTCTTTTTCATCATCTTGAAGCCGTTGAAAAAATAAACGTTGTGGCTGCCGGTGATGTTCGTGCCGCCGTCAAACTTGTCCTTGGCGGCGTGAAAATACACCAAGGGCGTAATCGCCTTTCCTAGATCCACGACGCTGCAACCGGATTTTCGGATGCCGGAGATAAAAGCGCTGTTGAGTTCTTCGGCAAAAGGCCGCATCTCGTGACCCACAACGACTTTCTTGCCGCTCTCCCTGAGGATTATGATTCCGTAAGCACGACCGATGGCTTCTGCCGCTTCCAAGGTCAAGGTCACTCCCGGGAACGAGCCGTACCATTTTTCATACTCAGCTATTGCTGCCGAAGAAAGCTCTTTGCCGGCCACACCGCGGATGTCGTACTCCCGGAAGATAGTGGAGCTCAGTTTCATGTTGTTGTCGCATACATTATAATAGAGGCACTTCGCATTGCCTACGCTCATGGCCCGCCCGCACAACAAGTACAAGAAAACGGTCATCGAAAAAACCTCGTCCCGTCCGGAGTCCCGTTCCCGCGACGAACGTGAGCCGAAACTGCACCCGGACACCAGAAAGAGCATCTGGGCCATAGTTTTCCTGGCGCTTTCGGCCGTCTTCACGCTGGCGGCCTTTGAGAAGGCCGGCCCCGCGGGTGCCCTTCTATATAAAGGCCTGTCCCAGCTCCTTGGCATCGGCTACGCCGTCCTGCCGCTCACCTTGTTCTTCCTGGCCGCGGTCTTCTTCGCCTCGCGCACCCGCAAGGTCGTGGGTATGACCCTGATCGGCGGCGGCATCATCATCCTCGCGGCGCTCGGCCTCATCGACCTGGCCATTCCCGGCGAGGAAGCCCTCTCCGCGGGCGGCGGCGGCTGGCTGGGCGTCATTCTGGGCTCCCTGCGCTACCCCTTCGGACAGGCCGCGGCGGTCATCATGAACGCCGGCATCCTGCTCATCGCCATCCTCATGGCCGCGAATGTGCCTTTGCGCCTACCGGAGCGCAAGCCGAAGGAAGCGCCGGAGAAAGAGGCGGAGGAGCAGATGGTGACCGGCGAGGCGAACGAGGTGGAACCGAAGAAAGCCGAGCCGGCGAAAGAAGAGGGTGCGGAGCCGGTAATTGCCGTGTCCAAGGAACAACCGACGAAGGCCGCGGCCGGCACGATGAAGGCCTTCAGCGACGCCGACTACAAAGCGCCGCCGCTCGACCTGCTCGGCATCGAGGGCGGCAAGCCGACCACCGGCGACCTGCGCGCGAACGCGAACATCATCAAGCGCACACTGGAGAGTTTCGGCATCCCCGTGGACATGGGCGAGATCAACATCGGTCCGAAGGTCACCCGCTACACCCTGAAGCCGGCGGAAGGCGTGAAGCTCTCGCGCATCACCGCGCTGTCGCAGGACCTGGCGCTGCAGCTCGCCGCGCACCCCATCCGCATCGAGGCGCCCATCCCCGGCAAATCGCTCGTGGGCATCGAGGTGCCGAACAAGACCGCGGCGCTGGTGCGCCTGGGATCCCTTATGGCCTATAAGGAATTCACCGATGGCGGCGCCCTGGGCTTCGTTCTGGGCCGCGACGTGACCGGTGAACCGATGTTCGCGGACATCGAGCGCATGCCGCACCTGCTGGTAGCCGGAGCCACCGGCAGCGGCAAATCGGTGGCCATCCACTCCCTACTGGTGTCGCTCTTCTATAAGAACTCGCCGGCGACCCTGCGCGTCATCATGATCGACCCCAAGCGCGTGGAACTCTCGAACTACGAAGGTCTGCCGCACCTGGTCTCGCCGGTGGTGACCGAGAACAAAAAGGCCATCGGCGTCTTCCGCTGGGCGCTCGCGGAAATGGACCGCCGCTATGACATACTTCTCCGGGCCGGCAACCGCGACGTCAAGAGCTATAACGCGAGCCACAAGCAGAGCATCCTACCCTATCTGCTCATTGTGGTGGACGAGCTGGCCGACCTCATGAGCACCTACGGTCGCGAGGTAGAAGGTCTCATTGTGCGCTTGGCGCAGATGGCCCGCGCGACCGGCATCCATCTGGTGCTCGCGACCCAGCGCCCGTCGGTGGAGGTCATCACCGGCCTCATTAAGGCCAACATCCCCGCGCGCATCGCCCTGCAGGTGGCCAGCCAGGTAGATTCCCGCACCATTCTGGATTTCGGCGGCGCCGAGAAGCTCCTGGGCGGCGGCGACATGCTGTTCACCTCTGCCGAAATGAAACAGCCGCGGCGCATCCAGGGCGCGTACATCACGGAAAGCGAGATCACCAAAGTTGCCAGCTACATCCGCAACAACAACACGAGCCCGGAAGATACGCCCGCGGAGGACCTGGCCAAGTTCGGCGACAAGAGCGTGCCGGTGGCAGGCGGCCCGGCCGCAGCGCCGGCCGGAGCGGTGTTCGACGTGTACATGGAAGGCGACGGCGGGGATGACGATCTTTACGCTCAGGCCGTGGAGACGGTGGCCGCGGCCAAGAAGGCCTCCGCTTCCCTGCTGCAGCGCCGCTTGAGCGTCGGCTATGCCCGCGCGGCGCGCTTGCTGGACCTCATGGAGGAGCGCGGCGTGATCGGCCCCGGCGACGGCGCCAAGCCGCGCGAAGTTTACGTCGACGCCACCGGCGCGGGCGCGGAAGATATCACCGACTAATTTATGCAAGAGGACGAGATACTTTTCACCGAGTTCTTCAACCAGAAGCTCAAGGAGCGCGGGCTGACCCTGAAGAATCTGTCCGAAGCCACGGGCATCGCCGTGAAGCACTTGGAAAACTTCAGCCACGGGCGTTTCGAGCGCCTGCCTTCCGCGCCGTACGTGCACGGCTATTTTACGAGATTGGGACCGATACTGGGCTTCGAACCGGATGAGTGGTGGAACCGCATCAAGGCAGAGGACGCCGTGGCAAGGTCCGGCTCCGCGGACCGCATGCCGAAGAACCGCTACAGCAAGCTGCGCGGACGGGCACTCTTCTGGGGCGCGATCGCCCTCGTTCTGGTCGGACTTTACATCGGCGCCCGTTATACGACCATCATCGGCCAGCCGGGCATAGTCATCACGGCGCCGGAAGCGCAGGCGGTGGACCAATCCACGACCGTCTGGCAGAGTATCCTGACGCTCGAGGGTTTTGTGGCCAACGCCGACACGTTCATGCTGAACGGCGAGACCGTGACCTTGGGCGAGGGCGGCGCCTTCCGGGTGGAGGTGCTCCTGCGGCCCGGCCTCAACACGATCGAGCTGCGCGCGAAAAAATTCCTGGGGCGCGAGGATATCCTGACGCGCGAGGTTTATTACGACGATTCGCAGATCATCGCGCCTGCGCCGGATGATTTTAACTAGTTTTAAAGTTTTCTTGATTGTCTCTTAACCCCCTATCGTCTAGAATTACCTCATGGCTAAAAAACTCAAAGCTTCAGAGCCGGCAACTTCAAAGCAGGAGAACAGGCAGCAGCTGGACGACCTGGTCTCGTCCTTGCGCGATAAGTTCGGCGAGGGCGCCATCATGACCCTGGGCCAGGTGCGTAACACCGACGTGTCCGTTATCCCGACCGGGTCTTTTTCGCTGGACTTGGCCCTGGGCGTTGGTGGCCTGCCGCGCGGCCGCGTGGTGGAGATATACGGCCCCGAATCCAGCGGCAAGACGACCCTGGCGCTGAACGTGGTGGCGCAGGCGCAGAAGCAGGGCGGCAAGGCCGCGTTCATCGATGCGGAGCACGCCCTGGACCCGGAATACGCCGCGAAGCTCGGTGTTAAGATCAACGACCTGCTTATCTCCCAGCCGGACAACGGCGAGGAGGCCCTGAACATCCTGGAGAGCTTGGTGCGCTCCGGCATGATCTCGGTGGTGGTAGTGGATTCCGTGGCGGCGCTCACGCCGCGCGCGGAGATCGACGGCGAGATGGGCCAGCAGTTCATCGGCCTCCAGGCACGCATGATGTCCCAGGCCTTGCGCAAGCTGACCGCCATCGCTTCCAAATCCGAGACCCTCATAATTTTCATCAACCAGATCCGCATGCAGGTCGGCGTCTTTTTCGGCAACCCGGAGACCACGCCCGGCGGCAAGGCCCTGAAGTTCTACGCCTCGGTGCGCATCGACGTGCGCCGCACGGCGCAGATCAAGAAAGGCGAGGAAGTGGCCGGCAACCGCGTGAAGGCCAAGGTGGTCAAGAACAAGGTGGCGCCGCCCTTCCGCATGGCCGAGTTCGACATCATGTACGGCGAAGGCATCTCTTACGAATCGGATGTTATGAACGCCGCGCTAAAGTACGGTGTCATGAAAAAGGCCGGGGCCAGTTATAGTTTCGAGGGCGAGAAACTCGGCACCGGTTTCGAGAACGTGCGCATGAAGCTGAAAGAGGACAAGAAGCTTTTGAATGCCATCAAGGCCAAGGCGGCGCAGGCATCCAAAGCCGGACCGGCCTTCGCGGCCGCGGAGGAAGAAACGGAGAAGTAAGGGCCGGGGGACTATCTCCCCACTACAAAATATCCCAGCGCCAGCAGTCCGGCGATCGCGAGGGTCACCAGCGTCGTTATTAGGACGATCTTGAGGTGGCCGCCGCGTACGGGCTGTGGCCCTTCCGGCGGCACGACGACCGGCTGCTCTTGGTGTGGGTTCAATGGGTTGGGTTGCGGGCGGATGATCTCCTCTGGGTGCAAAGTGACCGGGATATGCATGGACTGCGGCCCCGTCTGGTCCACCATGCCGCCGCTCTTACCCATCAGCTCGAAGTCCGAGGCCATGGTGCGGACCTGCACTTCGGAAGAGGATGTCGGCAGGGCGGCTGCGGCATCCGCCGCGCGCGATTGGTTGTTTAGATCAAAGGAGTCTGGAGAGTCTGGCATATGTATAAAGTATATCTCATTCCATCCCCTGCCCTGCTGCCGCAAGCTGCGCACGCAGGAGTCCGATGAGATGGGTCAGGACAGAGATCAGGCGGTGCATGACCTTGCTCACGAACTCCTCGCGCTCCTCTGGGGTCAGGGGGTCAACCGGGGTCGGGATGGGTTCGAAAAGCGAGGCGAGGGTGTCTTGAGGCGGCGTCACCTCGGGGGCGCTACCCGGTTCTTCGCTGTCGCCCCCGCTACCTCCGCCGGAGCTGCCCCGGGAGTCATTGTCGGTGATAGAGACGGTCGCATTGGCCACGCTGAGGCCGTCATATTCATTCGCGGTCGAGGAGACGGTGTGGGTCACGGTACCGGTGTGGGCATCCTCGACGGAGTTGTCGTCTATCGCGGTCAGGGTCACTGTCTGGGGCACATTCCAGGTGGAGGAGGAGAAGGTGATACTAGAGACGTCCGCATACAGCTGGGGGCCGGGAGTGACAAGGACCGTCACGTCGTTGTCCGGAGGGGTGCGGAGGGCCAAGGTATACGTGGCCTCATCCGAGGTGCCTTCGGTGATGGTCGCCCCCGTGGAGGAGACGGTGACGGCGACATCGATCAGGTCAAAAGATACTAAAAATGTGTCCGTGCCGTCCGAAGAATAGCTCTGGGCGGCAGGCGAAGGGTCGAAGTCCGCTGGGGCGCTCGTATATGTGCCGGTTATGATCATTCTCTCGGGATCGCCTGTCGGGTACGATTGTATATTATCCCAAAATTCGTTGCCGGAGCCGCCGAACGTCCGCGTGAACTGATATTCGCCGTCAGCGGAAAACCTAGAGATGTAGATATCCGCGGCGCCTGTGGATGTTTTGTCGTTGGTGCCGCTGGATGGATCGAAATCGACGGTACTATTAAAGAAACCACCGACGTAAATCCCGCCGTCAGAATCGAATATGGAGCCGCGCGGGTCATCGGTGCCGGAACCGCCCCACGCTTTGGCCCATTGGAGCGCACCATCGGAGGTCAAGACCACCAGCGCGGAATCGATACCGCCCACCGGCGATGCGCTTAACGTGTCTGCGCCGGGATCCAGGTCTATGGCCGAATCAAAATACACTACAACGGCGACATCTCCGTCATCGGACGATATTTTGATGTGTTGTACATTCTCCAGACCCGTGCCACCCCAGGTCTTCACCCATTGGAAGTTGCCGCTGGAATCGAATTTCGACAGGAACCCATCGCTGAATCCGCCAGCCGAGGTCGCACTCGTCGTGGCCGCGCCAGGATCGAAATCGACGGTGCTGCCAAAAAGACCACCGGCATACACATTGCCAACACTGTCGATAGCTAAAGAGAGGCCGTAGTCGTAACTGGATCCCCCCCATTTCTTTGTCCATTGATACGTGCCGTCGGAAGAGAACTTTGAAAGATAAAAATCGAATGCTCCGGCCGCTGTTGAGGTCGCGACGGCGGCGGTCGGATCAAAATCAATACTGCCTGAAAAATATCCACTTACGTATACGTTCCCGTTTGAGTCGACCTCTACATGCGCTATCGTCTCGTCGGAACCCGTGCCACCCCAGGTCTTCACCCATTGGAAGTTGCCGCTGGAATCGAACTTAAGGAGGGCATTGTCGCTGCCGCCGGTCGAGGTCGCGTATGACGTGGCCGCGCCGGGGTCGAAATCAACCGTGCTTTGGAATTTAGACCCTGCATAGATACTGCCATCCGCCGCGGTCACCAGAGCCGATGTGTAGTCCGTGCCAGTGCCGCCCCAGGTTCTAGTATATTGATAGGCGCCGTCCGTGGAGAACTTGGAAAAGAAGGCGTCGTTGCCGCCCGTGGATGTCGCGTAGCTTGTGCCGGACGAAGGATCAAAGTCCGGAGTGCCGTTGAAACGCGAGCCCATATAGACACTGCCATCACTTTGGTCTAGGGCCATTTGTTTGATAATCGCCGATGCCGGATCTATGAGGGTGCTGTTGTACGCGTGGACCCAGTCGAACACCGGTACCGTCGCCGCGTGCGCGGGCCGAATACCCAAGAATATAACGAGTGCTGATACAAAAACGGCTATCGGTATTCGAATAAACACCGTAGGATTATATCACGAACAAGCGTGATCTCTGTCGTCTATTGGCCCAAATAATTGAACTCTATTCCCCAGCCATCCTCTTCAGCGACAGCCCGATGCGCCCGTCTTCCACTTTGTACACTTTGGCGCGCACGAAATCGCCCAGCTTGACCACATCCGTTACGTTCTTCACGAAACCATCCTGCAATTCGGAAACATGGATCATGCCGTCCATACCGCCGCCCAGGTCCACGATGGCGCCGAAATCCATGATCTTGATAATGTTGCCTTCCACGATGTCGCCCACCTTGTACTCCTTAGTCAGCGCCTGGATATCCGCGAGCGCCTGGTT
>Ga0209541_10014260_pt1 | contig 12000 bp, 14 predicted proteins | sample RifCSPlowO2_01_FD_184027 | JGI IMG/M metagenome (GOLD analysis project Ga0209541, IMG submission 184027) | Groundwater microbial communities from Rifle, Colorado - Rifle CSP2_plank lowO2_0.1 (SPAdes) (version 2) | ecosystem: Environmental > Aquatic > Deep subsurface > Groundwater | place...
AACTGACCTGATCGGGAATCTGCTGTTAACCAGATCCTGAATCAAGTTCAGGATGACATGATAATTTGAGAAGTTGGATATTGGATATTGGTCCTTGTTTGGAGTACTTGATTTATTGTTTCTTGGTTATTCTTAAGGTCAGTTTATTATTGGGTATCGAGCTATTTGGACTAATGTTTTAATAGTGGATATTTATTACGCAGAACGATTGCTCGTTGGACCATAATTTTATGCGGGTGAAGTTTCCAACGTGTAATAAATATACCTATTGCAATGATTTGTGACAGTATTATTACTTCAAGTAGTCTTTGTTTAAATACTTCAAATAAATATTTAAAAAATACAATAATAAACATCCAATAAGGAAGTACCTTAATTCTAACAATATTACTATTTGGAGAGAAATCTTGATTCATTTTAAGTTGAGAAAAAACTCTATAGTTTTCAACTCTTGACGACGGCATTGTAATAGAGTAATTTCCTTTTTCATCCGTTGCACCTTTTACTTCAGGAATAGAATAAGCATAGGTTACCGGAATAAAACCAAAACTTTTTTTGTCAACAAACATTGATAAATTTACTTCAGAATTGGGAATGGATTGTCCACTAAAAGTAATATCATCCCCTTTAAAATAATCGGCTTTACTTAAGGAGATCGAAGGAGGAAGAAGTACTGGCCCGATTTGTGTAAATTTATTTGCAGGAATTGGTGGAATACATACAGGATTTGTTGTTCTTCCAAGAGCATCTTTTGCAGTTAAACATGTCTCATGTCCAGGGACAATTGGGGAATAGAGATCTTTAAATTCAAAATAACCGTTTTTTTCAGCTTTTGTTTCATCAGACAATCCAATACCACTTATACTTACATTAGAGTTTGATGGAGCATAACCATACAAAGAAAAACTGCCTGCACTTATAGTTGCAGACACCTTAGAAGTTACGTCTGTTATTCCTAAGCCGTAAATATATAACGGATAAATTAAAAATATACCTAAACTAGCAAGTGTTAAGAGTAGAGAAATTTTTATTTTCATTGATCATAAACTTCAATCTGATCTATTTTTGAGTTGATTTTTTAGTTTTTCTATTTCTTGTTTTTCTATTTCTAATTGGGATTTCAAATATTGATTATCACTACCTGATCTTTTTTTCATGTTTTTTATTATAAACCAGATAATTAATATTGAAAGAATTGTAATCAATATAACTCTCCATGGAAGTACCCAAATATATAAAGATCTCGTAATAGATTGGCCTGTATTGCCATAACCTGCAGTTAATGCTAATTTATATCTTCCTAACATCCATTTTTTACCAATCTCTGATTTAAATGTTCTTAATGTGTCTGGAAAAATATTTTCTTCTTTTATTTTAATTTGAGAAATCAATGATCCAAATGGATTAATAAGAGCAAGAACTCCTTTTGGTCTTATATGATAATCACCTCTATTTAATATATCGGTTTCGACTTCAATTGGCCCAAATTCGCTAAAAGGTTTTGCAAAAAATCTTGAGGCTATAGCTTTTTCTGTTATATCACCCGAAATTCTTATATAAAGTAGAGAAGCAAGTCGAGTTGATGTACCAGAGCCTGCTTCTTGGTTTGTTCCAGTATCTTGTGGAACTATTCCTTCAGGCTCAAAATATATAGCTACATATCTTCCACCCGGACGTGCGTTTTGAGGAACCTGTATCGTATATTGCAATTGTACGTTGTCTTTTGATGCGATTGTAATTTTATCAGTTGATGATGTAATCCAAGTGGATGCTGAATATTTAGGAGAGGCTTGTGAAACATCATCTAATATTTTTGGGATGCCATCAATATTATCTACTAAAAAATCCGCTACTTTTACAAAACCTGAAACAGGCGACTCTCCCTGGTTTAAAAATTTAACATTTACTGTAGTTTTTTCAGATGGGTCAAGTAAAATTTCTTGTCTTGCAGGTGAAACGATAAGTGGAATAGCTTGCTGGGCAAAAACAGAGGAGAAACTAAAAAGTAAAAAGGAAGAGGTAAAAGCAATAATTAAGAAGCTCGATAACGAATTTTTAATTCGCAAAGGAGCCCTTCCTCGCCTCCGCGAGGTTCCCCGCTCATAAAAATTGATATCTTCGCTTCTTTTAACTTTTACCATATTCTTTTTACTTCTAACTTTTTCCTTTTTGTTAATAACTCGTTAATACGTTAATTCTTTAATCCGTTAATTAATAATAAGTAATTTATTGTTCTAAAACGTTGCTGTTGCCGTATATTTAACTTTATTGTAGTAATATCCTGCTGGTTGAGTACCTGAAATTGATATTCTATAACATACATACGCACTACTTCCAGATACAGGAGCAGCGTTTGTCATAATAGTTTCTTTTGTTTCTGGTACTTCTTGATCTGCTATTTGTCTTGATGAAAAAGTTCTTGAAGATTCGTTATACAAAAACGAAGCGTCTGTACCGCTTTGATTTGCTAAAGAAAATCCAAGTCCATTATTTGTAGCTGTAGTCCATTCAGCAGATACCGATGAAAGACATGCCGCGCCATCACAAGTTGTATCTTCTATACAATTGACAGATTCCCCAGCCGTTGCTCCTGTACATGCTACTCCATTTTTACCCATTTGATCATTTTCTTCTATAGTTACACTATAACCTCCATCTGCGTTTGTTGAAGCTGTAAGTTGCTGAGACCCTTCTGAAAAAGTATCTGCTGTTGATAGAGTTCCCCATGGGACAGAGTAGGCAGTTGTCGTAATATCTGTAGTTTGTCCACAGGTTGATTGAGCTGAAGCTACAGCCGCAACTGTAAATGCCAGCGTCTCATCAACTGTTGCTGAAACTAAAACAGCTTCAACAGGAGCTATAGTTATGTCTATATCATCTATAATATTATCTGAACCATCTCGTGTGTCTATACTTAAATGATAAACATCTGCAATTCCTTGAGTATGACTTGTAGTTTTTGGTGAAGGATTTACAATACCAGGAGATGAATCAATTGTAATTGTAATTGCTGAACTTGCAGCACAAGCGTTTGTCTGCCTGTCGATTCTTATTGTATGATCAGTTGATCCACTGCCTTCTGCTATTGTTTCTGTAGCTACCCAGTTGGCGTCAGTACAACCCGTTGTTGATATGTCTGCAGCTGCTATTCCATTTAAATCAAAACCACCTAATGCAATAGTGCTTGCAGAGTCAGGAAATCCATCGTTTCCATCTGCGCTGTCTGCCATTGGGATTGTAACTAAAATATCACCAGCTGTTGGTATTTGAGAGGCAGTTGTGAAAGCTAAAGTTAGAGATCCAGATTGAGATGCGATTACAAGGTCATTTGCATCAAGAACTTCTCCTAATGGAGCTGTTAATTGTATTGTGTCTGAATCAACTATATTATTTACAGTGTATGTAGTTTGTTGGGAACATCCAACAAAACCAGAATTAGTAAAACATAGCACATCTTTTGGAAACAAATGATTAGTATTTATATCTGAATACGCAGAAGTATCAATGTCAACTGTTGAGGATCCTGCTGTCCCTGTTGTAACACCAGCTCTATAAGAAAGTCTTGAATTGCCTAATGTAGCAGAAGCACTAGTTAAACTTGCGGTATTTATTACTTGCGGATATTTAACAAAAAGAATTGTAAATTGAAGTAACGTAAAAATTAATAATATTATCTTTCTCATATATAATCTAACCTTCATTATTTAAATTTAATTTAACATCTTTTAACATGATATGTCAAATATAAACATACTTATATTAAATAAGACTTGACCCCGATCATATCGGGGTTGACAAATAAATATCGTCTGTAGTATTCTTACTTTAATGGGTATTAAAGAAAGACGAACGAAAATAATAACATCAATATTTTTACTAACAGATTTATCCTTTAATCCCGTAATTTTTTCAGAAAAAAATCAGAAAGTTTTTGATATTAGTCTTAATCAAAAAACTAAAGCAACATTATCGTCGCTTACCAAAGAAGAACTAATAGATAAAATAGAAATAGTAAATCAACCCTTAAGTTATCGTTTAACAGATAAGGGATTTAATGAACTTATTTTAAGTTTTCCATTTTTCAGATATTTAAAATATACGTGGGATGGAAAATTGCGAATTTTATCTTATGAAATTCCTGAAAAGAAAAGAGAACTCAGAGATAGATTGAGAAGGCACGTTGCTGGTTGGGGACTGGGTCCTTGGCACAGGTCTTTTTGGCTAACACCTCACCCAATAATTTCCGATTTGAAAAATTTGGTTGGTGGAAAAGAAGAAGAAAGTTTTGTTCAGGCGTTTGAATCAGACCATGTATTTGGGGATAAAAAAGTTTTGATTGAAAAGGTTTGGCAAAAAGAATCTCTTGAAAAAAAATATAGAGAATTATTTAAAAAATGGCACATTATCTTATCTGAAGATCAACCAAAAGAAAATAAATTTAAAAAAGTTATAACAGAATACGTCTCAATCTTAAAAGAGGATCCTGGTTTGCCTGCCGCCTTAATAGGTGAAAATTGGATAGGATTTGAAGCATTCAACATATTCAAAGAAATCCGCGGGATTCTACTCTCATAATTTAAAGATAATATTTCCATTTATATCCGTTCGTTTAATTATTGAGTTTACATTGTTGAGAAAGCCTAAAATCTCTTTATTGGGGTGTCCATATGAATTATTTCTTCCAACACTTATTACAGAAATATTTGGTCTAATTTTTTCTATAAATTTTTTTGTTGCTCCATTTTTTGACCCGTGATGTGGAACTTTTAAAATATTTATATGACCTAAACTCCGATTAAATCGGGGTAAATAGTTACTTATTTTATTTGAAATTTCTTTATCAATATCTCCTGTAAAAAGTATAGATTTATTTTCATGTTCTAATTTAAATACATATGAAAGTTTATTTAAATTTACAAACGTATTATTTAATAAAAATTTGCCAGATATTTTTTCATTTTTATAAATATTTGAAGCTAAATAAGACCTTGCTGGCCAATAAAAAGTTATTTTATAATCTGAAATTTTTATAGTATCTCCGGAATATCTACTTGTTAAGGTGACTTTATTACTTTCTAATTTTTTTATCAAAGATTGAAATGAAATGGCTGAATTATTTATAGGATTTAATATAAATAAGCTGATTTTGTATCTCTCTAATATATGTTCAAAGCCCCCGAAATGATCTTTTTGTGGGTGAGACAAAATAGCAAGTTCAATTGTTTTATCATAAAATGGCATATATTTTCCAAGGCATTGTAAGACTTTTCTATCAGGACCTGCGTCAATCAAAACATCAATTTTATTGTAAATTCTAATGTAAGTTGCGTCGCCTTGCCCAACGTCACAAAAAACTACAATTGTTTCGTTATTTAAATAACTTTTTAAAACATTTATTAAAACAAAAAGTACTGCAATTATTATTGTCCCAACAGCCCCTTTTTTACTTGTTATTGTTGTTTCCATAATAAATTTACCTCACCATTTTGCTATCCGATCGGCACCAAAAATCATTAGTTTTGATTTAAAAAAATTGATCGTAATTTTTTAGCAAGTTCCACTGTTTTAGAATATTGCCAATCTACTGGTAAAAAGTCTTTGGGCAGATGCGGATCATGGAGAATTACTGATACAAGCTGATTATAAATTTCATTAAAATTTAATTTAAGCTCATGCTTATCCTTATTAGATTTAACAAGCTTAAATAATCTATATAGTTTTTTATAAATCTCCTCATACAATAACTTGATTTTATTAATTGGCCATACAATTGAAGCTATTTTTTTATTGGGCATGCTTAATTTACTTGATTCAATTAGGACGGCTTTATCTTTTAAATTATAAATGTCAAGAAATTTCTCTAAATTTTCAGAAACATCATAAGGAGATATCCATACTGATCGTTGAAAATATCCAAAACCGAGTTCTTTTAATTTATACCTTAACAATCTTCGTTTATATCTATTAGTTTCTTCAATATCAAAAATTAAGATTCTCCATTTTTTATCCCACTTCTTTTTTTGATTATTTAATAACAGTTGTTTATCTTGAAGATGAATTAGGCCTTTTGAAGTGATTTTATATTTTGTTTGACTTTTCTTACCTATTTTTTCTATTCTTTTATCTTTTAACAATCTTGAAACTAGAGCATAATAATTCTGCCTTTTCCAACGGTCTGGTACAAATCCATAAAAATTTTCATAATATTTTGAATAAATTCCTAGGGGATCTTTTATTTCTTGAAAAATATCTAAAAGTCCAGAAACACTTAAAAGCAAAATGTCTGTTAATTTAATTTTTCTCATTTTCTTTAACTCATCATTCCTAGGTCCGATCGGCACAAAAAACCGTTAGTTGAAATCTAGAAAAACAAGGGGTAATTTTGATAAAAAATCAATAATAAAAATGATATAACTCAAAATTCCGTAGCAAATAACGCTGGGTATAAGGCCTAAATAATAATTAATTTTTCCAAGTATTGCTGTTAAAAAGCCAAATATCATTAGAAGAGATATAGTAGGGGAAACAAGTAAATTTGATAGTGGTGATATTAATGATATTTGCTTAAAATAATAAAAAATTAGAGGAGCTGTAAATATTTGAGCAGCAAGAGAAGGCTTTAATTCTTTGAAAATGTCGTATTTTATTTTATGGGAAATATTTTTACCTTTAATTTTTGCATTTCCAAACAATATTATTCCAAGCGTTGCTCCGTATGATAGTTGAAACGAAATGCTTTTGATCCATTCGAATTTAAATATTAGAACTAGAATCCCTGATAAAAATAAAAGGTAAAGAGCGCTTTTTTGCCGCCCAAATATTATTGCAAATATAGCTAGAGATCCCATAATTGCGGCTCTTACAATTGGAGGTTCAGGACCGACAAAAAACACAAAAAGAACAATGCATATTATCGTTATAAGAGAAGAAACCTTTTTGCTTAAAAAACTAGTAAATGAAGCAATAATAGATGCAAGTAAAGTGATATTTATACCAGATAAAACAACAATATGAAGAAGCCCAACTATTTTTAGTTGATTAAAAAATTCCTTTGAAGTATTTAGAGAAACTCCAAATAAAATACCATTTAATAAAGATGCATGAGGCTCTGGGAGGTATAGATTAATAACTTTTGTAAAATAATCAGGAGTTATCATCAATTTACAGAAATTTGATCTTTTATATTTTCAAAAACTGATTTATTTACAATTTTTTTAGATTCAAGCTCGTCAATATTTGTATACGGACGATTTTGAATGATTTTTTGTGCTGTTATTGTTCCAATTCCTGAAAGTTCATCTAATTCATCAATTGTTGCATTATTTATATTTGTTTTTGATTGCTCATTTTCTACAATAACGTCTTTTATTTGTGGCAGTGCTGTAAGGTAATTTAAAATTCGAGTATTTTCAACAAAGATTCCAGACGTAATCTCCCAAAGGTATGGAACATATATTTTTTCCTGATCAAAAATATATGCTGCTAGGTTGAAATTTCTGTAAAAATAAAATGTGTCTGCGTTATACGCAAGTCCTCCAACTTTTTCTAGCGCATCATTTATTCTTGAAGACTTACTAAATTTATAAACACCAGGATTATTTACAGCTCCTGAAATATCAACAAAAATTTGTTCTCCCAAATCATTTTCAGAAATTTTTTTATCTGTGCTTATATCCCTATCAATAACAATCTCATTTTCAGTGTGTGTAGAAGACGTAATAAAAATAACTAATGAAATTAAGGTAATTATTATTGATGTAATAATTAAGATTGATTCAGTTTTATATTTTTTAAAGCGTTTTAAAGTCTTAATTAGGTCTGTTGACATTGCTAAATAATGAAAAAGAATTTATATATTGTCAACGGACTATAATCCACTTTTAGCCTTAAACGTAAAGCTAAAAGTTAAATACTAAATGCTAAGCTCCAAGCTCCAAATAAATTCAAAGCAATAAACGTTTAAAATTTAAAACTTAGAATTTATTTGTGACTTGTAATTTAGGATTTATGACTTGAATTCGTTAATCCGTTAATTGAGTAATGAATAATGTTTATTAAAAAGGTATATTTATAATATGAATATAGAAATCCTTCACTCGTTAATAATGGTTGTTACTATTTCTTTAGCGTTTATATTCCCAAAAACACCATTAGTACAATATGATCTACAAATAATTGCACTTTTATTTATTATTTTATTTGTAACTAAAAAGTTTTTTAGACCTTCAAGGCTTATTGAATCAATAATTTTTACCCTTGTGATTTTGATGATTATTAATACTACTGGAGGATCGGCATCGCCCTTTTTCTTTTTAATCTATTTCTTATTATTTTCAATATCTTTGATTTTGGAGCCAGTCATATCCATCGTTACAACTCTCGCCTGTGTAATCTTTTTTATGATTTTTTTACCTCAACAACAAAGTATAAATACCCTCCTTCCAATATTTGCGTTAGTATTTTTAACTCCATTTGCATTATTTATGGGTAAAGAACATATTAAAAATGAAATTTTAAAAAATAAGAATCAAAATTTAAAAAAAGACACTTTTTTATTCCATTCATTAGTTATAAAAAACCATATTAATAATATTAAAAAATCAATTGATAATTTTATGGGTGATCATGAACTGGCAGATATTAAAAGGTCAACAAGCGAAATAGAGAAACTCCTTGAAAAATTCGACGAAATAGAAAACAAGAGTACCTAAATGAAAATAAATCAATATCTCTTAATTTGCAGTTTATTCATAGGCTTATTTTTTTTTACATATGAATCAGCCTATTCTGATAATCTAAAATCAGACAATTATAAAATACAATTTGGAAATTTAAATATAGGAGGCGAAAATTTAGAATCAGATACATACGATTTATCAACCAGTATCGGTCAAAGTTTCGCAGAAAAGTTTTCATCAGATGGATATATTGTTAGAGCAGGATTTCAATATTTAAAGTCAATTATTCCATTTTCGTTTTCAATATCTGACATAAGTATGGATTTTGGTACATTAACGCCCTCAAGTCCATCAACTCAAACAACAAATTTAACAGTATCATTTGGTGGCGCAGGGCAATACATTGTTACAGGGATAGAAGAAACACCACTTCAAACATTTAATGGATCAAATTCAATTCCAGATACAAGTTGTGATGGTGGTGTTAATACATGTACAACATCATCGGCAAAAGTATGGACTTCAACTTCAAAATACGGCTTTGGTTACAATATGAGCGGAGATGATATCCCAGCAGATTTTACTGACTCAACTTATTTTAGGCCATTTCCTGATAGGAGTGCACCAGCTTCTCCAAGTACTCTTATGACGAGTTCAAATGTTGGAAGAAGTAGACAGTCTACAGTAACATTTAAAATAAATATTTCTAGCATTCAACCAGCAGGTACTTACAAAAGCGTTATAAATTTCACAGCTACTCCAAGCTATTAACAAAATAAAAAGAACATGGTAAAAGTTAAAAGAAGCGAAGATATCATTAAAAATTCGGTATCGAGCTTCTTAGTTGTTGTTTTTTGCTTTTACTTTTTACTTTTTAGTTTTCATACTGTTTTTGCTCAGCAATTTGGAATATCAATAACCCCCCCTCATCTTGAAGTAATTATAAAACCAGGCAAGTCAATTCTGATTGCTTACAAAATTCAAAATTTTGGAGATCCAATGATAATGAAATCAAATATCTATTCATTTATTCCACGAGGAAATCAAGGGGATTTAGAAATTAAAAATTCAATTGAAGGTCCAATAAGATTTGAGCTGGATAATTCAGACATAGCTTTTGATCAACCATTTTTTTTAAATTCTAAGGAAGACCAACAACTTTTACTTAGAATAAGAATCCCTGAGGGATCTCCAGAAGGAGACTACTACTATAACTTTGTTACTGAAAACGTTCCTAGTCCTGCAGGACAAGGATTTTCATACTCTCAAGCAAAGGGTAGAGTCGGTTCAAACATATTAATAACAGTAACAAATTCAGGCAGAATTGATCTTAAGGGAAAAATATCTATATTTGATGTACTTCCTCGATACAAATTTAATTTATTTGGAAAAGCGTACAAATTATTTGATAGCGGTGATGTAATTCCAGTTATTTTAATTGCAGAAAACAAAGGCAAGAATTTAATTAAACCGAATGGAGATATTGTTTTGAGGGGTAATTTTGGAGAAAAAGCATTATATAACGTAATTCCAAATTCAATTCTTGCAGAAAGTCAAAGACAGCTATCTGCAACCCCATCTGCAATAATAAATTGTGATCAAGGAAGAAAGCCATTTTATTGTAATAAAGACAGTACATTATTAATTTCTGGATTTTTCTTGGGAAAATATGATTTATCTACGACTTTAAGTTTTGGCGAAGGCGCTCCTAATATTTATTCGACCGTTTCATTTATTGCTCTACCAATTAAATTTTTTATTGGAATATCTACTATTATCATAATATCCTTAATTCTTATCAAATCACAAAAAAATAAAAAGCAAGAGTAATTTAGTCTTTTTGTGCTAAAATAATAGGATGGTCGATAAGCAAGATTTAAAAATGGGCTATTTGACCGGCATTAGAGAAGAATTAAAAAAGGTTACTTGGCCATCAAGAAGCGAGGTAATCAAATTATCATTTGTTGTAATATCTATCTCTTTAATAATTGCTTTTTATGTTGGATTACTAGATATTGTATTCGCAAAATTGCTTGAATTTTTAACAAAATAAAATTTATGGACGAAGAAATAATAACAGATCAAAATACGAATCAAGATACCAGTGGTGCAAAGTGGTATGTAATTCATGTTAAGACAGGTTATGAGTCAAAAGCAAAACAAGCACTTGAGCAAAGAGTAACAAGTTTAAGTGTTGAAGGCAAAATTTTTGATATTGTAATTCCAACAAGAGAAAATGTTATTGTTAAAAAAGGAAAAAAATCTACCGTGAAAGAGAAAGTTTTCCCAGGTTACATCTTAATAAAAATGATAATGGATGATGAAACATGGCTTATTGTTAAAACAACAGAAGGAATAACAGGTTTTGTAGGAGCAGGTGTAAAACCAACGCCAATTTCTGAAAAAGAAGTTGAAGCGATTATGAAGTTCGTTCAACAAGAACAACCTAAATTTAAGACAAAATTTTCAATTGGTGAAGCGGTCAAAATTAAAGATGGACCTTTCGCTGATTTTTTAGGAACAATTGATGGGATAGATGAAGAAAAGGGAAAAGTTAGAGTTTTAGTTTCAATTTTTGATAGAGAAACTCCAGTAGAACTCGATTTCCTGCAAGTCGCAAAGTTATAAGTTATAAGTTATAAATTATAAATAATAAATTACAAATAACAAATAAGCTCTAAATACTAAATTTTAATTTTAAAACTTTGAATTTAATATTTATTTGGAACTTGGAATTTAAGATTTAGAATTTTAATTAATAATGGCAAAGAAAATAAAAACAAAAATAAAATTAAATCTTCCTGCAGGAGAAGCTACACCAGCGCCTCCAGTTGGCCCAGCATTAGGTCAACACGGTATTCCTATTATGGAATTTATAAAAGAATATAATGCCAGAACTGCAAAGCAAAAAGGTGAAGTTATTCCAGCTGTTATTACAGTTTATGAAGATAGGTCATTTACCTTTATTACAAAATTACCTCCAGTTGCAGAGTCAATAAAAAAGAAATTAGGAATTCAAAAAGGATCTGGTAATCCATTAACTGAAAAAGTTGGAAAACTCACAAGGGTTCAAGCAGAAGAAATTGCAAAAGAAAAAATGGAAGATTTAAATGCAAATGATATTGATGCTGCAATTAAAATTGTTGAAGGAACAGCGATTTCTATGGGTATTGAAGTTGAGGGAGATAAATAAAATGGGAAAAATTAGAACGAGAATAATTGGCAATGAGGAAATTGAAAAAAAAGAAAAAAAAGAGCAAAAAGAAAGATCAAAAGAGAAGAAACAAACAAAAATAAAAGAAGAAATTGTTGAAGTTAAAGA